>Ga0184628_10000512_pt1 | contig 20875 bp, 21 predicted proteins | sample PLM4_5_b1_FD_133149 | JGI IMG/M metagenome (GOLD analysis project Ga0184628, IMG submission 133149) | Groundwater sediment microbial communities from an aquifer in East River, Colorado, USA - PLM4_5_b1 | ecosystem: Environmental > Terrestrial > Soil > Riparian zone | place: USA: East River... | reverse complement strand
CCCGACAACCCAGGTCACATGCGGGGCGTCTGTGTCTCCGGCGCGGCGAATCTCGTGGTTCAGAACCTGGCGGGAACCCGCCCTCCGTTTCGGCTGTTGTCCACGTGGCCTCCGAGCGCTACGGCTGCAGCAAACGCCCTCGATCCGAGAATCGGCGCGGCAAACCCGCGGCAGGTCGAAGAGGCCCAAGCGACGGACTCCTGGGACAATCCCAGTCTGGTGATTGGGGTGGATAACGTCGACCTGATTGCTCGAGGTCTCCCTTCAGGAAGAACGACCGTTGCTATCGCGGATCTTCGCCGTGCCTTGGTCGGTTTGCCCATCGAGGCGTGGCCGCTGGGTCGCGTGGTGACGGTGGGAGACAACGGACTTCGAAGCGTCGATGCCAACGGGCGCCTTATCCCAAGCGAGACGGACTCCATCGGTCGGAACCACGACACCGCGGTTCAGATTCTTCGGGCGCTCGGAGTCAGAGTCGTGCTGGTGCCCAGCGCGTAAGCGAGGAGCGGCGACGCGCGAGCCTGACGCGATGCGAACGTAGCGCCTAGCTCTGGTATAGTCCCGGCCTAACTCATCTGGAGGGCAACAAATGGTCAGGCGCCTCGTCCGGGCACTAGGAATCCTCGCAATCATCATCGTGCTCGCCCTCGCCGGCGTGGCTGTATACGTGGCGCGAACATGGGATCGGACGTACGACGCGCCGCTGCCTGAAGTCCGCCTCAGCTCGGACCCCGCGGTGCTGGCACGCGGCGAGTATCTGGTCTATGGCCCGGCGCACTGCGTCGAATGCCACAGCGGATCGTTCGACGCCCTCGACAAGCTCACCGAGGGTGAGCGAGTTCCGCTGAGCGGAGGCCTCAGATTCGCGCTGGGCCCGCTCGGCGCTGTGTACTCGAAAAACCTCACGCCTGACACGGAGACGGGAATCGGCCGGTACTCCGACGGACAGATCGCCAGGATGATGCGCTGGGCCGTCCGGCCCGACGGCCGCGCCACGATCGAGCCGCTGATGCCATTCGGCAACCTGGGCGACGACGATCTCGCCGCGGTCATTTCGTATCTCCGCGCGCAGCCGCCCGTGAAGAACGCAGTCCCGGCGAACGAATGGACGGTGATGGGCAAGGTCATCAAGAGCTTCGTGAGCGTCGCGAAGCCACGCACCTCGATCAACCCGCCGCAGACCGCGCCGCCCCAGGAGATGACAAAGGAACGAGGCGAATATCTGGCCCGTTATGTGGGGAACTGCGTCGGCTGCCATACTCCGCGCGATCCGAACACGTTTGTCGCGACCGGCCCCGACTTCTCTGGCGGGTTCGAGATGGAGCCGCTGCCGCTCCCCGGGGCCGATGCAACCGTCTGGTTCAGAACGCCGAATGTCACGCCCAAGGCCGACAGCGCGCTCATGAAGTTTCCCGACCGCGAAACGTTCATCGCGCGCTTCCAGAAAGGCGGGCGGCAGCATGACGGTTCTCCGATGCCCTGGGAGGCATTCGCGCGCATGACGACGGAAGACATCGGGGCGCTCTACGAGTTCCTGCACAGCCTGCAGTCGCAGGAAGGCCCGACCGGCGAGCCGACGTTCAAGAAGGTGGACTGACCGCCGACGACACCTGGCTCATCAGCGCGAGCAGCTTGCCGTCAACATCTTCGAAAAACGCCATCCATTCCTCGACGCCCGACTGGTGACGATGAATCATGTGCGGCGCGCCTCGAAAGGCGACGCCGCGTTTCTTCAGGCGGTGGTAGGTTGCCTCGATGTCGTCGGTGCGGAAATAGAGAATCGAGTCACCAGGTTCACCCTCCTCTTTGTCTCCCGCCGACAGGAACAGGCGCGTGCCCTGACAATCGAAGAAGGCCAGGGTGCCAAACGTGAACAGGTGCTTCAGCCCGAGAACATCGCGGTACCACGTCACCGCGGCGTCGATGTCACGCACTTGACGGGAAATCTGACCAATCGATCCCAGCGTCGGCTCGTTGTCAGCCATCGTTCGTGCTCCGGTGTGAAGGGCACTGTGGCTCGGGGCCTCGTCCGATTCTAGCCGCCTCCCGTTTTCGCAAACGCGGCGATGAACAGGATGCCAAGCAGCAGGTCGGGCACCGCAGCCGACGCGTCCAGTGTCGAGATGCGCGCCTGGCCGTGCAGCACGGCCAGGGTCACGACCCAGCCGAGTTTTTCGATCACGCTCGGGATCATCAGCGCCCGGAATCGCGCCGGGTTCGACCCGATCATGAGAAAGGCAATCTGCCACGCCATGGCCACCGACACGAAGCCGTAGAAGAAGTGCGGGTAGTCCGTCGGCGGCGCGTACTGGCGTCCTGAGATGTCGAAGAGGAAGTACAGCGGTATCAGTACGACGACCCCCCACACGCCGGCGCCGATGAACACGATTCTGGCAAATCTCATCGGTGGTCCTTCTGCTGCGAGACAGTCAAGCGTTGCTCGGCATCCACGATTTGTCCCACTCGCGCGACGATCTCCGGCACGGCCTCCACATCCGCTCGATCGGTGTGAAAGTTCACGATGCAGGCACGCAGCACGTAGCGACCGGACACGACGGCGTTCGAGACGAAGGTCTCGCCTCCGCGCTGCAGCCGATCGACCAGTTCGCGGTTGAGCGCATCCAGATGACTTTCGATCGCTTCTTCTCCGACGTGCATTCGAAGGTCTCGTGGCACGTAGCGGAAGGTCGTGATACTCAATGCCTGGGTGATGAGCTGCAGATCCTCGTGGCGATCGACCGCGTCAGCCATCGCCCGCGACAGACGGATGTCGTCCCCAATCATCGTGCGGTACCCGGCCGCTCCGACGTGCCGCAGGGCCAGCCACACCTTCAGGGCGCGGAAGCCACGCGAGTTCTGTGGACCGTAGTCCACGTAGTTGGTCGCCTGCTCGTCGAAATGGTAGTAGGCCGGGTGGTACGCAAAGGCGGCTCGCAGCCTGTCGGGATCGCGGACGAGCGCGCAGCCGGCCTCGAGCGGCGCGTACAGCCACTTGTGGGGATCGACGGCCACAGAGTCGGCGAGGCTCAGCGCTCGCAGATCCGCGGAAGCCTCGGGCAGCGCGGCCGCAAAGCCCCCGTAGGCGCCGTCCACATGAAACCAGACGTCGTGCTCTCGGCAGACCGCATCGATCTCTACCAACGGATCGACGGCGCCGGTACTGACCGACCCGGCCGTTCCGATGACGATGCAGGGCACGTCCCCGGCGGCGGCATCCGCTTCGATGGCGCGGCGCAGGGCGGCGACATCCATGCGGAGATTCGTGTCGGTCGGGATCCATCGGATCGACGCGGTACCCAGGCCAGCCATGTCGGCGGCTTTCTGAATCCACGTGTGTGTTTCGATCGAGGCGTACGCACGAAGTCTGCGGCCTGAATCGGAGACGGCGCCGTGTTCGCGCACGTTCCAGTCGGCTTTCGCCGCTCGCGCCGCGAGGAAGCAGACGACGTTTGCCATGTTGCCGCCGCTGACGAGCAGCCCGCCGCAATCGATCGGGTAGCCGATGAGCTCGGCAATCCATCGCACGGTCTGCGCCTCGATCTCGGTGGCGGCTGGCGACAGCGTCCACGCGCCGACGTTTGGATTCACCGCCGAGGCGAGGAAGTCGCCGAGGATCCCGATTGGCGCGGGCGGCGCCGTGATGTAGCCGAAAAAGCGCGGGTGCCCGTTGAACAGCGAGTGATCGAACAGCAGCCTCGTCGTCTGTTCCAGCAGAGTCCCCGGCTCCATTCCCCCGTCAGGAAGCGGACCCGTGAGGCCGAGGGCGGCGCGAACGGCCGACGGCGATTCGTCGCGGACGACTGGCCCCCGCGGCACCGATTCGAGGAGTTGTGCCACCTGATCCACGAGTCGATGCCCCAACGCGCGGAACGTCGTGGCGTCCATCGCAAGGGGGGAGTGCCGCGGGGTCTGGCTCGTCATCGATGAATCCCTTCAAACAGATCCGTTTCGCGCGTCCGGCCGCCGTTGACCGTGCTGAATGCTCGGTAGAACGACTGCCAGCCCCACAGGGCTTGATGATGCTCCGGGGAGAGGTCCTTCAACCGCTCGTAGGCAGCGACCTGTGACTCGTGACACGAGATTGCCCGCCACACCGTGGGCCAGAAATCGCGCGTATTGACCACGGAGGTGATGGCCCACTCGGGCCAGGGCGTCGTCTCCCGCTCGACGCCGTCGACTGTGGACACCAATCTCCGGAACGCTGCCTGGTACGCCTTCCACGCTGATTCCGGCCAGGCGATGTAGTAGAGCTTCGACACCGCGTGCGGTCCACCGGTCTCAATTCCGTCATATGGAAACGCGGGGTCGGCTGCGGCAACCACGGCTGCCGTGGTGAATTGAGAGATCGCGATGTGGTCCGGATGTCCGTAGGCGCCGTCGGGACCGAACGTCACGACGACATCGGGCTGGACGCGTCGCAGGTGTCTGGCAATTGCCGCGACCGCCTCGCCTGAGTTCGCCCGGTCGAGATGCTGATCGCAGTAGTCGAGCAACGCGACGTCTCGCACACCGAGCACCGAGGCGGCAGCGCGCAGTTCGGCCTCGCGAATGGCCGCGAGCGCCGACGGACCTGGATGCTCGTGAGAGTCAGGACGATGGCCGCGATACCGGCCGCCCTCACCGCGCGTGGCGGTCAGCAGGAAGACGTCCACCCCTTCGGATGCGTACTTCGCGAGCACGCCCCCGACACCCAGGGATTCGTCGTCGGGGTGGGCCAGCACCGCCATCAGCCTCGGCCTTCGCATGAGCGCTTCCTCCCCATGCGTGTGATTGTGCGCGACAGACGGCCTGGCGGCTATATCCGCCCGTTCGAAGTTCTTGCCCGGGCGTCCGGACTTACTCCCGCGATTCACGTGCCGGTCAAGAGTTCAGTGGGTTATGAACTGGGCCGCCGTCCACAACTTCAGGCGCCGACCAGATGGCGGCAGGCGACCGTTTGGGCGAAGAGAGGGCGCAACGCGAGAGAGGTGTCTGAGCCTGTGGGCGGTGGCGGGTTCGGCGGCAGGAATTCAGGTCGCCCTGACGGGCGTCATGAGGTGCCACCGCGGTGCCCGGAACATCTGAGTAGGAAAGCGCGAGCGAGTGTAGGATGTGGCGGCTCTTCGGAAGCCAAATCGGAAATGTCGGGTGAGAGGACTGGGTTCTCTCTCGTAACCGGGCAAGGGGGCCCAACGCTCAACAGTCTTGAAACGAGGTGCGACATGACACGCGATACCACGGCAAGTGTGGCACTCGGGGTCCGACGGATGGTCGTAATCGCGCTCATCGGGACCGCGGCCGTCGCGCTGCCACGGGCGGCCCAAGGACAGGAGCCTGTCAGCCATTGGAGCGGGATTGCCAAGACCGTCATCATCGACATGGCGGCCCGAGGCGGGTCTCCCGCAGCGGTCGATTTTGCGTATGTGCACGCCGCGATCTACGACGCGGTGAACGCGATCGACAAGCGATATACCGTCTTTGCGGTTAATCCGACCACATTTCCCGACGGGGCCTCCGAACCCGCGGCGGTTGCCGCCGCCGCGGCCACGATTCTCAAAGCGCTGTTCACCGCCTCGGCCCAACAAGCGTTTGTCGATGCGCAGTACGCCGCCTATGTGGGTCTGATTCCTGCCGGTGACGCGAAGACGCGTGGCATCGCCGTCGGAACCGAAGTCGCCAACGCATTTCTCGCGCAACGAAATCCAGGACCCAGGCAAGACCTCGGTCAAGACGGACGAAATGCGAGTTGCGCCACCGATGTTCGCCTGTGTTACACGTTCGGCGCCGGACCGGGCGTCTATCAACTCACGCCCGGCGCCAGTTCAGATCCGAACGTCACGCCCGCAGCGCAATGGGTGGGGATTCTCAAACCGTTCGCGGTCGTGAGCCAATCGCAATTCCGCGCCGACGGACCACCGAACCTGACGAGTGCGCAATGGGCCGACGACTACGATGAAGTGAAGCGGTTTGGTGCAGCCACCGGATCCTCCCGCACTCAAGAGCAAACCGACACCGGGTGGTTCTATACGGACAATCCCGGTGCGTATGGCAACCGGATCATCCGCCAGATTGCCGCCGATCAGCATCTCGCGCTGGCCGACAGCGCCCGCTTCTTCGCGCAGACCTATGTCACCCTCGCGGACACGTTCGTCAACTGCTGGGACTCGAAGCGCTTTTACAATTTCTGGCGGCCGGTGACGGCGATCCGCGCCGGCGACACCGACGGCAACGACGCCACGGAACCGGATCCGTTGTGGCTCCCTCTCGCGCTCACGCCCAACCACCAGGAGTATCCATCCGCGCATGGCTGCTTCACGGGAGCCATAATCAACGCGGTCGAAAACTTCTTCGGGACGAAGAAGATCACCCTCCGTTTCACCGCGTGCTCCGTGCCCGGCCATCCATGTACCGCCGCCGGTGGCGGGGTCACTCACACGTTCCACCGCACGCAAGACGCACTCAAGGAAGTGATCGACGGGCGTATCTACGGCGGTATGCACTATCGGACATCCGTCGTGCACGGCATCGTGATGAGCAACAAAGTCGCCCATTGGATTTCAAAACGTTACTTCTTGCCCGTTGACTGACGTCGGCTCTCGAAGCCTTTGGCCCAGGGCACGGGACGGGTGCACATGGACTCGGACCGTGCCCGAGTGGGCCCGTCGCCATTTGGCGCGCGGCGCGGCGAACGGATGACCGTCATGTCCACGGCGCAAGGACCGAACGTCGCGCCACACCACGGCGGTGTACGAGGCTATGGTCTGAGATGAGTTAGCGTCGCCCGCCGCGAGGGCTGTTCTTGACGTCTTTCTGGCCGACCTGTTTGCCCCTGCGCTCGCCCATGCGCTTGTCGATCAGCTCCTGCGGCGGCGGTGTCCGATGACGCTTCCCTGGCGCATCGACAGGCCCCCGACCGGACTTCGCCGACGCGACTGCTTTCGACCCTTCGTTCTGCTTCCCGTTGCGCACTGCCATGAGTTCATCCCCTGATGAGGGCCCACAGGCCCCTAAGCCTTGAGCCCTGAGTCGCCGCTTCGCGTGACCGCCGCGATCTCGTCGTAGAGGTAGGCCGACGCGATGACGCCGTTGTGAAAATTCCCCAGGTCGAGCTTCTCGTTCGGCGCATGCGCGTTTTCGTCGGGCAGCCCCACACCGAAGAGCACGCTCGGCACGCCCAGTTCCTCTTGAAACGTCGACACGACGGGAATCGAGCCGCCTTCACGGTTGAAAACGGGTGCCTTGCCGAACCCCTTCTCGATGGCGCGACCGGCCGCCCGCACGTAGACATTGTCGAAGTCGGCCATCCAGGGCTTGCCTCCCTGCATGCGAGTGACCGTAAGCTCGACAGACCTGGGCGCTACCTTCCGCACGAACGCCTCGAACAGATCGCCGATCTTCTTCGGATCCTGATCCGGCACGAGCCGCATGCTCACCTTCGCCATCGCCACGGCTGGCAGCACGGTCTTGGCCCCCTCGCCGGTGAATCCCGACAGCAGGCCGTTGACCTCGAAGGTCGGCCGCGCCCACACGCGTTCGAGCGTCGAATAGCCCTTCTCGCCCCAGAGCTTCGGCGCGCCGAGGTCCTTGCGGTAGCGCGTCTCGTTGAACGGCAGCTTCCTCCACTCGGCCCGCTCCGCCTCGCTCAACGGCCGCACATCGTCGTAGAAGCCGGGAATCCTAACGTTGCCGTTGACCTTGTCCTTCATCTGCTCGAGCACGGTGGCAAAGATGAACTCGGGGTTGGCCACCGCCCCACCCAACGACCCCGAATGCAGGTCGGACGCGGTGCCACGCAGGTCGATTTGAAAGTACGCCAGGCCGCGGAGGCCGTAGCAGATTGACGGGATGCCCCGATCGAACATCGGCGAGTCCGAGATCACGACGACGTCGGCGGCGAGGTCGGCCTTGTGGGCCCGCACGAAGGCGTCCAGATGGACGCTGCCGACCTCCTCCTCCCCTTCGATGAAAAACTTGATATTGAGCGGCAGCCGGCCGGCCTTCTGCAGGTGGGCCTCGACGGCCTTGATGTGCATGAACACCTGCCCCTTGTCGTCGGCCGCGCCGCGCGCGTAGATCTCGCCATCGCGTACGCTGGCCTCGAACGGCGGGGTCGTCCAGAGGTTGATCGGATCGACCGGCTGCACGTCGTAGTGGCCATAGAAGAGGATCGTCGGCTTGCCGGGGGCATTGAGCCAGTCGCCGTACACCACGGGGCTGCCCGGGGTGTCGATCACACGGACGTTCTGCATCCCGGCGCGCGCGATCGCATCGGCTGTCCACTGCGCGGCGCGACGAACGTCGGCCGCGTGCTGCGGCAGCGCGCTGATGCTCGGGATGGCGAGATATTCCTTCAGCTCTTCGACGTAGCGGTCGCGGTGGACGTTGATGAAATCGACGACCTCGTTCATGGGGCCATGATATGCCACGCGTCGCCGGCTCGCCGTGCCAGGCCCTCGCGTTCGAGCTTCGCGAGCTGCGCCAGCACGCTCTCGCGCGCCATTGGCACGAGCGTCCCCGACAGCGTCGGATAGATGCGTGCCACCATGTCGTCCACGCGTGCGATGCCGGCGCGCATCGCGTCGAGCACCTGCTGCTCGCGTACACGGCGATGCTCGATGTACTCCCGCAGCAGCGCCTCTGGATCCTCGATGATCGGGCCGTGCGCCGGCAGCAACGTCTGCGGTTCGAGCCGGCGGACTCGCTCGAGCGACGCCAGATACTCGGCGACGTCGCCGCCGGCGCCCGGGGAAATCACCACGGTGGATCCCTTCCACGCCAGATCGCCGCAGAAGAGCAGTCGATCGGCCTGGCTCCAGACACAAACGTGATCGGGGGAATGGCCCGGCGTGTGGACGATATCGAGCGTCGCGTCGCCTGCAGACACCACGTCGCCGTCGGCCAGCGGCTCCCACCGCACGCGCCACTCGGCGTCGCGCGCTGGCCACGGCATCTTGAAAAAGCGGACGTGGGGCATCCGTTCGGCAATCGCCTCGCCCCCCGAGGCGTGGTCCACGTGACAGTGCGTCACGATCACCTGCGCCAGTCGCGCACCCGCTAACGCGGTTTCGAGCGCGTCGAGGTGACGAGGATCGCCGACGCCGGCATCCACGAGGGTCGGCACCCGGCCCGGGATGAGCCACGTCGTGTTACCGGACCCCGTCATCGGCCCAGGATTGAACGCGTGAATCGCGATCGGCTTCATCGTTGGCTCCCCGTCGCGCGCCTCGACACGCCGCCAATGGCGAGCGACAGCACTGTGTAGTAGAGCGGAAACGCGAGCGACGTCCACAGGAGCAGCGCCGAGACGTCGGGCAACTGCCACACCATCACGAACATCGACACACCCCACGCGGTGCCGAGCGTCATCGTGAAACCCCGCCACCGCGGCGTCCGCGCGGGATAGACGTAGCGGATCGGCACGAAGACAAGCGCCGCCAGCAGCAGCAGAATCACTACCACGGCCTCCGGCGAGGGTCGCAGTAGATAGATATACAGGACCACGATGTTCCAGTACGAGGGGAAACCGGTGAAAAAGTGATCGCTCGTCTTGGCCTCGTCTCGAGAGAAGCCGTACGCGCTCGAGAGCAGCATCGCGCTCGTCACCGGAATCGTCCAGGCGTCGGGCACGAGCAGGGATCGCCACACGAACACGGCGGGCACGAAGACATAGGTCAGGTAGTCGACGATATCGTCGAGCCTCGTCCCACTGAACCAAGGAAGTCGCTCGGAGACCCGGGCGCGACGCGCCAGCACCCCATCCGTCGAGTCGACGACGACCGCCACCGCCAGCCAGAAGAACGCGTCGCGAACGCGAGACTCGACGATGGCCCGTGTGGCCAGCAGGGCCAGCACGGCCCCGCTCGCGGTGTAGAGATGGACCGCCCAGGCCAACTTACAGCCGTCTGACGGCAGCGGGGAAATCGCGCCAGACGGGAACACCGCAGAAATGCGAACCCTCGGTGCAGCGGGGCGAGATGAGCCCGTTGCGAACCACGCACGGCGGGCCGATGTGGCGCCCGATCCGCGGATGCACGGCGCGGACCTGCTCGATCTCGTCCATCGACGCCAGAAAGATCTCCTCCTGTGCGTTGAAGCAGGTCCGCAGCGTCCACTTGTGCAGTAGCGACAGGAGCGATCCGGACTCGATGAAGCGCAGCGTCTTGGCGTTGGGCAGGACGTAGAGCGCGAACTCGAGTGGCACGCCGAGCGCCAGCAGGCGGTTCTTGGCGGTCCACGCCTCGCGCATCGAGCAGTCGTAGATCGCCCGCGCCTTGGGATTCGACGCGATGAGCCTCGGCGTGATGTAGTCGGGCGTTGAGGTATCGGCAAACGTCATGAGCGGCCGCGACGCCGGCACCATGCGATGCCGCTGATCCTGCGAGTCGGCGGTGTGGCTGAGCCGTTTCTCGAACACGTACGTCGCGTGGTGCAGCGCGCGCATCATCGGGGAATGGTGCGAGACGTCGAGCACGTCGAGCCGATAGCTGTTGCGCGCGGGGTTCATCACGCGGTCGAGCGCGTCGTCGTCATCCATCTCGTCCGCTGACAGCCCGAACACGGCACGCACGGCCTCGGCAACGATCGCCTCCGCCTCCGCTGACGTGTCACGAAGCCGCGACCAGCGGCCGCCAAGACGCGTGTCGAACGCCGCCGTGTAGCGATCGCCGTCGCCCCGGGGTGCCGGAAAGCTGGATTCCGGCAGACGCTCGGCACCAATCGGTTCGAGACCGACTTTCTCGAAGAAGAATGGGTCGGCTTCCCTGACCAGGCGCACCATCTCGCCGATCACGAGGCGGGCCTCGTAGGGAGCGTCACCCGTGTGGATCATCCGGTGCAACCGGTGCAGGACGATGCCTGAGATGGTGTGCACCATCGACGTGAAGGCCGCGATCGGAATGACGTACCGGGCCGTCTCGATCGCCCGCTTCTCGGCGTCGCGCTCGATCTGCTTCAACCGATCCGGCGAGGTCGTCGGCCGCACGTAGCGCAGCTCCTTCAGGATGACGAGGGCATCGTCTTTGAGGATGGCCGCGAGTTCACCATACCGCTCCCACGCGCGCAGGACGGCCGCCTCGTAGACGTCGCGCGCCTCGCCCGAGAGCGGCGGCACGAACGCGCGCGGCTCCTTGAGCTTCACGTAGCGCTGGCTCGACTGCTCGGAGTTGTAGAAGGGGTACGAGTGGAGGAAAGTCCAGACGAACTGCCGCGAGATGTTCTCGAGCCCGAACTCGAACGTGGCGTGCTGATAGACCGTGTGATGGCCGGCGTCGAACGTCAGCGCGCCGATCGTGTCGCGCTGCTTGTCGGTGATTTCGGAGGGCGCGATCACGCGCGGCGAATAGCACGTGCGCGCCGCCGCGATCGCTCCGTCGAACGGGGTCGCCGGCGCGTTACGAAGCGAAATTTTCGGGAGCGCGGTTTCGAGCACGGGAGCGTTGAAATTATAGCGGCCGCATGTCTCGTCTCGCGCGGCGAAATCTGCGCGGTCATCTGACCTGACCAGGCGGCCAGCCTCCGGGCGGAACTGCGCGGCGACATCTCGGGGGGTACGGACGGAGGTGACGGAGGGACTGACTGGGCAGCTCACCCAGCTCCGGTCTCACTTCGACCTCGTCGCCGAAGCCTTCCGTGCCGACTTCCGCAACCTGTTCGACTGGACTCACGCGACGACCGAGTCCGTCGACCGACGGCCCTCATGTCCTCGACCTTCGCGTCACCTCGCTCGAACACAGACCCCGCTAGTCTTCGTCGTCGTTCACCCAGTACCGGGAGTACTCGTCGAGGTAGGTCAGCGTCTGCATTGACTTCATCCGGTCGAAGAACAGGACGCCGTCGAGATGATCGGTTTCGTGCTGCGCGACGCGCGCGGCGAAGTTCTTCAGCATGAGCTCCAGCGTCCGGCCCTCGCGGTCGAGCGCACGCACTGTGATGTCGGTATGACGCGGCACGCGGCCGCGGATGTCCGGGATGCTCAGGCACCCCTCCCAGCCCTCTTCCAGCGCCGGCGTGTTCGGCACGATCTGCGGGTTGATGACGACCGTCGCGTCGGTCTTCGAATCCGGATCCTCCTCGAGCAGCGCGACGAACAGCCGCAGGCCCTCGTGCACCTGCGGACCCGCCAGCCCGACGCCGTGGTACTCGTGCATCGTGTCGATCATGTCGTCGATCAGCTTCTGCACGACCGCGCCGCGGATGTCTGATTTCTCGAGAGGTCGCGCGCGCTCACGCAGGACCGGGTGGCCCATGCGCGCGACTTTCAGAATGGACATGGAGCAAGATTATACGGTGTACAACGACGTCGTCCGGTTCTGTCCGCGCTGCGGCGGCGCGCTCGAATCGCGGCTGCTGAAGGCCACCGAACCCGCGCGACCCGTCTGCGCGAGCTGCGGCTTCGTGTACTACATCGACCCGAAGGTCGCCGTCGGCACGATCATCAGCGACGAACGCGGGCGCATCGTGCTCGTGCGGCGCGCGATCGAGCCCGGCTACGGCAAGTGGGTGTTTCCGGGCGGCTTCATCGACCGCGGTGAAACCGTGGAGGACGCGGCAATGCGCGAGGCGCGCGAGGAGTGCGGCCTCGACGTACGGCTCGAGCGGCTGGTCAACATCTATTCGTATCCGGGCGTCGCCGTGATCATCATTGCGTTCGCGGCCACCGTCGTGAGCGGCAGCCTCGCGGTCGACGATGAGGGGCTCGAGGCGCAGCTCTTCGAGCCGCACGAGATTCCCTGGGAGGAGCTCGCGTTCAGGAGCACGAAGGAAGCGCTCGAAGAATTCCTCAGGCGATCGTGACGTCCTTCGACAGATAGACGTCCTGAATCGCGTTGAGCAGGCCGACACCCTCGGCCATCGGCCGCTGAAACGCCTTGCGCCCTGAGATGAGCCCGGTGCCGCCGGCCCGCTTGTTGATTACCGCGGTCTTGACGGCTTCCTTCAGGTCGGTCTCGCCCGCCGACGCCCCGCCCGAATTGATGAGCGGCGCGCGCCCCATGTAGCAGTTGGCCAGCTGATACCGCGTGAGGTCGATCGGGTGCGGGCTCGAGAGCTGGGAGTAGACCGCCTTGTGCGTCTTCCCGAAGTTGACCGCGGTGTACCCGCCGTTGGTTTCGGGCAGCTTCTGCTTGATGATGTCAGCCTGGATCGTGACGCCCAGGTGGTTGGCCTGCCCCGTCAAGTCGGCCGCCAGATGATAGTCGGCCTCCTTCGTCTTGAACGCCGGGTTCCGCAGATAGCACCAGAGTACGGTGAACATCCCGCGCTCGTGCGCGTCCTGGAACATCGCGCTCACTTCCTGGATCTGGCGCTTCGATTCCTCGGAGCCGAAGTAGATCGTCGCGCCGACGCCAGCCGCGCCCATCTCCCACGCCTGCTTCACGCTTCCGAAGCGAATCTGGTCGTAGGCGTTCGGATAGGAGATGAACTCGTTGTGGTTCAGCTTCACGATGAAGGGAATCTTGTGCGCGTACCTGCGCGCGCACGACCCGAGCACGCCCAGCGTCGACGCGACGGCGTTGCAGCCGCCTTCGATCGCCAGCTTCACGATGTTCTCGGGGTCGAAGTACGCGGGGTTGGGCGCAAACGACGCGCCCGCGGAGTGCTCGATGCCCTGATCGACCGGCAGGATGGAGACGTACCCGGTGCGCGCGAGCCGGCCGGTGTCGAACAGCAACTGGAGGGACGCCAGCACGCGTGTCGACCGATCAGTAGCCGCAAAGACGCGATCGACGAAGTCAGACCCCGGCAGGTGCAGGGTGTCGCGTGGAATCGTACGGCACTGATGCGTCAGCAGCGCCGCGTCCTCACCCAAGACCGCTTCGATCCGACCAAGACCTACGCCTGCGACTCCGCTCACTGCTGCCACGATGCACCTCGCTACTGCCGGCTGCCCGCCGCCGGCTGCTGCCGGCTGACGCTCGATCCTATCACTGGGAATTCGAACTGCTCGATTACAGCGCCGGCCACGGCGCGCTCGATGAGGTCGTCCATCGGCAGCGCGCGCTCGGCGGCCTCGACCACGGCCAGCCGGCCGCGCGTCAGCGGATTCCGCGGCGTGAAGAGCGTGCAGCAATCCTGATCGGGAATGATCGAAATGGGATAGCTGCCCAGCCGCCGCGCCTCATCCATAATCTCCTCTTTGTCCATCCCGATGAGGGGACGGAAGATCGGCAGGGTTGCGACCTGCCCGATCACCTGGAGGTTCTCGAGCGTCTGCGAGGCCACCTGGCCGACGACGTCGCCGGTCACCAGGGCCTTCGACTCGCGCGCGCGCGCAATGGCCTCGGCGATCCGCAGCATCAGCCTCCGATAGACGATGACGCGCATCGGGCCTGGCACGGCCAGCACCACCTGCTGCTGCACGTCGCCGAACGGCACGAAGTACACCCGCGATCGCTGCTGCCACGTTGTCAGCAGCTGCACGAGCGCGCGGGCCTTCTCGATCGACGCGCGCGACAGAATGGGATAGCTGTGGAAGTGCACGAACGTGACGGTGCAGCCGCGCCGCATCATCCGGTACGCCGCCACCGGCGAGTCGATGCCGCCCGAGAGCAGACACGTGACACGTCCGGCGGTGCCCGTCGGCAGGCCGCCGGCGCCGCGTTCCTTGCCGAAGAAGTAGAACGCCTCGTTCGAGAGCAGCTCCACATGAACGGTCAGTTCGGGATCGTCGAGATCGACCGTCCACCCGCGCGCGGCCTTGATGCGTCCGCCAATCTCGCGCTCTACCTCCGGCGAGGTCATCGGGAATCGTTTGTCCGCACGCCTGGCGCTGACCGCGAACGACCCGCAGTCGCGATCGGCCAGGTCGGCCAGGATGTCACGCGTGATCGTGTCGATGTCGAGCGCGGTGCGGCGCGCGTACGAGAAGTTCGCGATGCCGAATGTTCGCCGGATGCGCTCGCCCGCCTGCTCGCGCGTGGCCCCCGGCCCGAGCCTCACCTCGATGCGGCCCATGAGCGCGCGCACCTCGAGGATGTCGAGATCCGCCAGGGCGCGCCGCAAGTTGCGCACGAGCCGGCCGATGAACCACGGCCGGTTCTTCCCCTTGAGCGCCAGCTCCTGGTAGTGGATGACGATCGAGTTCATCCCTGTCTCACCACTCGGTCTCCGCAACGCCAGAGCGGTGGTTCGCACTGCGCGCGATCACGAACAGCAGGTCCGACAGCCGGTTCAGATACACGACCACGATCGGTTCGACGGCGTCCGCGCCCAGGCCGATGACGCGTCGTTCCGCCCGGCGGCAGACCGTGCGCGCCAGGTGCAGCAGCGAGCCGGCCGGCGATCCTCCTGGCAGGATGAACCGCCGCAGCGGGGGCAGGCCGTCCTCGAGACGATCGATGGCGCCTTCGAGCCGTTCCACATCGACCGTGCCGATCGTGGCCTTTGTCACGCGTTCGGCGATGCGCGCCGACGGATCCGCCAGCCGCGCCCCCAGCGCGAACAGATCCCGCTGCAACGACTCGATGAGGGCCGAGAGATCCGCATCCACGCCGGCCGCGCGCGCCGCACCCAGACACGCGTTCACCTCGTCAACCTCGCCGTACGCATCGACCCGCGGATCGGCCTTCGAGACGCGCGTATTGTCGAAGAGCGACGTCTCGCCGGTATCGCCGGTCTTTGTGTAGATCTTCACGCGTGAAATTATAGGTGCGGATGTCAGCCACCTCTGTGCCCGCGCCGGCCGCACGGCAGCGCTTCCGGCGCGCATTGCTCTCCTGGTACCGTGTCCACGGGCGCGACCTGCCCTGGCGTCGCACGGACGACCCGTACCACATCCTGGTGTCGGAGATGATGCTCCAGCAGACGCAGGTCGACCGCGTGCTGCCGAAGTATCACGAGTGGCTCGACAAGTACCCGTCGCTCGAGGCCCTGGCAGCCGCGCCGGCCGATGATGCCGCCCACACCTGGCGTCCGCTCGGCTACAACATCCGTCCCCGCCAGCTCCACGCGATCGCCCGCGAATCGGTGGCGCGCTACGGGGGCCAACTGCCGTCAGACGAGGCGACACTGCTGTCGTTCAAGGGCATCGGGGCGTACACCGCGGGCGCCATTCGCAGCTTCGCCTTCCGCGAGCGCGCGGCGATCCTCGACACGAACGTCGCCCGCGTGCTGTTCCGCGTCTTCGTCCGTCGGGGCGACCCCAAGGGGCATGCCATGCGCAAGCATCTCTGGGCGATCTCGGAAACGCTCGTGCCCCACAAGCACGTGTTCGATTTCAACCAGGCGCTCATGGATCTTGGTGCCACGGTCTGCGTCGCGCGGAAGCCGCGCTGCCCGATCTGTCCGATGCGAAACGCCTGTCGGTCCTTTCCGTGGCGCGAGCCGAAGACGCGGGTCCGGTGACGCAGGGAGTGACGCACATACAGGTGGTGGCCGCGGTGATCGAACGGGACGGACGCTTTCTCGTCACCCGCCGTCAGGCCGGCGTCCATCTAGCGGGCATGTGGGAGTTCCCGGGAGGCAAGGTGGGAGACGACGAATCGCACGCCGCCGCGCTCGAGCGCGAGTTGGTCGAGGAACTCGACGCGCCCGTACGCGTTGGCAGCCTGCTGCTTCACACCGCGCACGAGTATCCCGACCGAACGGTGACGCTCTTCTTCTACCGCTGCGAGCTGCTTGGAACGCCCAGGCCGATGATCGGACAGGAGATGGCGTGGGTCGAGCGCGACTCGCTGGCGTCGCTGCCGTTCCCGCCCGCCGACGACGAGCTGATTAGGGTGCTGACTTCGTCCTGATCGTGGCGGCCGCCCGGCCGGATGGAACGCTCACTTCGACAGCCGTGCCTGGCTCGACGAAATCGCGCTGCACGTAGCCCAGGGCAATCGATCCGAGCCGCGGAGAACGTGCGGCGCTCGTCACGAAGCCGATGTCGCGAGCTCCCGTGAAGATCTTCGCGTCACGTGCCGGAACGGCACCGTCAACGTGTAGGCCCACGAGCTTGCGAGCAACGCGCCCGTGACCGCGGTGCAGCACGCGGATGATCACTTCCTGCCCGACGTAGCATCCCTTGGTCAGCGAGATCGCCCGATCCTGGATGTCGGCTTCGAGCGGAATCGTGTCGGCGGTCATGTCCACGCCAAACAGTGGATAGCACGCCTCGATGCGTGCCGCCTCGATCACGTCAGGCGCGGCGCGTTGCGCCCCGCCGGCGGCGAGCGCGCGCGTCAGCGCATCGCCCAGCCCCGCGCCGACGTACACGACATACCCCGGCACGCCCAGTTGGTCGATGCGAGCGACGACCGCATCGAGCCCAGCTATCGTCGTGCGGACGTTCTGATAGTTCGCCCACGACGCCAACGTTTCGTCTGTCAGTGCATCGTCGGACAATGCCAGACTGGCCAGCACGCGCGGTGCGGACGGACCGTGCACCCACACCGATTCGAGCGACCCTGACAAGTCTGCAATCCGCACATCCTCGGTGAAGTGAAACTGCTCGAGCCGCCCGGCCACGGGCTCCACCTCGGCCGCTGGCACGTCGAGCAGGAGCATGTCACCCGATTCGAGCACGTGCAGGTCTGTGAGCATCCGGCCCTGCGGGGTCAACCAGGCGGCGTAACACCCCTGTCCGGCCGAGAGTGCCGTGATGTCGTTGGTCAGCAGGCCCTGGAGAAACGCGGCACGATCGGGACCGCTGACCGCGACCTGTCGGCGCTCGGCGACGGCGCCGGAAACGGCCCCCTCGCGAAGGGTAGACAGCTCATCGGATGTGGGCATCTGGGGCGGCTTTTGGAAGGCCTGACTAGCTGATACGATTCGGGTGCAAATGCGCGCGTTTCATTGTACTTGGACGCTGTTGGTGTTCCTGGCGCTTCCGGTGTCGGCGCAGCAGGCGCCGCCCGCCCCGGCCGGCCCGAGGCCGGTTGGCTACACGGTGTTCCTCCGGGGATCGGTGGTGGGACACCAAGAGGTGACCGTCCGTAGCGACGCCGACGGACTCGTCATCAGCGGCCAGGGTCAGATGGCCGATCCCATCGACGTGCTCACGCGCAAGGCCGAGATTCACTACCGCCCCGACCTCTCGCCCGCATCGTTGACGATCGACGCGCGGGTCAGCGGCGTGGACGTCACGCTGCAGACCGACTTCAACAACGGCTCGGCCGTGACGCGAGGCACGCAGGGCACGGCGCCGATTGCCTCGACCGACGCGGTTACCCCGCAAACGGTCATCCTTCCGAACGTCCTGATGGGCGCGCACGCGGTGATGGCACGCCGCCTCGCAGGCGCGGCAGCCGGCGCCGAGTTCCGCGTGTTCGCCGGCCCGGGCCCCTCCGCGCAGGTGTCGCTCCGCCTGGGCGGCGAAACGACCGAGCAGGTACAGACGGGAACGACGACGTTCGACGTGCACCGCTACGAGCTGACGTTCGACAACGCAGGTCAGCCGATCGCCATGCAGCTGTACGCGGACAACGTGGGCACGCTCATACGACTCAACATGCCTGGCCAGGGGCTCGAGTTCGTGCGCGATGACATCGCGGGGTCAATGGCCCGTACGCACGTCGTCTCCAACCCGGGCGACGAGGCGGTGGTGATTCCCGCCGCCGGCTTCAACCTCGGCGCGACGCTCACACGGCCTGCCGGCGGCAGCGGCCGCCTGCCCGCGGTGGTGCTCGTCGGCGGCGCCGAATCCGACGATCGCGACGGGCTGATCTATGGCGTGCCCGTGCTGGCGCAACTGGCCGGCGCGGCGGCGCGGTCCGGCGTGCTTGCCGTGCGGCACGACGAGCGCGGGTTCGGCCAGAGCGGCGGTCGCCACGAGTCGGCCACGATTAGCGATCTCGCGGAAGACGTGCGCGCGATCGTGAAATGGCTCGGCGGCCGCCGGGACGTCGACCCGAAGCGCATCGCGGTGCTGGGCCATGGCGAGGGCGCGTGGATCGCACTGCTCGCCGCGTCGCGCGAGAAGCAGATCGCCGCGCTGATCTCGATCGATGCGCCGTCGACGACGGGGGCCGAGATCGCGCTCGAGCAGCAGCAGCACGCGCTCGATCGCCTGAAGACGTCTCCCGAGGAGCGCCAGCAGAAGATCGATCTGCAGAAGCGAATCCAGGCGGCGGTGCTGACGGGCAAGGGATGGGAAGGCGTGCCGCCCAGCATCCGGCAGCAGGTGGACACCCCCTGGGCCCAGAGCGTGCTCGCCTTCAACCCTGCGGCCGTGGTCGAGGATGTCCGGCAGCCGATGCTGTTCATCCACGCCGAACTCGATCGTCAGATTCCGGTGAGCCACGTCGAACGCCTCGCCGACATCGCCCGGAAGGAGGGCAAGACGAAGTCGGTGGAGGTCCTCACGGTACGTGGCGTGAATTACCTCCTCGTGCCCGCCATCACCGGGGAAACCGATGAGTACCGAACGCTCCCCGATCTCAACGTCAGCAAGGAAATCCAGGACGCGGTGGCCGCGTGGCTGACCAAGACATTGCCAGCCCCGCGGAGGTGACATGCCGATTCCCGTTCGCGCCCGCGACCTGAAGGACAAGAAGCAGCGCGGCGAGAAGATCGCCATGCTCACCGCCTATGACGCCAACATGGCGCGGCTCCTCGACCGCGCCGGGGTGGACGCCCTGCTCGTCGGCGACTCGCTGGGCATGGTGGTACTGGGCTACCAGACCACGGTGGCGGTGACGCTCGACGCGATGATTCATCACACCGCCGCCGTGGCGCGCGGCACGACACGCGCGCTGGTCGTCGCCGACATGCCGTTTCTCACGTATCAGGCGAACGTCGCCGAAGCGGTGCACAACGCCCGACGCCTCATACAGGAAGGCGGCGCGGCGGCCATCAAGCTCGAAGGCGGACACGCGGTCATCGACGTGGTCACGCGCCTCGTGGACGTCGGTGTGCCGGTGATGGGACACCTCGGCCTGCTGCCGCAGTCGGTCCACCAGGTGGGCGGGTTCGTCCGTCAGGCCACCAACGAACGCGACGCCGACACGCTGCTCGCCGACGCGCTCGCGCTCGAACAGGCTGGCGCCTTTTCGATCGTGCTGGAGGCAATTCCATCGGAGGTCGCACGCACGGTCACCAACGAGCTCGCCATTCCCACGATCGGCATCGGCGCGGGCCCTGATTGCGACGGCCAGGTGTTGGTCTCGAGCGACATGCTCGGACTGTTCGACGGCCACGTTCCGTCGTTCGTCAAGCAGTACGCGCATCTCAACGAGACGGTCGTATCGGCGGCCCAGTCGTACATCGAGGACGTCAAGGCCGGCCGCTACGCCCGGCCCGCGTCAACGGTGACGGGCGCGCCGACGGCGTAGATGCCGCTCGAGGTCGTCGACGCGATCCCGCGGCTCCGCGATCGACTGAAGATCGATCGAGACGCCGCCCAGACGATCGGTCTCGTCCCGACGATGGGCGCGCTGCACGAGGGCCATCTCAGCCTGGTGGCGCGGGCGCGCGCCGAATGCACGACGGTCGTCGTCAGCCTCTTCGTTAACCCGCTGCAATTCGACCGCTCCGACGATCTGGCGGCCTACCCGCGCTCGCTCGACGCCGATGTCCGCCTCTGCGCGTCCGCGGGCGTGGATCTCGTGTTCGCCCCGACCGTCTCCGAGATGTATCCCGCGCCGCTCGACTGCACCGTAGACGTCGGTCGCGTCGCGGACCATCTGTGCGGACGAACGCGTCCGGGACACTTTCGCGGCGTGGCGACGGTGGTGATGAAGCTGTTCCAGATCGCGCAGCCGGACCGCGCCTACTTCGGCGAGAAAGACGCGCAGCAGCTCGCGGTCATTCGCCGGCTCGTCGCCGACCTGAACGTGCCCGTCACGATTGTGCCGGTGGCCACGGTGCGCGAGCCCGACGGCCTGGCGCTCAGCTCGCGGAATCGCCGGCTGTCGCCGGACGATCGCCGCGTGGCCCCCGTCCTCTACGAAGCGCTCCGCGACGCACGACAGCGCAT
>Ga0184628_10000509_pt1 | contig 20920 bp, 23 predicted proteins | sample PLM4_5_b1_FD_133149 | JGI IMG/M metagenome (GOLD analysis project Ga0184628, IMG submission 133149) | Groundwater sediment microbial communities from an aquifer in East River, Colorado, USA - PLM4_5_b1 | ecosystem: Environmental > Terrestrial > Soil > Riparian zone | place: USA: East River... | reverse complement strand
GCGATCTTCCAGTCTTCACGGGCGCCGGCCAACTCGCCTTTGACCCACTGTATCTGTTCCGGCACGGGATACGTGCTCTCGAGCGCGAAGAACCGCACGTCCTGCGAGGGCGCTTTGAAGGAGTAGTACAGCTTCCCGTCCATGTTGAACAGCTTGTAGTTACGCTGGTTCCTGATGTCGTGGTTCCCGAGTGACGCATAGAACTTGACGCCGCCGTCGAGCAGGGGCTTGTACGGGATCTCGAACTTCTTCGCAAAGTCCTTTGCCTCCTGGCTGCCATAGAGGTTGTCGCCGAGGAGGATCACCACGTTGAAGGGGAACCGCGCGTGCACCTTCGCCATCTGCGCCGCGAGCTCGTACTGCTCGTGACCGCCAGTACCGAAATCGCCGAGCACGGCGAACTTCAAGGATCCCTCTCGATTGGGAAACGCGACGGGCGCTCCCTGTGGACTGGAGGTCCCGCCCTGTGGACTGGAGGTCGCGGTCGTCCTCGGCGTAACCGCTTGATTGAGCGATGCCGTCTGGCAGCTCAGGGTCAGGCCGATCAGACACAGCGCGGCGATGAACGGCAGTCTCTTCTTCCCGAACGGCGTGCGCGGCATGGTCAGGCTCCGGGGAGAACGTGGTCAACGTAGTCGATGACCATGTGTGCGTGCGCGTCGAAGAGGATAAGCCGACTCCCGACGAAACGATACTCGAGATCCTTCGGAAGCTTCGGAAGCACCTCGAGCACCTGAGGTGGCATGGTCGTCAGAGGAATCACGTCGGGATACGGACCATTGATGCGCACGGCCGTGCCTACGGGGTTTTCGTCGAGAATCGACGATCGAACCGCCTTGCCGTCGGGCCGGCTGAACACCTCGCTGAGCCTGCGGCGCAGGTACTCCTGGAATGCCGGGCGGAAGATGTCGCCCTGCTTGGCACCGGCCCTGGCGGTCGCCACGGCTCGAATCGTCTGCGTCTGGTTCGCGTCGAGTTCCTGGGGCGTCGCATCCTTCGAGACAGGCTTGACCGAGCCAACCGCTTTGGCCCGCAGCTTCATGTATGAGTCGAGGGCCTTCTGGAATTCGTCAACGGCTGGCTGCTCGGTTCGTGGCACTTCGACGCGCTGTCCACCCCCAACAGCAGGTGGTCCGGTCTGACTGCCAAACGGTGTTGCCGCCAGCAGCGCGCCGAGCATGACGACGCCAGACGCCATACCGATGATCGTCATTGTCGCTCTCATCGTCTCCCCCATGGATGGACGTAGCCAGCCGAGACATGAACCTTCCCGTCTTGAAGCCCGTAGGCAGCGTCGAGACGAACCCTTCCGCCTGAGCGCGACGTGTTGAGCCTGATTCCGGTGCCGATATCCACATGCAGTGGCGAGGAAGGGGGGCCGAGCCCCGACCATGCCCTCGCGGCGTCGACGAAACCGACGATGCCGAGAAACGTTGGCCCCATACGGGTGGGCACTGGGTATGTGCCCTCGGCGCTGACGAACGCCATCTGCCGTCCGAGGACGTCGCTCGCGACGATCCCGGATTCAACGAGGGGATGGGCGCGAAGCGACGCGAGTTGATCATAACCGCTGCCGGCGGTTGGCCAGAGAGACAACGGGGCGGTGTCGCCGGCGACGGCCACGCCGCCACGACCGAGAAGGACGAATCGGTCGTCGCGCGTTGTCGAGCGCACCGTGACCACCAGATTGCCGGTTGCGGTCTCGTTGGCCCCCGCGTACCACGACCCACCAAGGATCGCGGCCATGTGGTCGTCGAAGAGCCTGACGTTGAGGTTTCCGTTTAGCGAGAGATAGGTGACCGACTCGATGCGGTCGATCGCCGCGCCGCCCTCCCACCGCAACCAGCCTGTGAGCCAGTCCGAGAGTGCAGCGCCCGCCCGGCTGCGGCTTTCGACAATCGGGTTGTTCGTTCGGCCCGACTGGATCCATGCGAACTGCTGGCGTTGCCAGAGCGTGTCGAACCTGACGACTCCGGGCAGCCAGCCCGGGGCGGGTGCCGCGACATTGAACGCGACTCGAGGCTGTCCCGACGCAAACCTGACCGACGGCGTCCAGACGTCGCCGTGCCCTGTGACGTCCGACGCCGACAGAACGGCCTCCCGCGCGATCAGCGTTCGAACGCCGACCGGAACCCAGTCGACTGCTCCCTCGTAGAAGCGACTCTTCTCGACGAGGATGGGGCGAACGATCGCAGAGCCGTCACCCAGGTCGTATCTGACCTTGCCCGTTGAGGCGATCGGTAGATCTTGCAGACGACGCCCAATCCGCGTCAGGCGGCCCCAGGTGAGCATCTCACCGGGATGGCCTCCCAGGTAATCGGCGAGGAGGTCCTGTTTCGCGCGAAGACGCCCTTCGATCTTGACGTCGTCGATACGAGGTTCTCCAATGGCGTTGAGCGCATCGAGCGCACCACGCGTATCGCCAGCGACGAAGCGCGCATTCGCCAGCGCTCGCTGGCCCTCTTTCGCCGTCTCGTCGCTCTGCTGCTCGTCAGGGGACTGAGCCGCTCCGATCGCCACTGACCACAACAGCACCTGTATCAGCAGCAGAGCTGATCGGCCGATCATCCACCCACTACAAGGCAGCATGCTGTGCATTTCTATTGGGATCGCGGGTGCAAGACGGGTGCCTTGGCTCAGTGCCTTTTGGCCTCCCCTTGCTCCAGTAAGCTCAGGACATCCGCACCTGTTGGCTTCAGATGGGCGCTCCTTCTATCGAGCACGTGTGGCATTTGTGCGTGCCCTTGCCCAGGCCGATACCACGGCATCTATCAGCAACACGCTAGCTCAGCCAGCCTCTGCAGAACTCGACCCTGCGGTGTGGAGCGATGTACACGAAGCCTACGGGCAGGTCGAAGCGTCTCCTATGGATGAGCCCCGATCTCGCCAAGGCGCAGCCCACGGCTCAGCAGGCGCTCGCCGGGATTGGTCGGCCGACGATCATGGCCTTCGACCCGAGATCATCGATCGTGTCAAAGGGTCAAGTTGCTCTTCGCCTACTACGCCCGACTCGGAGTGGCCTCGCCTGTCCAGGTGTCTGGGCAACTGCGACGCCACTCCCTAACGTCGGAACTCCCTTCCAAGGAGCGCCTCGTCACCTCGTGCCGATGGGCTCACCCGAGACGATGATCTCTACGCGCCGATTCTGTTGACGGCCCGACGCGGTGTCGTTGCTCGCGACGGGATGATCTTCACCGAGACCGATGGCCGCGACAGAAGCCGGAGCGATCTGTTGGGCCGCCAGGTACCCTCGGACCGACTCCGCACGCCGCTCGGACAACTGCTGGTTGAATTCGGCCGAGCCGACACTGTCGGTGTGCCCTTCGACCATCAGCATGAGTCCCGGATGCGATGCGAGGATGCCAGACACGCGTGCCAGCTTCTCCCGCGCACCCGGCTTGAGGTCGGCCTTTCCGGTATCGAAGAGGACGTCCGACACGTTGACGATGAGGCCGCGCGCGGTCTCCCGGGTCTCGAGAATCAGATTGAGTTGGGTGCGAAGGCTCTCGCGGAGGTCCGCCTTCTCGCGCTCAGACTGGGCGGCCGCCTCCTTCGCCCGTAACACTTCCCCTTCGGCATCGCGGCGCGCCGTCTCGGCCGCTATCCGCGCGGCGTCAGCATCTGCCTTCGCGCGCGCCGTCTCGGCCTGCTGCGCGGCAGCCGCCAGTGCGTGCTGCTCGGCCGCTACCCGCGCGGCGTCGGCATCTGCCTTTGCACGCGCCGACTCGGCCTGCTGCGCGGCAGCCGCCCGTGCGTTCTCTTCGGCCGAGGCCCGCGCGACTGCTTCGTTGCGCGCGTCCAACTCGGCCTGTCGGCGCCGGGCCGCTTCAGCCTCGGCACGCACATTTGCGTCGTGCTCTCTCGCCTCCGATACGCGACGCTCGTCAGCCTTGAAGGCCTCCTCTTGCCGCTGCAAGCCCACGAGCCTCGCATCCTCGGCCGTCTGTACAGCCTGGCGAGCCGCCATCTGGATAGCATTGCTGCCGCGATGCTTCTCTCGGGCCTCCTCGGCGGTCGCCAGCAAGGCGCTGGCCTTGTCAAACGTGTCGCCGGCATAACGATCGGCGCCGGCGAGACGCGCCAGTGCGACGGCGTTTCGAGCTTCCGCGAGGTCCAGCGGCGAACCAGGCTCGAGCGGCTTGATCTTGAGGCGGGTCGCATCCTGATTCATCAGATAGGACCCCCGCGTGAGGAGTTCGTACTTCGCCTGGATCATCTCGCTTCGCCCTTTCGTGTTGTCGCGAACGACGTTTTCCATCACGACCACGTCGCTCGGCTGGGTCACGGCGAAGTAAGGTTCGGCCGTCACGATCAGCCCAAAGGCCTGGAGTTGGGTCGTCACCTGCACTCGGGCGTCGTTGTCATCGACTTGAATCTCGCCGAGGTTGGAGGCGCGCCCTTCAGGTGTGACGGCCCAGAGCACGTACGTCAGGTACTCACGGCCGAAGCTCGTAGGCGGCTGGAGCTCGTCGAAGCGCGCGTCGATCCGCATGTAGCCTTTCTCACCCGACACGTTCGCGCTCCCGCGCCCCTGCGGCATCAACGCGGTGCCGCTGAAGTCGACTTTCGTCTCGCCGCTCCGAGGTCGATAGTTGATCGCTCTGGTTGTGCGCCCGACGACGGTGATCCTGAAGACCGGCACCTGCTCTCGAGCGACGCTGATCGGTTGTTGCGTCGGGTTGGGCCTCGGGTTGGGCGACGGGTTGGGCGTCGGGTTTGACGACGGCGTCTGCGAGAGCGCAGTGCCCGATGTCAGCAGTGTGGACGCAAACAGCAGTGCTGCAGTTCGGCTGTGCATGATGACCCTCACTTGCGGAACATCGGAGCAAGATCGACGCCGCCACACACTCAAGTACAGACAGGACCCGACGCCTCGCTGAAACGCGAGTGTTGGCATGGATGAGGCGAATACGGCTGGCGGTAAAAGCTTCCGGCTCCGCCGTCGCTCTGAACTGGGCGATATCACAGGAGCGCGAATGCCACGTCTCGCGGCTGGCATGTGACCTGCTACATCACACACAGAAGCGTGGTGCGATCTCCGTGACCCACAGCTAGGAGGCAACCGTGAACGAAGACACACTCAAAGGCCAGTGGATGCAACTGAAGGGCAAGGTTCGCGAACAGTGGGGCAAGCTCACTGACGATGACCTCGACCAGGTCGAAGGCCAGTCCGAACAGCTGATTGGGAAGATCCAGCAGCGCTACGGCGTCGCACGTGACGAGGCGCGCCGTCAATTCGATGCATGGCTGGCGGGGGGGTCCCCGCAGCAGCCGTTCCGCCGCGCGACGTAGCGGTACGGAGCGTCCTAAGCCGGGCCCGGCACCTGTTCAGCGCCGGGCCCGGCGCGGCGGCACCTTCGGCACCTTCCCCCTTTTCGCACGAGTCTCGCTGAGTCCGATCGCGATCGCCCGCCTCCGACTTTCGATCGCCCGCCTCCGACTGGTGACAACGTCGCCCGAACTGCTCTCGAGCGTTCCCGTCTTCTGTCGATGCACGGCCGACTTCACCTGGCTGGAGGCGAGCTCTCCATACTTGGCCATCACGTCACCTCTCGCGAGAAGCGACTGCATCTCGAGCACCAGCTTCGGGCGCGGGACGGGCGATTCGAGCGATCGTCAGCTCGACACCCCCGCGAACTGGCACTGGCAGCAGCGCGTACGCGGATCTGCCGTGACGCCCCACGATCGTCCAGCCCGTTGCCATGCCGAGCGCGGATCCAAACGCCACGTCGCTCAGGAAATGTCTGTTGTCGTGTAGACGCGAGGCGGCGACGTAGGTAGCGACAGCGAGCGTCGGCAGCGCCGCTCGGTACCCGAAGTGGCGCTCCAGCACGGATGCCGTCGCGAAGGCTGCCGCCGCATGACCGGATGGAAACGAGCAGCACTCCCCTGTCGGGCGCGGTCGACGCACGGTCTGCTTGACGCCCTGGACCAGCGTCTGCGCCACGATCTGTGCGCGGATCAGATCGTAGCCGAGGTGCGACACCCGATTCGTTTTCGGCGTTCCCTCGTGGATGGCCGGAATCACATATCGGCCGGCCACATACAAACCAGTCGCGGCACCCACCTGTACCCAGGCGGAGCCAATGACTTTCCCGGGCGCGAAGAAACGTCCCGCCGCCGGTGACCCGGCGAGGCGCGCGTTGAACTCGTGATCGATCGGATGCGCGGCCATTGCCAGGCCGCCGCCGATCCCGAGGATGACCCAGGTCGATTGTCGGCGCGGGAAGGCGGCGAAGTCCGACCCGAGCGTCCGTACAAAGGCCGACAGGCCCGTGTGCATCGGCAGCGGCGGGTTTTCCTCCTTCTGCACCGGCGTCTCGGGGCCGGGCGACGCCGATGCGGCCGCGGCCGCTGTCTCGGTGGTCCCGGTCTCTTGTTGTGCCGCCGCGATGCCTGTTGTTGCCAGGTAGAGTACGGCGATGGCGGCCGTCATGCGCATTCGTGATCGTCCACGCATACGATGCCTCCTTTGCGTCGCTCGCGGCGTCGTTCCCGGCGTCGCTCACTCCGACGCCACAACCCGGCCGAGATCCGTCAGGGCGCTCTCAACGCTCACCCATCGCTTCTGTTCTTTCTTGTTGGCCAGCGACGGCCGCGGGCTGGCGCCGTAGAATGCGACGATATTCCGCCTCAGCGCGGCCGGCGTACCGCTGAACCGGCGCTCCGACAGCTTCTCGAGCAGGTCCGCATAGGTGTCGTCGGCCAGCGAGTACTCGCCATGTCGGCTCACGTGTCCCGTATCGAAATCCGTATTGGGAAAATCGAACCGCCGGTCGGTCAGGTCGGCGACGGCCGAACGGTACCGTGCCGCCGCCTGGCGGAAGCTCTGTGTAAACAGCTCCTGCGCCTCTGGTGTGGGGGCCTTGAACGCCAGCGGCCTGAGGGGGCCGACCTTCGGAACGATTCGATATATCACACCGAGGAAACGCGCCAGGAGGCCGGGCTTCTGATAGTTGCGTCCGTACGCCTGCTCGAAATCAGCGCGCCGGTACGCGAACACGAACGATGCCCGATCGACCGTCGGCGTCAACGCGGCGATCTCCTCCTGCTTGTCGCGCCAGGCGGCTTCGGTCAGCACCGGAATGATCTGGCTCACGGCATACCGATACGTCGCGATGGCGCGCTCCTGGTCGGCGAAGAGGTCGTTCATGGATAGGCCGTACGTCTCGCGAAATGCGCGTTCGACGAGCGGCGTGGCGACCCGAAAGCCGATGAACCGTCGATAGGCGTCGGGCAGATAGGCACCGGCCGCCATGTTGACGATATCGAAGGAGAATTCGACGACCACGTGCTGGCGAGGAGCCTGTGCGTAGGTGACGGCGTCGCCGAATTTTCGCTGCAACTTTGGAAACACCAGCGGCACGCTGGCGTTCACGGCTTCCGGATGGCCCGTGGTGTCGTTCGAGTAGTGCGCCAATGCCCCGAGCGCGAAGGCCAATTCGTCGACATCGCGGGCATCACGAACGAGGGCTTCGACGAAGTCGCCGGATCGGACGTAGTGCACGAGGTTGCTGAAGAACTTGTTGCCGAACGGGTAGTAGCCAAGGTCCTGGATCACCGCGCCGCCATAGGCGAACGACCGGGCACGAAGGAGATCGTCGGTGGACGTACGGGGGAAGCGCCGCAGCAGCAGCGGCCGTAACGAGGCGTCCCACGCGACATCAATCGCGGCTTCGTGTGCGAGCACCGAGTAGGCACGCGACGGCCTGGCGCCGGCGAGGAGCATCGCCAGCGCGATCGCCGCCGTCGCCCGCATTCGTGATCGTCCTCCCATGGCGCGCGACGGACGGGCGCTGGCGGGGAGCTGGCCAGCATACCCGTCCGTTCTCAGCGTCACGTCAATTGCAGCTCTCGGCGAGCGACCTGATCGACGTGACGCGGAACTGCGGTGTCGGGTTTTTGGTCGACACCTTCTCGCTCGACTTCGTGTCCTTGGCGTCCTCGCGGTCGACGGTGGTCTTCGTTTCAGTCGTCACTTTGCCTGCAGGGATCAGCATCCCAGTGACCTCGACCTTGTGGCCGACGTGCGTCTGCATTTCGACCCGCTCGCCCGGCACGAGCATGTAGGTCGTGGTCGTACTAATCGCGCCCGTCTCGTCGGTCGTGGTTGTGCGACTCACGGGTACGACTTTGTCGAGCACGTAGGTTCTGGCCTGATCGCCCTGGTGCACGCAGCCCGTATAGGTGACCGTCTTGACCTCACCGCCGGAACTCTTGGTCTCCGACTTGACGGTGGTGGTGGTGTCCTGCGCGTAGGCGGTGAGCGCGGCGCATCCGAAGGCGAACGCGACGAACGTACTGACTCGAGTCATCGTGTGTCCTCCTCAAAAGATCAGCTCGAACCGAGCTCTACGTCCCACTGGCGGTGCAATGTGTATGCCCCGAGCGGAACGTAGACAGGTTCGACGTTACCCATCTGCCGGTGATTCTTACCGGTGCAGCTTCAGACGACGCGCCGTCCTTGAATGACACGCAGCAGCAGCACGATGACCGCAAGCACGAGCAGTAGATGGATGAGCCCACCCAGTGTGTAAGAACTGACCATGCCCAGCAGCCACAAGACTACGAACAGAACGATGAGCGTCTCAAGCATCTGAACCTCCGCGTTGCCCTCATGCATACCGCGTGCTCACGCCGGCACCTCAGTCCTGATCGAGAGTCCTGATGGAGCTCAGGAGTACGTCATTTCACGGTGACAATTTCCACGTCGCCGTCGCGTCGAAGGACCGTGACGCCGAGATCGTGAGGATGTCGCTCGAGCTGCAGGTCGACTCGGGCGTCGCCGACAGCCAGACCCGTCAAGCGGATCCAGTCGAGGCCTTCTGGAAGCTGGCCCCGCGAGAACGACACGCGGCGAGCCGGCGCATCGATCTGCACGCCGATGGCTGCGCCAAGCAGCATGAAGGCGGCGCCAGCAGACCAGGCCTGCGGCGCGCAGGCCACGGGATAGAGCGTGGGCGCACGCCCGCGTCGTTGAAATCCGCAAATCAGCTCCGGCAGGCGATGCAGGTCCGATACCTCGCTCAGCTCGAGCATGGACGTCAGCAGACGGGTCGCGGCTCCGGCGAATCCGTATCTGGCTAGGCCCGCGGCGATGATCGCGTTGTCATGCGGCCAGATCGAGCCGTTGTGATACGACTGCGGGTTGTACCGACGCTCGCCGGCCGCGACAGTACGGACGCCCCACCCGGCGAAGAGCGCGTCACCCATCAATGTGCCACACAGCCGCCGCGCCCGCTCCGGCGAGACGATGCCGGCAAACAGGCAGTGCCCGGGATTAGAGGTGCGCACCCGGCAGGGACGTCGGTGTCCATCGAGCGCCAGCGCATACGTGTCGAGCTCTTCGCACCAGAATGCGAGCTCGAATTGCTCGCGCAGGCGTTCGGCCCTGGTCGTCCACTCGCGCCACGAAGCCGTGTCGCCGCGCATTGCCGCAAGCGCGGCCGCGCCCCTCCACGCGGCGTAGGCATATCCCTGAACCTCGCACACCGCGACCGGTCCATCGGCCAGCGATCCGTCGTCGTGAAAGATCGAATCGTGCGAATCCTTCCAGCCCTGATTGATGAGCCCTGCGCTGCCGTGCCGCGCGTATTCAAGGAAGCCATCACCATCAGGGTCTCCACTCGTCTGCATCCACTCGAGCGCTCTGACGACGTGCGGCCAGAGGCGATCGAGGAACTCGCGATCGGCCGTCCGCTCGTAGTACGCATGCGCGAGCATGACGAAGAGCGGCGTCGCGTCGCAGCTGCCGTAGTAGCGCCCGAACGGCACTTCGCCGAGGGCCGCCATCTCGCCGCTGCGCATCTCGTGCAGAATCTTGCCGGGCTCCGCCTCGCGGTCGACGTTGACGTCGGTGGCCTGGGTCTCGGCGAGAAACGCCAGGACGCCTCGCGCCACCGACGGCCGGAGCCAGAGCATCTCGAACGCGGTGATCAGCCCATCGCGGCCGAACGGTGCGCTGAACCACGGGATGCCGGCGTACGGATAGGCCCCGTACGCCGTCTCCGTTTCCATCATCTGGAGATCGGCCGACGAACGGGTCACCCACTGGTGGAACGTGTCGCTCGAACTGAAGACCCGGCAGGACGAGGCATTCCACTCGGCGTGCCGTGCACGAGTTCTCGACGTCGCCTCGTCCAGGGCGCCGGGGACAGCCAGGGGAACCTCAGTGTGGCGCTCTGTCTCGCACGACACGGTGAATTCAATGGACACCATCTCGCGAGGCTCGAGGGTCAGGATGTAGGCTGCCCGGCCCCGCTCGAGACGATCGGGCGTGCGACTCCACCGAATCGTCGTCCGCCGCTCGAGTGCGTCGAGTCCTCGGTACGCCATCACGTACTCGCCGGCCTGTCTGTCCGGGAGTCGTTCACCGCGTCTGGCGCGGCGCGTGCCGCGAACTTCGAACACGTCGACGAAGTCGGCGTCGAAGCGAATCGACAGCGGCACGTCGATACGGCCGAGCCTGAAGTTTTCGATATAGATCCGCTCCACCCAGCTGCGCCCCCAGATGGCCCGAGACCGATGGACATGGATTTCTCCGCGGGCCGCCACGATCTGCCCCTGTCTGAGCACGTCGGGATTGGCGAGGTCCGCCTCGAACACCGCATCGTCCACACCAAGGGTCGAGCTCAGAAGGAGCGGAGGATGGCCGAACAGCAACAGCTCGAGGTGCGACAGAAACCGGGTGCCGTCACAATACAGGCCACATTCGTTGCACTCGCCCTGCACAACGTCGCCACGGTGATCGAAGACCGCGAAGCACTCGCCACACTTCAGGACGCGGAGCGGAGCGATGGGCCGCTCGAAGGCGGCGATGATCGGAAACTGTTCGTCAGTGGCGATGGCGCCCGGCTGGTCGGGGGCGGGAGTCTCAGTCTCAGCCATGCATCGCGGCTCCGACGAGCGCGGTCGCCTCGCGCAGGCGGCCGTAGACCTTGACATAGTCGTTCGTCATGCGCGCGGCAGTGAACCGATCCAGGAACTGCCTCCGGCACATGCGCCTGTCCAATGTGCCCACCCGGTTCGTCGCGGCAATCGCGTCGTCGAGATTGTCGACGATGAAGCCGGTGACGCCATCGTCGATAACCTCGGCGACCGACCCGCCTCGAAAGGCGACGACCGGCGTACCACACGCGAGCGCTTCGATCATGACGAGGCCAAAGGGTTCCGGCCAATCGATGGGAAAGAGCAGGGCCCGCGCCTGTCCCAGAAAGGCGCCCTTCTGGGCGTCGCCGATTTCGTCCACGAATTCGATCAGCGGGTGTGCAAGGAGGGGCTCGATCTCCTGCGTGAAATAGGGCTCATCGACCGGATCCACTTTCGCCGCGATCTTGAGCGGCATGCCACACGCCTTGGCAATCGCAATCGCGCGATCGACACGTTTCTCTGGAGAAATTCTTCCCAAGAAAGCGAGGTATGAGCTCGGTACCGCGCGGAACGGCAGCTCATCGTCCCCGAGCCCGTGGTAGACGGTCGCGAGCCAGTTCTGTGACGGCAGCGGTCCGCGTTGAGCATCGGAGATCGAGACAAGAGGCAGGTCCGAAAACTCGGCGAAGAGCGGCGCGAGGTGCGGTAGGTCGAGCCGCCCGTGGAGCGTCGTGAGATGGGGGCATGCGAGCCGACGCGCCAGCGAGAAGTGCAGCGGCGCGATGTGGAAATGAAGGACGTCAAACTCATCGGCCTGCTGCGCGACCATCTCCGCCATGAGTAGGTGCATGGAGAGCTCGTCCGTGGTGCCTGAGAGCCGGAGCGCTTGTGGGCACGGCGACACGAGCCGCGCTCTGGTCTCCGAGTCGCCGGAGGCGAACAGCGTGACCTCATGACCTTGTCTGAGGAGCTCGTCCGTCAACGTTGCGACAATGCGCTCGGTGCCGCCGTAGAGCTTAGGCGGCACGCTTTCACTCAGGGGCGCCACCTGTGCAATTCGCAGTCTGCTGTGCATGCCCACCTCCATGAAGCGTGTAAGGATTGCTCAAACCCCTCCGAAACGAGCGCTCGGTTCGGTGCCGTGCAACGCATGTACCTCGAGCAGAGCAACGCATTTCCGCATTGAACGTCTTGCCCCGAGCTCTGCCGAGTGCAACCTAAATTGCACGAACGCCGTCGTGTTGGTCGGTAAGGCTCTTGCACCAGCATCAGCCGACAGGAGGCCGACATGTCACTTAAAGACAAGCTCGAGATTGGGCTCAAGCCGGACGCGCCCTACCGACGGGACAACCTTCCGACGTTTCAACAGGACGAACCAGCCTGCCAGGTCGCGGCCACCCCGGGGGATGCGCCGGAGGTTCGTCGCGCGCGAGTCGAGTGTGCCGAGGCCCCCAAACGGAAAGCCCGACAGAGGCGAATGAAAGGGAGCCCGTCATGAAACTCACGGCCATCGTCGGTTTCGTACTCCTCGTGATCGGAGCGATCGCGCTGCTGAATGGCGGGATCAACTACACGCGAAGGGAGAAGGTGATCGACATCGGCCCGATTGAAGCGACCGCCGAGAAGCACGAGCGTATTCCGTTGTCACCGGTACTCGGCGGCATCGCACTCGCCGGTGGCGTCGCGCTGCTGGCGGTCGGTGCCCGCCACGCCTAAAGAGTTGGAGGATGCATGGTGACTGACCTCGGCACGACTAATGTTTGGCTGGCCGTCATGGCATTCGCCGCGGTGCTCCAGTCGGCGATGATGTTCGTTGTCGCGCTGGTTGCCCTGCGGCTCCTGCGGCGCATGGAAGACGCCCTCGCCAGAGTCGAGTACACCATCGGGCCCGTGGCCTCGCGCGTCTCTGCTGTGCTCGATGACATTCATGGGCTCAGCGAGGTGGGACGGCGGGCTGACCAGTCCGTGCGCGCCACGGTCAATCAGATCAGCAGCCGCATGCATCGGACGAGCGGGTTCGTGCTCGGCCGGTTTCACCCAGTGCTCTGGACCGTGCGCGCGGCCAACGCCACCCTTTCGGCTGTGCGCGCCAGGCGAGGCCGCGCAGCACCGAACAACGATGATCGCAGGGCGATAGAAAATTTCGTCGCGGAGGGCGCGCCTGCACAGACCGTCCAATGACCTTTTACGAAGTATCGTGGTTACCGCCATGCCGGAACCGCCGGATTACGACTTCCGGGACGAGACACCCGCAGTAGAGGTCCCACCGCCCAGTCGCGTTCGATCCGGGCACCTCTGGCTGCTGGCAGTGGCGATCCTGGGGACGCTTGGATTGGCGTATCTCTTCGTGAGAGACAGGGCGGCGCCACCTCCTCCTCAACGCGAGAGCCCGGCCCGCGCCGGTACCGCTCCGGCCCGGGCAGCGCTGGGCGGCGACGCCGCGAACATCACGCTTCCCCGCCTGGACGACAGTGACTCCATGGTGGCCACGATGGCGCGCCAGCTCACGAGCGATCCGCTGCTCGAATCGTGGCTGGCGACCGGTGGGCTCATTCGCAACGTCACCGTCGTGATCGCGAACATCGCTGGTGGAACCTCACCGGCGGTACACTTGCGAGCCTTTCGGCCGACGCGGCCGTTCACCACGATCGAGCGCGGTGGCATGCGGTACATCGACCCGCGCAGCTACGAACGCTACGCGCCCATCGCCCGCGCCATCGCATCGATTGATCCATCGGCGACGGCGCGCGCCTACGCGACGTTCAAGCCGCTCATCGAGGAGGCGTCTCGCGATTTGGGAAACGACGCGCCGTTTGACCGCACGCTCGAACGCGCGCTCGTGCACCTGCTCAGCACGCCCGTCGTGACCGACCCTGTGCCGGTCGTTCCCAAGGGCGCCGGCTACGCGTTCGCGAACGGCAACCTCGAGGGTCTCAGTGCCGCGCAGAAGCAGCTGCTCCGGTTCGGGCCGCAGAACGCCGCGCGCATTCAGGATGCGCTCCGCAACCTCGCGCTGGCGCTGGGCATCCCTCCCGAACGGTTGCCGTAGGCTCACAGCCTCAGCGGATGAGCTGGTATCACCCCTCGCTGGGTTCGCGAGTCAGAATAGGAGTTAGGTTAGGGGTGCCACGTCTCCCGACGCGTGTTGGTGCCCTCGCAATGGTGCAGGCCGAGATCTTGCAGCCTTTCCTAACAGTGGAGGTTACGTCGTGGCTCATCTGACAACGATTCGTCGGTGCGGTCTCGTGCTGTCAATTGCAATGCTCCTGTCGACCACCTTTGTTCGGGACGTCGCCGCGCAGGGATTCATCAGCCCGTTCCTTGGATACAACTTCAGCGGAGACGCCGGGTGTCCTGACATCACGAACTGCGAGGACAAGAAGCTCGACTGGGGCGTTGCGTTCGGCGCTTTGGGCCCCGTCGTGGGTTTCGAGGCTGAATTGGGGTACACGCCAAATTTCTTCGGCGAGTCGTCGGCCCAGACGTCAAACGTGCTGACGTTCATGGCCAATTTCATGCTGGCGCCAAAGTTTGGCCCGATTCAGCCGTATGGCGTGATCGGCCTCGGTCTGATTCGGACGTCGGTCGAAGCCACGGGCGGCTCGAGCAGCGACGAGAATCAGATGGGCTGGGATGGTGGGGGCGGGCTCATGGTGTTCTTCGGCGAGCACGTGGGGGTGCGCGGCGAGGTCCGTTACTATCGCACCTTTGAAGTTCTCGACCTCACAGAATTCCCGAGTATCGAGGTGAACCAAACGTCGCTCGATTACGGTCGCTTCAGCGGCGGCGTCGTGTTCAAGTTCTGAGTTCAAGTTCTGAGTTCAAGTTCTGAGCCCAGGACGCTGTGCGGGCTTTAGGCGACGCGCTCTCGAGGAGCGCTCGTCTAGACCCGCCTTCGTGTCGGGCACTCGCGCCGCTGTCAGGCCGGCTCACCGAGGAGGAGCCGGTTCTTGGGAGTGATCGCCGTTGGAATGATCTGCGTTCGAACGCGATAGCCCTGTTGCTGGAGGCGCACGGCGCGCATCACGTCCACCGCCAGCGGGCCGTCCACCCATCCCGACAGTGCTCCCGGGTCGTTGACCGTCAGATCGTGACAGCACGGAAGCACCGCGACCCTGGCACGAGCGCTCGACGCACGATCCAGGACGAGATCTGCAAGCGCGCCGCACGCATGCGCAGAGACGACGAGATCATCCGCGGACAGCGCGACTGACTCGAGCGGAACATCCTGGAAGACGACCCGACCTGCCAGCCGCGGCCACGCCCCGATCAGCGCATCGTGCAGCTTGGCGCTTGACGCCGGGCGTGTCGTGTCAACGCTGAGCGCCTGCGACGACGAGTTGTCCAGAATGAGGAGGACGTGCGCGAGCAGACCATGCCCGGCGGCGAGATCGACGATACGCCCGCCGCGAAAGACGCGGCGGACGCGACGCGCCGTCTCCCACGCTTCGTACAGCTCCTTGCGCGGGAGGCAGCCGGCGTGACACACCGCACGGGCGAGGCGATCGAACAAGGACGTACCGGGAAACCGCGCCAGATCGCGATCGGTGAGGCGCCCTTTCGATGAGTGGGAAAACGTCACGCACCGCCATTCTGCCTTGTACGACGCCGGCCGGCTCTTGAAGACCCTGGCCGCACGTCCGATCGAGAGACCGCGGAGGTGGGTGGAAGGTGTGGATGAGCTCTGTGGACACCCTGGAACGAATTCTGCTTCGCGCTGATCCGCAGCTGAGGTTGATCGACAACACACTTGCAACGAGAGGACGCCAGCCATGAAACTCACGACCATCGTCGGCATCGTGCTCCTGGTCATCGGTGTGATCGCCTTGACCTACGGCGGGATCAGCTACACGCGCACCGAGAAGGTGCTCGACATCGGCCCGATTGAAGCGACCAAGGAAAAGCACGAGCGTATTCCCTTGCCGCCAGTGCTCGGCGGCATCGCACTCGCCGGTGGCGTCGCATTGCTGGCGGCCGGTGCCCGCCACGCCTAACGAGGCTGCCAATGACGTTTGAGGGTGCGGCGGACGCCACGTAACGTGCGGGAGCAACTGGGCGCACTGACCTCAACCACACCGGCGCCGCGACCACGCACGCGGCGCGCTGCGAGTCGCACCCGGGTGTGGCGAGCCGTCTGGCGGCGTTCTCGCGGGCGAGTCCCCTCCGATCCGCGATCGAGACCGAGAAAGGGACGTGTCGATCTCTGGACTCGCGTTCGCCGGGCATTCTGGTCAGCATGGCCCTGGGCCGCCGCCACGCTGGGGTTGATTGGTGAAGGACGCTGGGCGTGGGCCTGCGCCTCCGGCAGCATGACTCTGCTCTGCTACCTCATTCACCCGCGATCCGAACCGCCGACGCTCGGTCTCGATCATGAGTTTGCTACTGACTCAGCCGAGTTCCTGGCAACCGTCGCCGGCAGCACGGGAGTTCCATACGTTCCTGGCAACGCGCTGGAGATCCTGAACAACGGAGATGCGTTCTATCCCCGAATGCTCGGCGACATTCGGAGGGCACGCGCGTCTATTTGCATGGAAGCCTACATCTACTGGGCCGGTGAGGTCGGCGACGAGTTTGCAGCCGCCCTCGCGGATCGCGCACGTGCGGGTGTGCGGGTCATGATTCTGCTCGATGCGGTGGGCTCGTCCAGCATCGGCGACCGCACATTGAAAACGTTGGATGCTGGCGGATGCGAGGTGGTCTGGTACAACCCGATCAACTGGAATACGATCGACCGCTACAACAATCGCACCCACCGAAAGTCTTTGATTGTGGATGGCGCCGTTGCCTACACAGGCGGCGCCGGCATCGCGGATCAGTGGCGTGGCGACGCGCGCGGCCCGGACGAGTGGCGAGACATGCAGATCAGATTCGAGGGGCCCGCCGTCCGCTGGCTGCAGAGCGGGTTCGCTCACAACTGGCAGGAGTCCACCGGCGAACTCGTGAGCGGCGACCTGTACTACCCGAACCCTCGTGCACGTGGACAGTACGCGCTTCAGGTCGTGCTGAGTTCGCCCGAGGTAGGCCAGTCCAGCGTGCAGACGATGTACTTTCTCGGGATCATGTGCGCGCGCAAGTCGATCGTGATTGCGAATCCTTACTTCGTCCCGAACCAGGTCGCGCTTGACACCCTCATCGAGGCCAAGCGGCGCGGGGTCGACGTCCGGATCATGGTGTCGGGCATCCGAAACGACACCTGGCTGGCGCGCCAGAACGCTGTTCGGAAATACGGAGCGTTGCTGAGGGTGGGCATCCAGATCCTCGAATACAACCGGAGCATGCTGCACCACAAGGTCATGGTGGTCGATGGCATATGGAGCACGATCGGAACGACCAATTTCGACAGCCGCTCATTTGCGCACAACGAAGAAAGCAATGTGTGCGTCCACGACCGCGGGGTTGCCACTGACATCGAGAAGATGTTCGAGCGGGACTCTGACGCGTGCGCGGAGATCACGCTCGCGGCCTGGGAAGGTCGCGGGTGGCTTCAAAAAGGGCTCGAGGTGGTGGCGTCGCTCTTCGAGGATCAGGTCTGAGGGCACGAGGGCCTTCGACCGAGGTCGAGCGTCAGGTGATTCACCGGGTTGTGTACGACGCTAGTCGCGGGAGACTTCGCGTACGAGCTCGGCGACTGCGGCGGGTGCCGCCGTCTGAGCCAGATCCGCCTGCGCAATCATGCCGACACAGCCACCTTGTTCGTCGATCACGGGCACACGCCGCAACTGGTGCTGTTCCATGACGGACAGGACGCCTTCGAGCGTGTCCGAGGTGCGGACGGTGACAACGGGCGTAGTCATGCAGCCCTCGGCGGAGTGGTTCATGGGGTTCTCCCTTTGAGCCACAATCCGGCAGACGATATCGCGGTCGGTGATGACGCCGATGACGTTATGTGAGGCGCCGACGACCGGTATCTCGCCGCAGTCGTGGCGCAGCATCAGCCTCGCCACCTCGTCCAAAGGCGTGTGCGGAGCGCAGGAAACGGGATTCGCGGTCATGACGTCGCGTGCGAGCATGGCTGCCATGTATGTTCTCCAAGAGGATCAAGAGGATTACGTGCGGATGGTGTGAGTCTGCTGTGTGAGCTATGCAAGGGACATGCAAGCGAAGCGGTGCAGCCGAGATGCGCGTCCGACTCCGTGTGTGGCCGGCCGAAGAGATGCACGATCCTGATGAGGTTGGGAGGATTTTACCGGCCGTAGGAAAGAATGTTCGGGAGTCGAGGAGGTAACCGCGATGTGGATATTCCCGCCAACGGCTGCGCTAGAGACCCATCGGCGCCCTTGGGAAGCATTCTTGCAGTCGTCTCTCGAGGAAACACTTCACCATTGAGGAAAGCCGATGCCTGACGCGCCCGACGCCATCACGCGGAAGACTCTGATCGCGCTGCTGAACGAAGACCTGTCGCGGGAGTTTCAAGCAGTCATCGCCTACGTCGTGTACTCGCAAACACTCAAGGGCCCACAGTACATGGCGATTGCGAAGGAACTCGAAGTCCACGCAGGGCAGGAGCTCCAGCATGCGCTCACGATCGCCAAGCAGATCGATTATCTGGGCGGAACGCCCACGACGACTCCGCGCGACGTCAAGATGTCGCCCAAGGCCGAGGCGATGCTGCAGTTCGACCTCGACAACGAAGGCGAGACGATCATCAACTACCGAGAGCGGGTGCGTCAGTGCGAAAGCCTTGGCGAGTACGCGATGGCCGAAGAAATCCGCGAGATTCTGCGAGTCGAGCAGGAACATCAGATCGAGCTGGCAACGGCGCTAGGCAAAGACGTCCCGCTCCTGAGGACGACACCGCGGCGCGGCAAATAGCCGCGGCCGTGCCACCTTGATCTGGCGACCCGGCACTCGCCTTGCGGACGCTCTCGCGTCATCTCAATCGGCACTCGAAGGAGAAGAACACCATGCGTGTCATTGTCAGAAGCCTGGCGATTGCCGTGGGCCTCGCCATCACTGCCACGGGCTGCGCGTCGCCGCCGAATGCGGACGTAGAGGCGGCCAAGGCTGCCGTGGCCAACGCCATGACCGAACGCGCGGGCGAGTATGCTCCCACGTCGCTGAAGGCCGCCCAGGATGCAGAGGCAGCGGTCGACGTCGAGCTGAAGGCCCAGGAAGGCAAATGGTTCAAGTCGTACGACAAGACCAGGGAGCTCGCGGTCGTTGCGAAGGCCGCAGGCGACAAGGCGGCGGCCGATGCGGTCGCTGGCAAGGCGACCGAAGCGGCCGCGGCCAAAGCGGCAGCCGATGCAGCCGCGGCCAGGGCGAAAGCCGCGGTCCGCGTCGGGGGCCGGATCAAGCCACCAACCAAGATCAGGGACGTCACACCGGTATATCCGGCCATTGCGCAGTCGGCGCATGTCGCCGGGGTCGTGACGATCGAGGCGACGATTGGGCCAGACGGAAAAGTCGTTGATGCGAAGGTCGTGCGCTCGATCCCGATGCTCGATCAGGCCGCGCTCGACGCCGTGCGGCAGTGGGAGTACACGCCGACACTCCTGAACGGCAAGCCCGTGCCGGTTCTTGTGACGGTCACGATCAATTTCAGGCCCTAGAACGATCCGTGCGGCGGGATCGCACGAACGTGCTTGCTGTCCCGCTGGGGAGCGCGGCAGCAGGCTGAGCTGCTTCGTTTTGTCTGCCAGGGCGGCAGGTCATTTGCACGGCTCGTGTCTGACCGCGCAGTGTTCGTGTATCCGCTCGAAAGGCAGTGGCGTGATGCTAGGCCGACCCAAGCTACTTCCGTGCTTGATCGCGTGCGCGTCGTTGCTCTGGCCCGGTGCGCTGCCCGGCCAAACAGTGGCCGTCCGACACACCGAGGGGCTGGTGCACGGCTTCCTCATCCTGAGGACACTCGAGGGAACACCGCTGGCTGACGGCGACCTGATCCAGTCCGCCCGCGGTGAGCGAGTCACCAGCCGCCTCGTATTTCGCTTCAAGGATGGGTCGATCCACGACGAGACCGTCGTCTATTCTCAGCGTCAACGCTTCCGACTGATCAGCGACCACGTGACGCAAAAGGGCCCAGCGTTTCCGCAGCCGCTCGATATGTCCATCGATGGCGGCAGCGGCCAGGTGACGGTCCGTTACTCGGACGAACACGGGGCGCAGAAGGTTGAGTCTGAACGCCTCGACGTACCGCCCGACCTGGCCAACGGTCTGATTCTCACGCTGCTGAAGAACGTCCAGCCCGGCGCTCCGCCCACGACAGTCTCTCTCGTTGCCGCGACGCCAAAGCCACGACTCGTGAAGCTGGTCATCACCGTCGCCGGAGATGAATCCTTCTCGACTGGCGGCGCCGCCCGCAAAGCCACGCACTACGTGTTGAAAGTGGAAATCGGCGGGATCGCCGGTCTCCTCGCGCCACTCCTCGGCAAGCAACCGCCAGATTCTCACGTCTGGATTCTTGGCGGTGAAGCGCCGGCGTTCGTGAAGTCTGAGCAACCGCTGTACGTCGGAGGACCGATCTGGCGGATCGAGCTTGTGAGCCCGGTCTGGCCGCGGAGCGAACCCACAGGGCAGAAATAGCCTTCGCCTCACTCACGATCACGTCACCCCGCCTCGGTGAGGCACCCTTTCGATGCGTGGGAAAACCAATCTGTCTCGTACGACGCTGGCCGGCTCGCGCCGACTGCGGCACGCCGATTGCGGAGGTCGTGTTCAGCCCTCTCAATTCGTCCCCTGCGACGGACAGAAGGGCCGCGGTGACCGGGCGCGGTGCCCTCTCCGCAGCACAACTCCAGGAGACATCATGTCGACAATCAGGATTTCGGCGCCGGTTGCGGCGCTGACCGCCTTCATCCTCTTCGCTCCCGCCCTGGCCCAGGCTCAGGACCCGCGCTTCCGTGTCTCATTCGCACCCGCAGTGGCAGCCGTGGGGGGCAATGCTGAACTGGCCCTTGGGGGATCATTCGGTTACCGCTTCTCGGAGCACTTCTGGTTCGATGGCGATCTCAGCTGGCTTGACGCGGGGGCGGGCGGCTTTCGAGACCGGAACTTCCAGTTCGGCGGCCCCATCACGATCGCGAGCAACCTCGCCGACAACTTCCGGCGT
>Ga0184628_10000508_pt1 | contig 20930 bp, 16 predicted proteins | sample PLM4_5_b1_FD_133149 | JGI IMG/M metagenome (GOLD analysis project Ga0184628, IMG submission 133149) | Groundwater sediment microbial communities from an aquifer in East River, Colorado, USA - PLM4_5_b1 | ecosystem: Environmental > Terrestrial > Soil > Riparian zone | place: USA: East River... | reverse complement strand
CTAGTGTATCGGTTGTCGCGCCAGCGGCAGTGCCGAGTAGCTACGTCCGGAAGGGAGAAACGCTGAAGGCATCTAAGCGTGAAACCCTCCACGAGATGAGATGTCCCAGGTCGCAAGACCTCTAAAGGCTCCTGGTAGACTACCAGGTTGATAGGCCAGGTGTGGAAGCGCAGTGATGCGTTAAGCTAACTGGTACTAATTAGCCGTGAGGCTTGACCATATTCTTTTCTTTCCCTGTGTGTGCATGGACTGACGGGAACTACCGTTTGCAGGGTATTCAGTTGTTAATTCGTGATCAACGATCGCGAATGCTCTTTGACAGGCGGGTCCGGATGGACCCGCGCTACGAGATAGTCTGGGACGATCGGCAATGCGACGAGGCGCCGCTGATAGCTGCGCTCCGCATTGTCGGACCCCAGGCAATCAAGATTCATTTGCGATTCAATCGCGAATGACCAAGTTTCCCGGTGGTCATAGGGGCAGGGTTCAACCCGTTCCCATTCCGAACACGGAAGTTAAGCCTGCCACCGCCGATGGTACTGCCCGCGCAGGTGGGTGGGAGAGTAGGTCGCTGCCGGGATTTGTTCTACGGTGATGAAGGCCCGTTGCGAGGAATCGCGGCGGGCCTTTTTCCTTGTACGCCCTAGTGTTCCCCGATGACGCGAGTTCCCCTGAACCCTCATCTAGTCGCCCCACCGGCAGCTTTTACTAGCGCTAGCTGAGGCCGTGGCGACTTTCGGAGTGCTGGTCGGACCCCGAGGGTTATCCGAGGTTTGGATCGCAAGAGACTGTGTGTCAATGCTTTAACGATATCGAAAAGGTCGGGCAGCGACCGTGACGGTGCTGGTCGTTGTATTGCTTTTTGGACTCTCACACTTACCCCTGCGTGGACACAGTTGGCCCTTGTTTAGGGTCATAAGGAGAGGACCGATGCGTAAGCCATTCGTGGGTGCCTTCATTGTGCTCGTGGGGATCTTGCTGGCTCCCAACCCCGCATCAGCGGCGACGATAGGCTTGTACCAGTCCAATGCCACTGTTGGCGCCGCGGGACAGACCGCAATCACTGCGTCGGGAAACACCGGCGTCGCGCTTGCCGGCCTCTCCGCCGCGGATTTGGTGGGGTTGGACGTTCTGTGGATCCTGAACGGCGCCAACGGTAACCCAGACGCCCAAGTGCTCAGTGCCGCCAATCAGGCGGCCATCCTGGCCTTCGTCACGGGCGGCGGAGTTCTCTCGTTTCACGATCGCAACGTGACGCAGGGCACCGCCGACGCAAACACGTACCTGCCTGGGGGGGCGGCGATCAACTTCACGACCAACTTCAGTGCGGCCATCGACATCTCCACGAACGGCACGTTGGTTACGAACGGCCCCGGCGGCGTCATCAACAACGCGTCGCTCGATGGTGGCAACTTCTCAAACCACGGTTATGCGAGCCTAGCCTCGCTGCCCGGTGGGGCAGTCCCGATTTTCAACGACGGAGACGCAACTCACATCGTCGATTTCTATTACCCGCTCGGCCTCGGATTCGTCTACTACTCGACGATTCCGCTGGACTTCTACTTGTCCGGCTCAAATCCCGCAGCGTTTAGAAACATCTACGCGCCGAACGAGCTCGCGTTTGAGGCGTCGCTCAGAGGAGCGAACGCGGTTCCAGAGCCCGCATCCTTGCTCCTCTTCGGCGCCGGATTGGCGGGCATCGTGGCCGCTCGCGCGAGGCGTCGTCGAAGCTAGCGCCCGAATGTTCGCGGGCGCCCGGTCGGTGCCGGGATTACTATTGAGCTCAGACGGCCGCGAGAGCGGCCGTTTGTGCTGTACGGTGGAAATTCGCGCAATATACGCGCTCATCTGTTCAGACTTGACAGGGTGGTTGGTTCGCAGCTGCGGTAACCGCCGGATTGCGTCCACCTCACCGAACCAGAGCCGCACTCGACGTACAACTCTCGCTACCGGGCCAGCGCCAGGCGTTTGAGCCGTTCTGACAGATGAAAAGATTATCTAAGGAAACGCGACGATTCGCGTTCCCTCAGATACCCAGGCCGGCGCGCTACTGCTTATCGTTCGGCGACGGTGGTGGGATGTCCGCGGGCTGGCTGTTCGGGACGTACGTGGGCTGGCTGTTCGGGACGTACGCGGGCGGGGTGCTCGGCACGGTCGTCTCGCCCGCGCGACCCGAAACCGAGCTCGGCGTGATCGCTCTGCTCATCCCGGGAGGTCCGGATGACTGCACGAATCCCGGACGCGACGTTTCCTGTGTTGCTCCTTGAACGCTCCCGCCCGTCGCGCTCTCGACTGCCTCGCTGGCAGCTCCGACGATGACGAGCCCATCTCTATTGGGCTCGTCCGGCTCCGGAAGCATTGATGGCATGACCCGAGACGGCGAAACGGCTACCGCAGCCGGCGAGGAGGGGACGACGGCCGTAGCAGCCGGAGGTATCGTTCGCGTTGGCAGCACCACGATCCGGCCAATCGCTGATCGCGCCGGATTCGGATCGGCTCCTTCAGCCAACAGATATCCAGGAACACCCCGAAGGATCACAGACAGGGCCTCTCGTTCGGGCACATCCACCAGCTCGATAGTCACCGGTCCCGACTGAATCTGATCCCCATTGACCACCATCGTTCCACCCACCTCGGACCATCGGGCGAGGATCTGGGCCACCGTCACCGCGTGCGTGCTCAGATCGACGAGCCCCGCGTGAAACTGGAGGCGCAGGTCCTGCCCATACGCCGAGCGCCCTCCGGCGAGAACCAAGAAGCATGCGAGCCACCCGGCTAACCGGGTAAGGGACAGTGAGGCTCGAGACGACCGGAGGTTCATTGCCGACGCATTCTAGCAAGAAGCGGGGCGCGCTCAGCGGATCGCGCAACGCGACTCCTTCCCGGTCAACGAACGGCCAGCCTGCGGTCACCGCACGGCGGTGAGCCACGCAACTGTTTGGTGGTGTTGATCCGATCGGACCCGGACCATCCGTGGGAGAGTCGCGCCTGTTCCGGGATGTCCATGCAGAGGGTTAGATCGCGTCCGACAATCCCGCGGTGGTCGACACACTAGTCGCTATGAAGGTCCATAACCCGACTAAAGTCTGCCCACGAGATAACTGGTAATTCCGGCGCATTGATTATTGTTTGTACACGGCTGTTCGAACATCGGCCTTGTTTTTGTATAGCGAGCATTCAAACTCGAGGTATAGGCCTTCGGGCGGATGGAGAGTTATGGCTAATTGGCGTGGTTGGACCGGATGGTGTATCGGCGCGTTATTGACTTCTTTTTGGGCCTCGTCTGCTTCCGCGGATACGCTGTTGATGCCTCCTCGGGACATGCTGATGGGGACGTCAGAGGTTGTGTGGGGCGTGACGACCCAGGCCAATGGCACTGCATTCGTTCTCGACTACGGTGACGGGTCTGCGCAGTCGTCGGGTCCCGTGGGCGATCGGTCCTACATCGCCTTCCCCCATACGTACGCCCTGTCGGGCATCTTCACTGCGACCCTGTGCGTGGGCGCCGGCGCCGCCGTTCCGGGTTGCCCCGGTGAGCAGGCAACGGTGGTCATCAAGGTGTACAACGGAGCGCTCTTGTCAGCGTTCGACCTCAGGAACTTGAACATCAATCGCGCCATTGAAAACGGGCTGAGATATCTGTGGTCCAGTCAACAGAATCGGGCGGCGAATTTTCCGGCTGGTACAACAACGTTTTGGAACGCCGACTACCAAAACTCCAATACTGCGTTAATCGTCCTTGCCTTCGAGAACCATGGCTACCACCTCCCGAACGACAACAGCGTTCCGGCTGGCGTTTACGAGCGGTTCATCGTCCAGCGCGGGCTGAACTATGTCCTCACGAACACCGCGGTCCAGTCGCTGAGTGTCCAGACGTCGCCCGCGCCGAACCGCAATCCCTGCGTGGGCGCCGGTATCGAAGCCGCCCCCTGCACGGGTTATGCGCCATCGACTGAAGTGAACTCTGGCAATTACCCAGGTTACTCGACCGCCGTTGTGTCCTTGCCGCTGGCCGCGAGTGGTGCCCTCAGTCGGACGAATCCGGCCGGCCCCGGGGCCGGCAAGACCTATCGGGAGGTTCTGCAGCGCCTGATGAACACAGTCGCGTGGGGGCAGATCGACGTCCTCAACTGCAGCGGGCGAGGCGGCTGGCACTACTCGCTTGCGAACAACGGCTGTGACTCCTCGGATGGGTCCACCGCGGGGTGGAACCTCCTCGCGCTCCTCGACGCGACGAGCGCGGGCATTACCATCCCCGACTTCGTGAAACCAGAATTCAGCAACTTCGCGCTCCCTGCCGGATTCAACATTGGCGGCACCGCCCAGAACGATGGGACGTTCGACTACAACGCCGATCAGAATCCTCTCAGTTCGCAGAGAAACCTCGGCAAGGTTGGTATCGCGCTTCAGGGCCACTACTTCGCCGGCAAAGCGCTGGGCAACTCAGATACGCAGGCAAGCATCAACGCCGTTAACCTGCGGTGGCCAACGGGATCGGCTACAGGCGACGACGGGTGGGTGTGCGGTGGCGCGCGCGGCGGGATGGGCTGCGGCTATCCCATGTTCAATGTCTTCAAGGGTCTGAAGCTCTTTGGCGTCCAGACGTTGCCTGGCGTGACCCGGCCGGCGGGGCCCGGTCCAATTCCGGCTGGCGATTGGTACGCGGACTACGTCGACTATCTGATCACGAACCAGGTGTCGCCGACGAGCACGAGTGGCGGCAACTGGTCAATGTCGTTCTCATGCTGCGGTCTGAACAATACTGTGTCGCCAGGGACAGCCATGGCGGAGTTGATCCTGTCGCCGGTCGCGTTGATCGCACCAGACCCAACCCTCTTCTCGACCGTTGGCTTGTTGCAGGGCGGGCCCCCGCTCAGCACGGCCGACGATACGAACCCGGTGGGAACCAATCACACCGTGACGGCGCAAGTGCGCGCTGAGGGCAACGTACCCGTGCCTGGTGCCACGGTGAATTTTGCGGTGATCAGCGGTCCGAACACGGGAGTCTCCGGCACCTGTAATCCGGTCGGTTGCGTTACGCCTGCCTCCGGGGATGTGACGTGGACTTACCTGAGTAACGGCAGCATAGGCACAGACGTCGTGCGCGCCAATATCGGCAACCTGCAGTCGAACCCGTTGAACAAGATCTGGATAGTCCCTGTGTCCAAGTGCGATGTTAATGACGACAAAAAGGTCGACATGACCGATTTGAATCTCATTCGCGCGAGGCTGGGCACGGTGGCGTCGGGTCCCAATGACCAGGCCGACGGAAACAGCGATGGCGTCATCAATGTCGCCGATCTCCGGTACTGCGCACTGCGCCTTACACCGTAGTAAGCGAGCGGGAGCGTTTCAACCAGGCCCGTTTCAGCGAGTGGAGCGGGCCTGGTTTTTCGTAACGGGTGGTGACGGGCCGACGCTCGCTCAGATCAAAGCACCGCAAAGTTATCGCGGGCAGCGACTTGAGCTGGGATCAGCGGAAATAGAAAGACCGAAGTCGCCTCCAGAGGTACTTGATAAGCCGAAGAGTTTTGCGATCCGGTCAGAAGGCTTTATTTCACAGTAGGTTAGGTGACACCGTTTGAACAGTCGGGCCGGCGAGCATTTTGCTGTGATGGTGCCGACGGAGAAGACCGCGAAATGTCGCGGACACTGCAGTGGTTTCCTGGAGAAGAAACATGAGTATTCGTAGAGCAAGAGCTGTCGTAGCGGCCGTTGCGATTTTGATTGGCGCCGCGTATGCCGTCCCGGCGCAGGCTGCGACGATCAGTGTCGTTCCTGCGCTCTCGACGGTCGGCATTGGGGACGCCTTCAAGGAAGTGAGCCTCAACGTGACCTTGGGGGCGGGCGAAGTGGTCGGCGGTTTTGCTCTCCGCCTTGGATTCGATTCGACGTTGGTTTCGGGGTTTGGCTACACGATCGATCCCGGCAACAACATGGCCGGGTCGCTGGACTTCAGTTGCGGATTCGGGCCGGCCCCATGCGCCCCTGCTCTCGGCGCTGGTTTCCTCGATCTGGTGTACATCCCACTCGGCCAGGTACTCCCTCCACAGGGTGCTGGATTCACATTGGCCACGGTTCGATTCGCGCCGGTGGCTCTCGGGACGACCGCGCTGACCATTATCGACACCTACAATGGGCTGTTGTCCAACGCTAACGGCACTGCTCTCGTGGTCACGGCTGTGAACAATGGCTGTTTGACCGTAGCGCAAGCCAATACGGAGCCGGCTCAGGACTGTCGTCAGGTTGCCGCCGTTCCGGAACCAGGGACGGTTGCGCTACTGGGCAGCGGAGTGTTGGCAATGTTCGCCGCTCGTCGTCGCCGGAGCAGCGTTCGCGTCTAGGACCCCAGGTACTCTCGTCCGCTCCAGGCTCTCCCCGATTCCCGCAGGAGGCGTCCGCTTCCTGCGGGAATTGTTTTAAGGACCCAAGGCGACAAGGACGATAATTCCCGCATGGCTGGTGTAGCAACGGCTCGATCGAAAACACACGGAGTCAAAGCGCGCGAAGCCGAGCGTCGCCAGGCTGGTTCGCTACGGACGCTCGCGCTCCCCCTTGGATTCACGCTGGGGCTTGCCGCCGTCGCCGCGTTGCCCACCATCCGTCAGAATCCAGGGCTGTTGTGGTCCATTTTCGGCGCTGCCGGCGTACTACTCGTGGGTCTCGCCGTGTTGGGCGCGTCGGCAGCCAGGCATGGGCGAACGCTTGGCGTCGAAGTGATGCTTCGGAGGCCGCACTACCTGCAGGCCTGCATACAAACCTCTCTTCTTCTGTACTGGGGCTGGTACTGGTCGCCCGTCTACGAGGCTGCGCCCCTCATCGTCGCGCAGTTGGTGTTTGCCTACGCCTTCGACATGCTCCTGGTCTGGTGGCGCAGAGACACCTATACCCTCGGTTTCGGACCGTTTCCAGTCATCCTCAGCATCCAGTTTTTTCTCTGGTTCAAACCCGAGTGGTACTACCTGCAGTTCCTGATGATTGCTGTGGGTTTCGCTGCGAAGGAACTGATTCGCTGGAACAAGGACGGTAAGAGCGCTCACATCTTCAATCCGTCGTCGTTCACTCTTGCCATTTTTTCGGTCGTGCTGATCCTGACCGGCACGACCTCGATGACGAATGGCGTCGACATCGCGCGAACGCAGTTCAACCCACCCAACATCTACCTGGTCTTGTTTCTCGTCGGCTTGCCCGGTCAGTTCCTGTTCGGTGTCACAACGATGACGATGTCAGCCGTCGTGACGACGTATCTGTTCGGTCTCATCTACTTTGCCGCGACGGGGACGTACTTCTTCGTCGATTCGTACATCCCGATCTCTGTTTTTCTCGGCATGCATCTCCTCTTCACCGATCCCGCGACCGCGCCACGAACCGAACTGGGCCGAATCATCTACGGCATTGTGTACGGCCTCGGGAACATCGTTCTTTATGAGGTTTTGACGAATGCCGGCATTCCGGCGTTTTACGACAAGCTGCTGCCGGTGCCGCTGATGAACCTGTCGATCAAACTTATCGATCGCGTAGCCAGGTCCTCATTGCTCGAGACGTTCGACCCGGCAAGGCTTGGACAATCACTGGCGCCCCGCCAGCGCAATCTCGCGTACATGGCTGTGTGGGGCACTATCTTCATCGTCATGAGCTCGGTCAACGCCGTCGGCGATTCACATCCCGGGCATCGCGTCACCTTCTGGCAGGGGGCGTGTCAGGCCAACCTGGCCCACGGCTGCGAGAACCTTGCGATGATCACCGACACGTATTGCGCCGATGGTTCCGGTTGGGCGTGCAATGAGGTCGGCGTTCTCAGGTCTGAACAGCGAGCCGAGCATCCCGAGCTGGCGGCCAAGAATTTCGCGAACGCGTGCGCGTTTGGTTTCACTGTCGGCTGTCAGAATGCGGCGACGCTGCAAACCGCTGCCGGAAGTCCACGTCGTTCCGCACCCTTGCTGAGAGACTACCCGGTCATCCTGAGAACGGATAAAGGTCCGCTTCCAGACACGACGCCGTTCGAGTTGTACACGCGTGCCTGCGATCAGGGCTGGATGGTCGGCTGTGAGGGTCTGGGTGTCACGCTCCTGCGCGGCGAGGCCACTCCTCGGAATCCTGTGCTCGCTGCCGCTGCACTGGAGAAAGCATGCACTGGCGGGGTCGCAACCTCCTGCTCAAACCTCGGCTTGATGTACTACAGCGCTGACGGCGTCCCGCGCGATCGGGGCAGGGGCCTGGCTTATCTGAAAAAGGCCTGCGACTTGGGGTTCGCCAACGCGTGTCGGTGGCTCGAGGAGACCAAATCGTAAGCGCCCCGGTCGTCTCTGACCAAAGACGACTTGTCCCTCAGTCGCGCGACTTATGTCGGCGCCAACGGCCTAAAATCGAAGGAACCGCACCGTCATTCCGCACTTTCGTGCCGCTGGGCTGGCAGCCCAATTGCTCCCCATTGCGGAAGCGTCGTTTTGAGAGAGCGAGACGACGCATTGAGGAGATGAGGCCGAAGTGTCGGATCACGGGTTCTCTGTTCCGTTCAAGTTTCCGGTCGTCTTCACGCGTGGGGTGTGGGGCCCGCGAAGCTCCCTTTTCGTCGAGACGATCCGATCGATTGAGCCCGAGCGGCGTCACCGCGTTCTCGTAGTCATCGATGACCAGGTCGCACGTGCCCATCCATCCCTGATCTCAAGAGTCAAGAAATATTTCTCAGACCAGCCCGAGGCGCTGGAGCTCGCGTGTCCTCCTGTGGTGGTTCCAGGGGGCGAAGGCATCAAGAACGATGTCACCCACTGCTTCAGAATGCTGGAGCGAATCAACGACGTGGGATTGGATCGCCAGTCGTTCGTCACCGTCATCGGCGGCGGTGCCGTACTGGACATGGTGTCCTTCGCGTCCGCCATCGCACATCGTGGAGTGCGGACAGTTCGCATGCCCACCACCGTGCTGTCGCAGGCCGACTCGGGATTCGCGGTGAAGAACAGCGTCAATCTGTTCGGCAAAAAGAACTTCATCGGCACATTCGTGCCGCCGTTTGCCGTGATCAACGACCTCGATTTTCTCTCGTCACTGAATCCGCGCGAGAGTATCGCGGGGGTATCTGAGGCCGTCAAGGTTGCGCTCCTTCGCGATCCCTCCTTCTATCGATACATTGAAACGCATACCGACGCGATAGTCCGAGGCGATCCCGACGTCATGGCGGCGATCGTTCAACGTTCCGCCGAGCTCCATCTCCAGCACATATGCGGCAACGGTGATCCGTTCGAGCTTGGAAGCGCAAGGCCCCTGGACTTCGGCCACTGGGCGGCGCACAAGCTCGAGTCGATGACCAACCATCGCCTGCGACATGGCGAGGCTGTCGCGATCGGAATCGCGCTGGACCTGACGTACTCGGCCGCAATGGGCTACCTTGACCGCGTGTCTGCGGAGCGCATCCTCCGTTTGCTCGAGGCGATTGGATTCAAGCTCACTGATCACGCGTTGCTGGAGCGGGAGGCCGACGGCGCCTACACGCTGCTTCGCGGCTTGAAGGAATTCCGCGAGCACCTGGGCGGCGAGCTGCACATTACGCTGCTTCGCGGCATTGGTGACAGTTTCGAGGTGACGCACATGGACGAATCGCGCGTCATCGCCGCCATCGAGACACTCGCGGGGCGCGGGTCCCGTCGGACGTTGGAACGGCCATCCGTTGCGGCTGCGGCCGCTCTGCGCTAAGGCTGCCTTACGTTACGGCTGAGGGGTTTCCGCAGGCTTGCGATGGTCGCTGATTGTTCAGGCCGTTCCTGAGTTGAAGCGAGAAATCCTGTGCACCTGCCCACGTCCATTGATCACCAGGGTCAGAGCAGCGACCAGCAATACCAGAAGCCCGCCGTTCCGTCTAGACATAAGCCAAAACCGGCCATTGTATGGCCTTGGCCGAGCCCACAGCAGGGCCCGTGCTGCCCTCTAGTCACGCTCCTCCTTGATGCCGATAACAGGCGTGGGCCTGTAGCCGTTCGAGGCGTTCGCTGCCCTGTCTCTCCGCTATAATCACCGGCACCCCTCGCAGGTTTTACGGAGGCTTTCCTGGTAAATTCGTACCGTTCAGCCGTCTGCCGCCTCACGCGTGGCGCGACGCTCGCTGTCATTCTTCTCGCAGCGCCATCCGTCGTTGCTGCCCGTTCGATCACGGTCGCCTGGGATCCGAATCCGGAACCAAGCGTGAGCGGCTATGTGGTCTATGTCGGCAGTGAGCCGGGGGTCTACACAGGGCAATATGACGTTGGCAAGGCCACGTCCTTTGTGTACGCGGAGGCGGTCGACAATCAGAGCTACTACTTTTCCGTCGCCGCCTACTCGGCGGATCTCGTGCCCGGCCCGCGTTCACCGGAGGTGTCGACGGTCGAGACTCCTTCAATGGGGCCGATGTCTATGACTCATTCCGAGCCGGTGCGGGCAGCGGCATCGCCGATGGCCGCGGCCAAACGCTCCGATTCATTTGACCCGGCTCAGATCTGTGCGAACACTGCGACGCACGAGTGCTACACGGTTCGAACCCTCATCCAAACTCCGCGGCCGATCACCGGGCTCGCAGCAGCGTCAGACGATCGCCTGTTCTTCATTGACAGCGGGCAGCAGATCCGCGTCATCGTCGAGGGGCAGCTTGCCGCTTTCCCCGCTCTGACGATCTCTGATGCTGCCGTGCGCTTCAGCGGCATCGCGCTCGACTCGGCTTTCACGACAACCCATTTCGTGTACGTGGGTGAAGTCGAAGTCGCGAGAGACGGGAGCCATGAGCTGAGCGTCGTTCGCTATCGGGAACTGCAAGGTGTGCTTGGTGAGCGCGCCGTCATCATCCCGGCGCTGGCGTTTCCGAGTGGTGCCGAAGGCATCTTCACAACGGATTCAGCTGGGCGTATCTACGTGGCGATGCCGTCGGCTGGAGATGCTCGCTCAACGCGAGCCGCGTACAACGGGTTTATCCTTCGATTCAACCCGGACGGCACGGTGCCCTCGCAAAACAGTAACGCCTCGCCCATTCTGGCTCGCGGTTTCAACCAGCCTTCAGCGTTCGTCTGGAACGGCGAAGGGCAACTGTTGGTGACCGGTCTGGATCGCACGTCTTCGTGGTTATCGCGACTTGATATAGGAGCGTCTGGGGTCCAGTGGCCTCGAGCGCTCGGCGCGGTTTCCGTGACAACAGGGAGCGCTGCGGCACGATTGGCCAGCGGCGCTGCGTCCGGTGAAACGGTCTCGCTCGGGAATGCCCTGTTTCTGATAGACGGATCGAATCGTCTGAATCGTATTCTGACGACACCAGACGGCCCTGCTGATGCCGACGTGATTGCGCTGCCGGACTCGAAGCGTGCCATCGCGGCTGCCACAGGCGCGCGCTCGAAAACCTACGTTGTGGCATCCCCCGCCATCGAGGGAAACCTGTCGATTCTGGAACTTACGCCGTTACCGTTGCCTTGAGCGCCAGTGTTCGATTCCCACAACCGTGAAAAAGTTACTTCCACGTTGTGAATTGTCTGGCGACACTCCACCCTGATCAGTTCATCAGAAGATTGTGTGTCGGCGCGGCTCCGAAACTTCTCCGCCGCTCCGCAACTCGCCGCTCCGAATCGGACATCGTCTTCTCGGGGAGGCGCCGCTCCGCGATTCTCCGTTCGAAGCTCGGACGAATCGGAGCAGGGTCTTCCGCCGAACGAAAGACCGTCCGATAGACGGCCGCGAGGAATTCCTGCCTGGTCGTCGGCTTCAGAATGAACGTCGCATTCATGCGTTCGGCTTCGGCCTGAAGCACCGGGTCGGCGACCGTGGTGACGACAATGGCCGCCATGTCGGGCCGCGCAGCTTTCCCTCGCAGAACGAGATGCAGGCCGTTGTACTCGCGGAGACGGAGATCAGTAATCAGCACGGCAGGTGGCTGCTTGTCGATCAGCGCCTTCGCTTCGAGAAAGCTTTCTGCGACCGTGATATGGAATCCGCTATTCGCAAGGCCAGAGACGGCGAACCAGATGTCCACGAGTGTCGGCTCGACGACGATCGCCGTAAGGGCTGGGGGGGTCGCGCCGGCAGCATCGCGTGGTGTCATCGGAGCCCGCTCAAGCGCGTAAGCTGTCTACTGGCCGTACCCGCTGCTTCGCCTGTGGCCACGCAGAATGCGCGCAGGGGCAGACTTTGTTCTTCGAACAGAAGGTCGCAGGGCTTCCGTCGGCGCGCACACCAGGAACGACCCGGCCTGCTTTTCGTCTATCAAAGGGCTGAGCAGTCGAAATTTGCGCCAAGTGAGAGCCGTGGTAGGCGGCCACGCCGAAGCCGCGCGTTCTCAAGCTGTGCAAAAAAGTGGCCGAAAGTTCACAAATGTAATTGCCGTCCGACCACGGAGGATCGGCCCTGTGCTTTTCGACGACTTGAGTATCATCCCAAGGTCGGCACATCCCTCAACCGAGAAGACAACTATGAGTCGAACGATTCAGCCCGGTACGTCCGAACGACCTGCGAGTCGGCTGGGGCTCGCGACCATCCTTTTGGTCATGGTTTTCGGTTCGCCGGCCCTCAGCGTTGCGCAGACCGCAGCGAACGTAGCCGTGGTCATCAATGAGAGCAGCGCCGTCTCCCAGCAAATCGGCGAGTACTACGTGCGTCAGCGTGCCATCCCTGCGTCCAACGTGATCCGCGTTCGGACGAGCCAGGACGAAACAATCGATCGGGTCGCGTATCTGTCCACTATTGAAGGACCGATCGCGGTCGCGCTCGCGCGACAGCGCCTGGAGGATCGGATTCTCTACATCGTCCTCACCAAAGGCATTCCCCTTCGCGTCAACGGTACCGGCGGGGTCAACGGGACGGTTGCAAGCGTCGACTCGGAGCTGACGCTTCTCTACCGTCGTATGACCGGCCAGCAGATTCCGCCCGCGGGTCGCGTGAACAATCCTTATTATCTCGGCGCGAAAGAGGTGCGGGACGCCATCCGCTTCACGCATCGTGAGCAGGACATCTATCTCGTCTCTCGCCTTGATGCGTTCACCGTGGAGGAGGCGTTGGCGCTCGTCGACAAAGCGAAGAGCGCAGGCTCCGAGGGGAAGTTCGTCCTCGATCAACGAGCCGCGCTGGTGAACCGGACCGGGGAGGATTGGCTGGAGGTCGCGGCGAAGCGATTGGAGGCCCAGGGTATGGGCGACCGCGTCATGCTCGACTCGTCGCCACAAGGCGTGCGGAATGTGCCGAATGTCCTTGGCTACTACTCATGGGGATCGAACGATCCCCGGAATCGCGTGCGCACGTTCGGCATGGGATTCGTCCCAGGTTCTCTTGCGGCAACATTCGTCAGCAGCGACGCCCGCACGTTCAAGCAGCCGCCCGCCGATTGGGTTCCGAGTGATTCCGGAGATCAAATGAAATTGTTCGGCGGCACACCTCAGTCGCTCATCGGGGACTTGATCCGCGAAGGCGCGACGGGCGTTGCCGGTCACGTCGCTGAGCCGTACCTTCAGAGCACCGTGCGGCCCGAGATCCTTTTTCCGGCGTACGTTGCCGGCTTCAATCTGATCGAGGCGTTCTATCTCGCGACGCCGCATCTCAGCTGGCAGACCGTCGTCGTAGGTGATCCGTTATGTGCTCCGTTCCCGCGGAAGCCCCTGTCACGGGAGGAGATCGAGGACCCGATCGATTCGACCACCGCACTGCCCGGGTCGTTCTCGGCGCGTCGTATTGCCGGGGCGACCCGGCAATTCCCTGGCGTGGCGGAATCCGCGCTGCGTCTCGTCGTTCGCGCCGAGACGTTGATTGCCACGGGCGGCGACCGGGACGCTGCCCGTCTGGCCTTCGAAGAGGCCACGAAGAGCGCCCCGAATGTGGCTCCATTTGAGCTTCAACTCGCGTTGCTCTACGAGCAGGGGGGACAATTTGACCGTGCTGCCGAGCGGTATCAACGCGTGCTCGACGTGCAGCCGAATAATGCGATTGCCTTGAACAATCTTGCCTACTCGATGGCAGTCCGCCAGAAGTCTCCCGCCGAGGCGCTCCCGCTGGCGACACGCGCAGCGGCTGCAGCGCCGAACGATGGAACCGTTCTCGACACGCTCGCGTGGATCCAACATCTGCTCGGCGATGATGCGACGGCCGCAAAGCAGATCGTGATAGCCACTCGACGAGCCCCAGAGAGCGCTGAAGTCCACCTTCATGCGGCCGTCATCTACGCCGCAACTGGCGCGCGCGCCGTTGCCGAGATCGAGCTGAAGGAGGCACTCCGCCTTGACCCGTCGCTCGAAGCACGCGACGAAGTGCGTCAAGTGCGCTCAGCGCTGGCCAAGCTCGGGTCGGTTCGCTAGCTCGGGCTGATTCGTCAGGATGCCAACTCGCGCCGGGGTTGTCGGGGTCTTGGGTCTTGCTTTGGATTCGGCTTCAATAAAGTAAGGACGCAAGCGCACGTCGCGCCTCGTCCGAGCCTTCGAATTCGGGCCGAAGCTTGAGCGCTCGCTGTAGCGCCGCCCGTGCCTTGTTGTCCTCGCCGTTTTTGGCGTACAGCATGCCGAGATGGAATTGGTACTGCGGATTGTCTTTGTCCTGTTCGATCGAGCGCAGCAGCATCGGCAACGCCAACGAAGGCAGATCCTTTTTGTAATAGACCCAGCCGAGCGTGTCAGCGACCTCCGGTGATCCTGGCAGCGCTGCGTACGCGGTCTGCGCGAGCTGCAGGGCGGCGTCGAGGTTTTCGCCACGCTCCGCATAAATCCACGCCAGGTTGTTCGCCGCCGGCGCCGCGCGCGGATCGATCTGCAGTGCCTTGTCGTACCACTTCGCGGCGGTGACGCGATCGCCCTGCGCTTCCGAGATGATTCCCACCATTGTTGCCGGTGCAACCGAGGTCGGTTCCCGCTCCGCGATCTGAATGAACTCGTCCCTCGCGTCACCCAGCCGGCGGTCGATGAGGTACAGCGCAGCCAGAGTGGTGTACGCCTCCAGATTCGACGTATCGAGCTCGATCGCCCGCTTCAGGTATTGCTCCGCCTGGGGACTGTTGCCGTTTGCAGCGTAGGTCTTCGCCGCGAGCAGAAGCGCTTCGGGCGCATTTGGCGATTTCGCGAGCGCCGCGTCCACGCGGACGCGAGCGTTCGCGAGCCGTTTGGCCTTCACGTCCATCGTCACGAGCTGAGTCAGGCTGCCCCAGGACTGCTGGTTGAGCGCCAACGCTCGCTCGAACGCCTGCGTCGCGGTCCCGACGTCGCCCTTGGCGAGCGCGAGCTCACCACGCACTTCCTGAACGTCGGCCGAGGCCGGGAAGGCCTGTAACAACAGACGGACCTGAGCTTCCGCGCGGGGCACATCAGACGCTCGCACCATGAGCGTCCGGGCAAGAGTGAGCCGGGCGTCGACGTCGCCGGGCATGAGGGCAACGGCCTGATCGGCAAAGGCAACCGCCGAGTCGATTTCGCGCGCACGCAGACTCAGTTGCGCGAGCTCTATATCCGCCTCGCCCGCGCGCGGGTCGATCCGAATCACTTCGCGGAACGATTTTCTCGCATCGTCGGTCCGTCCGAGTGCGAGCATGACCTTGCCGCGGGCGAAGTGCGCCCGCAGCCCATTTTGATCGGCGAGGACGGCGGCGTCAGCGGCCGCCTGCGCCTCCTTCACCTTCTTGTCACCGAGCAGGACGTGCGCCTTGATTGCAAGCGCGTCCGAGTTCTTGGGTTCGCGCGCCAGCACTTCGTCCAATTGCCTGCTGGCTTCGCTGAAGCGTCCGCTGACGTAGTCGATGAGCGCGATACGGACCTTGACTGGCGCGAATGCCCCTTTTGCCGTCGTGAGTTGTTCGAGAATTGCGATCGCTTCTGGTACGCGTCCGACCGCCACATAGTAGTCAGACAGCGCCACTTTGGATGCGAGGTCATCCGCGACTGCGACGACTTTCTTGAAATAGACCTCGGCCTGGGCTGGACGTCCGGCCGACTGATAGAGCGCAGCCAGTTGCCGGTTTGCAGAGACGCCGTTCGGATCAATTGCGAGAGCGGTCAGCATCGCCCGCTCGGCGTCGCCCAGACGTCCTGAAGCCCAGTAGAAGGTCGCCAGCCCGAGATGCGTCTCTGGCGAGTTCGGCTCGGTCTCAACGGCCTTGAGATAAGCGGCCTCCGCCTCGGCCTTGTTGCCTGAAATGAATTGAAGCGCGCCGAGGTTCAGGAACAATCCGGAACGCTTCGGATCCAGCGATGTCGCCCGCTCGTTTGCCGCCACAGCCTCGTCGAAGCTGCGGAGCCCGGCGAGGGCGTTGCCAAGCAGTAGTAACGCCCCGGTGTTGTCTGGGTGCCTTCTCAGCGTTTCGCGTGCGCGAGTCCTCGCGTCGTCGTACTTGCGGGCCAGGAGCAGCAGATTGCCGGCCTTCAGCTGCGCGTCGATATTGTCCGGATCCAGATCTGCGGCGCGGACGTATGCCGGGAGCGCGTTACGAACATCACTGATCGCCGCGTACGCCTCTCCGAGTTTGAAATGCGCCACGGCCGACTGGGGATCTTCCTGGAGCGCGATTTTGAACTCGATGACGGCTTCCTGGAATTGCTTTTTGGCCGCATACTCGTCGCCGTTCTGGATGTGCTCCTGCCGTGCGGCGGCAGGGTTTTTTGAGCAGGCTCCGGCCAGGAGGATCGACACCGCAATCACTGCGCCCGCGCGAATCACGCAGGAAGACCACTTGGAAAGTAAGCCCATCACTCGTGGCTTGAGCAAACACCTCACCGAGCGTGACCGTTGGCCACATGCCTATGTAACATATTGATAATGCATAGGTTATGGATTCATGTCGGGCCGAGAGGCGACTCTGAGGCCAAAAAGTCTGCCAATCACGGGACTTATGTCTCAACCTGAAGGCCTTCGAGGTCTTCCGGGGCACGAATTCGGATCACGATTCAGCGGTCTCTGCGGTGCCCACTAAATTCGCCGTGTCGCCGAACTTTGTCGCCGTTCTTGATTCCGCAGACATCCTCGAAACCCTAATGTATTCAACAAAATCTGACATTTCGAGGCGCGTGCGAATTCCGTTCTGCTGGCTCACGGATTGCTCAGCTATTGGCGAACGGAAAATCTATAGGCTTAACGGCCGGAGGCGCTCGTGATACTTAGGTCCTCAATTTCTGAAATGTCATCTCGGTTCAGGCGCATCGGCCTGATGGTCGCTATGGGGACTCTGTTGATAGGTATGCACGGGACCGCCTCCGCGGCCTCGCTCACCTATGTTCCCAACAACACCGATCTCCAGGACCTCGATCATCACAACGTGTATTCGTGGGTGATCACGGGTGTCGATACAAAGATTCCGAGCGGCCAGACAGTGACGGGCGCCTACCTGTTCTTCGACAACATCAGGAACTGGGACGGCAGTGCGAACCGGTTGTTCATGCATCTCCTCGACACCGGGTTGCAGAATGCGACGTACCGCCTGCCTGGAACGACGGTTAGCCCGGCTGGTGGCATCCAGTACGCCTACACGGCAACTGACGATACGACGGCTACGCCAACCGGACTCGTGGACAACTTCGCCACCGCCGCCGCGACTCCCACCACCTTCAACGCTCCTACAACGGGAGTCGGAGCGCAGGGACAGGGTGTGCTGGTTGCCAACGGCACCCTAAACACCACCTTGGGAAACAGCACTGGATTGTCGGCGAGTGGCAGCCGTAACGAGAGTTGGGCAACCGGCGCTCTTGGCGACAGTACGCACTCGTTCTCGACAGTCGCCGAAGACTATTACTACAACTTCAACGCAGCTCAGATTACAAAGCTGAACAGCTATATCGGGAGCGGCGGCGACCTCGCCATTGCTCTTGATCCCGATTGTCACTTCTTCAACGACGGTGTTTACCTGGTGCTCACTACAGGTGGTGGGGGTGGTACTCAGGCCGTGCCCGAGCCGGCAAGCCTCACGCTCATGGGCCTTGGTTTGGCCGGGCTGTATGTGCGGCGCCGGAAGCAGCAGGCTGCGGCAAAGGCCACAGCGCTGAGTCTGTAGTCTCCTCCTTCGACTTTTGACGCCGCGCCGAGTCTCCGGCGCGGCGTTTTCGTGTACCGTGATTGCCTTGATAGTCAGCACGCTCAAGCAGGTAGGAGCACCTGGTTCCTACGGATTTCTCGTGCTCTGTAGCGCGATGGGCTTCCTTCTGATCCACGTCTGGCGCCGCCCCATCCTCGGACGAGCTTGGCTGTTTGCGATAATCTCCGTATATCTCGTACTTGCGACACCCGTGGCGGCTCTCCACATCGCCGATGCGTTGACGCAGTACCGTCCAGTACCAGAGCTCACGCGTCTCCCTATCGTTGACGTCGTCATCACTTTCGGCGGGGACAACCTTCGAGGTCGAGCAAGGGAGACGTTGCGTGTTTTTGCCGCCTGGCCGTCCGCGCGCATCGTCCTGTTTGGGGACGACTGGCTTCGCGACCAGTTGCTGGCGGGCGGGATTCCGCCGGGTCAGATTAGTCATGATCCACGTCCTCCAAATACGATCGAACAGATGGTCGCCGTTCGCGACTACGTCAGAACGCATCCGCATGAAGCAACGGGGGTGGTTGCGTCACGTCTTCAGATGCCCCGTATAGCGGCGATTGCCGATACGATGCGGTTGCATATCACCCTCTTGCCGTCGGCCGCTGACGTCGAGCCGCCACGTGCAGGGCCGGACCGATGGCTGCCCAGATATACGGCGCTCCGGATCAGTCGCGACGCGATCTACGAATATGCTGCGTTGATCTACTACCGATGGAAGGGTTTCACGCAGACGGATAGAAATCCGCTGTCAGGCTGACTTTTGCAGGTCAGATTACGTTTTCAGAGCGGAGATGTGCGCGAGGCTTGATAGGACCAGATGGAGAGTTGTTTGCTCGGATCGTGGCACTACATGGATTTGGGACGACTGAGATTCCGACGTGGATGGCTTGCCGCGGCGTTGGCCGTGGCGCTCGTCCAGTCACCGGGAGTTCCCGCCCAAGCTGGCCAGTCGGCCGGCGGTGGCTCTAGTGTGTCGAATCCAAGCCGCATCGTGTTTCAACATGACGGGAAGAACGTCAGTGGGTTTGTCTTGTATCTGCAGCCGGAAGGCGGTTCTCCCCTACGGATCGATCTTGGGATGCTGAAGCCTGACGCCAAAGGTTTGATGTCGGCGACACTCCCGAAGCTCCCGTCGGGTTCCTATCGTGCAGAAGTGGCGGCGTACAACGCGTCGGGCGAGAGTCCCAGGGTCCCGGCCGCCCCGCCGTCGTTTGTCGTCAGCGGGCCAGCGGCCGTCCGCTCAGAAGCGAACCACGCCCACGAGGTGCAGCGGGAACCGGTACCGGATCCGGCATCGAAAAAGACGGAAGACAAGAAGGCGGAGGACTCCGGGTCGAAAAAGGGCGGCGTCGGGAAGCGGTTCTGGAAGGTCCTGGTAGGTGACGACGACAAACCGTAGCAGCCTCGCGCAGTCGTCCTTCACCCGGCAACACGTGGGTTTTTCAGCACGATCGACAACCGCCGCGCCTGAACCTCGCGTGCTTCAGGTCGTCCTCAGCCTCAACCCGGGCGGGACCGAACGTCTCGTCGTCGAACTGGCGCGGCGACTGACCCGTCAGATTCCGATGGCGATCTGTTGCCTCGATGAAGAGGGTGACTGGGCGTCGGAGCTGAGCGCTGATAACGTTCCCGTCACCGCACTCCATCGCGCCGCCGGCTTCAGGCCTGCGCTGAGCAGGGCGATAGCGACGGTGGCACAGCAACACGGCGCCAACGTCATTCACTGTCATCACTATTCGCCGTTTGTCTACAGCTGCTTCGCGAGGTTGTTTCAGCCAGGATGCCGTGTGATCTTTACAGAACACGGGAGGCTCTCGGATGCTGCGCCGTCAGCCAAGCGGCGGTTTGCAAACCAGATCCTGAGGCGGCTTCCGCGCGGGGTGTTCACGGTCTCAGAGGATCTCCGCCAGCACATCATCGCTGAAGGATTTTCTCCGAGTGCCGTCAGCGTGATCTACAACGGAATCAGCGTCGGTCCACTGCCGGATTCCGCCACGCGCGAACAGATTCGGCGGATGGTGGAAGCATCGCCAGACACGCTCGTGATTGGAACGATCGCGCGCCTCGATCGTGTGAAGGATCTTGGAACATTGATCGAGGCGACGAGGCAGTGCAGCCACACGGTTCCCGTGCTCCTCTTGATCATCGGCGACGGGCCAGAGCGCGCGCAACTGGAGGAAAAGACGAGGGCCTGCGGAGTGGAGGCGTACGTCAGATTTCTCGGTCACCGTGATGATGCGCGGCGGTGGCTCGCGGGCTGCGACGTTTATGTCAACAGCTCGATCAGCGAAGGGGTATCGCTGACGATTCTGGAAGCCATGGCTGCCGGGTTGCCCATTGTTGCGACTGGGGTTGGCGGGACGCCGGAAGTGGTAGACGCGACGTGCGCTCGATTGGTGTCACCGCGCGACGCCAATGCACTGGCTGCTGCGCTGCTCGACCTTGCACGTCAACCCGCTGCGCGCGATCAGATGGGCCGCGCTGCGCGGACACGCGTGGAAGCGCTCTTCACGTTGGAGCGGATGGTGGACGAATACCGCGCCGTCTACTACCGGGTCCTCTGACATGTGCGGCATTTCCGGCATGTTCGCCTTGAGCGCTGCGCTGCCACCAGGCGCTCGGCAGTGCGTGGCCGCGATGAACAACGCCTTGGCGCACCGCGGTCCCGACGGAGACGGATTCTTCGAGGACGCTCGCGCGGTGCTCGGGCACCGCCGCCTCGCGATCATTGACCGCGCCGGCGGCCACCAGCCGATGACCAACGAGGACGGTTCGTGCTGGATCGTCTTCAACGGCGAGGTCTACAACCACAAGTCGCTTCGGTCGCTGCTCGAGGACAAGGGACATCGATTCCGCACGTCCTGCGACACCGAAACGATTCTCCACGCTTATGAAGAGTTCGGCCCCGCGTGTGTCGAGCGCCTCGAGGGCATGTTTG
>Ga0184628_10000507_pt1 | contig 20974 bp, 20 predicted proteins | sample PLM4_5_b1_FD_133149 | JGI IMG/M metagenome (GOLD analysis project Ga0184628, IMG submission 133149) | Groundwater sediment microbial communities from an aquifer in East River, Colorado, USA - PLM4_5_b1 | ecosystem: Environmental > Terrestrial > Soil > Riparian zone | place: USA: East River... | reverse complement strand
CCACCACGTTGCCGAATCGAAGGGCCTGGCACTTCGCGTCGATATCGACTCGGCGTTGCCACCAATGTTTACGGCGGACTCCAAACGCCTCCAGCAGATTCTGAAAAACCTGCTTTCCAATGCCTTCAAGTTCACGGCGCAGGGACATGTGTCCATGACGGTCCGTCGCGTCACCGAAGGATGGTCCCCGGATCATCCGGTCCTGCGGTTCTCACAGAATGCGATGGCGATTGCCGTTACGGATACAGGAATAGGAATTGCTCCGGAAAAACAGAAGCTGATCTTCGAAGCGTTCCAGCAGGCGGATGCAGGCACCAGCCGCAAGTACGGCGGCACCGGTCTAGGACTTGCGATCAGCCGAGAACTGGCAACACTTCTCGGTGGTGAAATCAAACTGACAAGCGCTCCCGGTCAGGGAAGTACGTTTACGTTGTATCTGCCGCTTGTATATACCGGTCCCGCGCGAGCGGTAACTCAGCCGGCGACGAACCCGTACATCCTTCCGTCTCAACAGCCGTCGCTTCCCGTCCTCACAGCTTCGAAGTCGGAGGTGATCGTTTCGGACGATCGCGACCATATCAGCACCCTCGACATCGTGTTGCTCATCGTCGATGACGATCCGCACTATGCGCGAATTCTGTTGGGATTGGCCCGGGAGAAGGGCTTCAAGGGCATCGTCGCCAGCCGTGGTCAAGCTGCACTCAGCCTGGTACACCAATATCCGATAACGGCGATCACTCTCGACGTCTTCCTGCCGGACATGCTGGGCTGGACGGTTCTCAACAATCTGAAGTTGGATCCGTCAACCCGTCATATCCCGGTGCAGATGCTTTCGATCGAAGAGGAGCGCCAGCATGGTCTGTCGCACGGAGCATTCTCGTACCTCGTAAAGCCTGCGACGACGGAAGATCTGGAGTACGCTTTCGATCGCATCAAAAACTATGTCACGCCTCACACAAAACGATTGCTCGTTGTCGAAGACAACGACATCGAGCGGGACAGCGTCGTCGCGCTTCTGGAGCATGACGACGTGGAAATTGTCGCGGTTGCGACCGGGGCCGAAGCTTTGCGGAACCTGACGGAATACAGTTTCGACTGTTGCGTCGTGGATTTGAGGCTGCCGGACATGACCGGCTTCGAGCTGCTGGAAACAATGCAGAGTGACCTTGCCGTGAGAGACGTACCAATCGTGGTCTTCACCGGGAAGGAGTTGACCAGCGAAGAAGAAGCCCGGCTCAGAGTTGTTGCGAAGAGCATTGTCGTCAAAGACGTGCAGTCTCCGGAACGCCTTTTTGATGAAACCGCGTTGTTCCTTCATCGGGTCGTGTCTGAACTGCCCCAGTCCAAACGCGACATGATCGAACGCCTTCACGGTTCGAACGATGTACTCAGGCATCGAAAAGTTCTGGTCGTGGACGACGACGTCCGAAATATCTTTGCCCTCACAAGCGTGCTTGAGAACCATGATATGGAAGTATTGAGTGCCACCAATGGACGTCAGGCGATCGGCATTATCGAACGCACTCCGGATCTCAGTGTCGTTCTAATGGACATCATGATGCCTGAAATGGATGGTTACGAGACGATGAGGGAAATTCGCAATGATTCGAAATTCAGAACATTGCCGATTCTCGCTCTCACTGCGAAGGCAATGAAGGGCGACCGGGAAAAATGCCTGCAGGCCGGCGCTTCGGACTACATTGCCAAACCGGTGAATACCGACCAGTTGCTTTCCCTGCTTCGCGTCTGGTTGTATCGCTGAGTGGTGAAACCGTTTCGTTGCGGTGGTAGTTGGCTGCCTTTCTGAGGCACCGTCATGTGTCGCCTGCAACTCCTGCCAGGGCAACTCCGCATTAGTATCGTAAGAACAATCTTCGCGGACAAATCACAAAACCGACGTTTGAGCTATGTATCGTGGCTCTTACCTCCCTGCTTCGCCCTGGCAGGAAGTTGGAACGGCACGTGCACCTTGTAGCGTGTCTCTAATGCGTTACGAGGAGGCGGGAACATGAACAAAGACATTATCAAGGGCAAGTGGCTTCAGTTGAAAGGCGACATTCGCAAACGTTGGGGAAAGTTGACCGACGACGATATGGATGAAGTTCAGGGTGATGCTGAAAGGTTCATCGGGAAACTACAGGAACGTTATGGCTATGCCCGCGAACTTGCCCGGAATGAATTTGATGAGTTCATGAATACATGGGATGAAACTTCGAGGCATACGCCCTGAACCGAGGACAGTGGGGCTCAGGTCGTTGCACTGAAATTGGCAAAGCAGAATGAAAGGCAGGTCCAGATGAAAGTTACGGTGTTGTTGCGGCGCGATCACGAAACACTGCGGGGTTTGATGGATGAGATCGGGACTAAAGAGAGGCGGAAACTCAACGGAAAGACCGTGTTCCAGAAAATCAAGAATGAACACCAGATTCATTCTCAAATGGCCTCAGAAGTATTCTATTCCGCGCTCGCGGCAACACCGTCGGATCGAGCTGTAGAGCTGGTGGCCAGCGCACAGCAGAGCTGTCAGGCAGTGGAAAGACTGTTTCAGGAATTGAGCCGCATGAACCCGTCGGACAAGAACTTCGACACCAAGATGAATGCTGTGATTACGGAGATCGGACGGCACATTGAAATGGAAGAGGACGAACTGTTCCACGAAGCGCGAAAGGCATTTCCCGAACACCGCCTCGAAGAACTAGGTCTGGAAATGCAGGACCGACGGAACACATTGAAGATGCTTGCAGTGGTCTAGAAGGCAACTTCGGCGCGGCATTGCGCAATGGGAGGACATGTCATGTCCAGACAGGCTTCAACTTCAAAACGGGAAACCAAAGGTGACCGCAAGATTCACAAGGTCATGAAGGAATTCAAAGAGGGTGAGCTTCGATCCAGCAATGGCAAGCCCGTGAAGAAGCGCAAGCAAGCTGTCGCGATTGCACTCAGTGAGGCTCGCAAAAGCGGCGCAAAGATTCCCACGAATAGGTCTTGATGCTGGTGGGGATACGCCGCTACCGGGGTAGGGACAGTTGAGCATGAAACCGAGATACGACGCTGCCTGGAAAAGGGAGCTTACTAAGGTCAGGTCGACTTTACTGAAGCCCGGCTGGCAATAAAGCTGGACCCGTCAGGAGACCTTTTGAATAGTTTTACCGAATTGAACAATCTGGCGCTTTCGCGGTTTGCTCCTGAAGAACAATCGGGGGATCACGATCTCGCCCACAGCGCCGACGTGGATTACGCCGAATTGCTTCCCCGCCAAAAAATTCGCATGCGTGTTATTGGAACGGCGCTCGCGGCCGCCGTCCTGGGAGGACGCCATGCAGGATAATCGCGACGAAGTAGACGTACTGCGGTCTGTTGCCCTGCAAAACGCTGAAAGCATACTGCTGGCCCGTCAACGGGCCGAGCAGGACCTCATCACGGCCAATAAAGCGCTGGAGAAGAAGACCGAAGAGCTTGCCAATTCGCTTTCCCTGATGCTCGCGACCCTGGAATCCACGACGGACGGTATCCTTGTGACGGATGGCGAGGGTAATGTCACGGGCTACAATGAAAAATACCTTCAGATGTGGCAAATTCCCCGCGAGATGCTGGCTGACGCGAATCATCGACGGCTGGTCCTGAAAATTTCACACACATTCAAGGATATCGACCACCACTCGAATCGATTGGATGTCATCTATTCGTCATCGCCGCGGGAAACCTTCGATTTGATCGAGCTGGCCGACGGGAGAGTGTTTGAACGATTTTCCAAGATCCAATCCGTCAAAAATCGCATCGTCGGGAGGGTCTGGAGTTACAGGGACATTACCGACAGGCGGCGCACCGAAGATGCGCTGAAAGATGAACGTCAGGTCCTCGAAATATTGAATCTTACCGGAACAGCGATGGCGTCGACTCTGGATTTGCAGACGCTTATACAGACTGTTACCGATGCCGCCACGAAACTAAGCGGCGCAGAGCTTGGCGCGTTTTTCTATAACGCTGCAGAAAAATCGGACGATGCTTGTCGACTTTATGCCTCAGCGGGCGCCCTTCGGGAAGACATACAGGAAATCAGCCTGCCGCTGGTTGCTCCGCTGTTCGGTCCGAACTCCAGTGGCAGAGAGACGATTCGCTGTGACGATGTACTGAAAGACACTCGCTGCAAAGACCTGGGCAACTATCCGAACAAGTCCGGCCGCCGGTTGCCGGTGCGCAGTTATATGGCGGTGCCGCTGATCCTGCGTTCGGGCGAGCTCATTGGCGGGCTCTTCTTTACCCATTCTGATATCGGAACATTCGATGAACGCATCGAACGAATCATTCTGGGAGTCGCTTCCCAGGCTTCCGTTGCGATCGACAACGCGCGTCTCTTTGAGGGTGCACAAAAGTCTGCAGTCGAACGCGAAACACTGCTGGAGAGCGAACGGTCGGCGCGCGCGGCGGCCGAACGAATGGGAGAACTGAAAGACGAATTTCTTGCAAATCTGTCGCACGAGTTGCGGACGCCGCTCAGTGCGATCGTCGGCTGGTCGAAGGTTCTACGCCGGGGTGTAAGGGACGAAGCCGACCTTCGAAACGGCCTCGATACCATTGAACGCAATGCTCACATGCAGAAACAATTGATCGATGATTTACTGGACATGAACCGTATCGCGTCCGGTAAGGTTCGCCTGGACAGCCAGCCTGTTGAGCCAATTTCTTTCATCGTGGCCGCCATCGATACGGTTCGCCCCGCCGCGGATGCCAAAGGAATCCGCATCGAAAAACTGATCGATCCTGCTGCTGGTCCCATTTCCGGTGACCCGCACCGTCTGCAGCAGGTCGTCTGGAATCTGCTTTCGAACGCCATCAAGTTCACTCCCAAAGGGGGAGAAGTGCGGGTTCGCCTGATGCGTGTGGACTCCCATATTGAAATTGCCGTCGCAGACACGGGGATCGGCATCAAACCGGAATTTCTGACTCACGTGTTCGAACGGTTCCGGCAGGAAGAAGCGTCCATGAATCGGAGGTATGGTGGCCTTGGCCTGGGGCTGTCGATTGTGAAGCATCTGGTGGAATTACACGGCGGAACCATACGTGTTGAGAGTCCAGGCGAAGGCCGCGGTGCAACATTCGTTGTACAGCTGCCCCTGCTGGCGGCGCATCACAAACCATACAACGAAGCGAGAGGTCTTCAAAAAACAGGAGAGATCGAGACTCCCGATAGCAGCGCAGTCAATCTGTCCGGTATTAAAGTACTCGTGGTGGACGATGAAATCGATGCACGCGATCTGATACGGCGCGTATTATTGGATTGCCATGCCGAAGTCTTCACCGCCGGTTCCGCTATTGACGCACTGCTGCTGGTGGAAAATGAGAGACCGAACGTGCTGGTGAGCGATATTGGTATGCCGGACATCGATGGTTATGAATTATTGAAACGAGTGCGCGCTCTTGGGCAGTCGAGAGGCGGAAAAACGCCTGCTATTGCACTCACTGCCTTTGCCCGCTCCGAAGATCGGACACGGGCATTGCGTGCGGGGTTTCTGGTTCATGTTTCAAAACCGGTCGAACCATCCGAGCTGATCGCAACTGTTGCAAGCGTGGCAGGACGCAGCGGCGTCACTGTCGAGTGACCTGGAAAATCCCCATATTCCAGGGAAACTCCGATTGTTCCCAGTCTGCCAGTCTCTTTGGTGCTCCTTGTGCACCATCCCTATAAATCCCTTTGTAATGGAGAGATTCTCGGCAAAGTGACACTCAAGTACCACTTAAGTGGTACTTGACGGGAGTAGGTATGACAAAGCGGAAAAAATGGGCTTTAGGGATTGGTCTGATTGCGGTAGTCGCCATGGTGACATTGGTTATCGTCGCTTCGGTAATGGCACACCGCCTTGACCCGTATATCCGTCAACAGGTAGTACTTTATCTTCAGGAACGGTTTGACAGCCAGGTTGAAATAGAAACGCTTCGGGTTTCGCTGCCGCAGGCATCGTCCGTTCGGATGCTTCTGACACATCGGCGGGGAGCGTGGGCCAGCGTTGAAGGCAGCGGAGTTTTGCTACGTCACAAAGGGCGACGCGATATTCCCGCACTGTTTGCGATGAAGTCCTTCCAATTGAATGTCGATCTTGCAGGTCTTTTTGATCACACGCGTGTGGTGCAGGACGTGAGGATCGATGGCATGGAAATCAACATTCCGCCGAAATCGGAACGCCCCAGTTTCACTCAATCTGGCGATGGACAGGCAAGTTCTGAGGAAAGCTCCCAGGACAGCGTCGTGATCCAGGAGGTGCTGATCACGAATTCGCGCCTGACGATTCTGCCGAGAGATCCGAAAAAGGTCCCTCTGACGTTCGAGCTTCACCAGGTTCTACTCGCATCGGCAGGGAAGAGCGTTGCAATGAAATACGTTGCCGCTCTTACCAATGCAAAGCCTCCGGGAGAGATTTTCAGCAAGGGTAGTTTCGGACCCTGGGCAGCCGCAGATCCAGGCGATACGCCGCTGGACGGCGAATACGATTTTGATAAGGCGGACCTAGGAGTGTTTGCCGGTATATCGGGGACTCTTCATTCCACAGGCAGTTTTAACGGCACTCTTTCATCGATCGACGTTACTGGAGAAGCAACCGTACCAAACTTCGCGTTAAAGATGTCTGGTAATCCGGTGCGTCTGACGACGCGCTTTCAAGTTCATGTGGACGGGACTAATGGAGATACTGTCCTGAAGCCTGTCGTCGGCACTCTCGGTACGACGACGTTTACGACCAGCGGCACCGTGATTAAGAATTATTCCGCGGATCGTCGAACTATCAGCCTCGAAGTCACAATGCCAATGGGAAATCTTCGGGATGTGTTGGCGCTTGCCATGAAGGGGGCTCCTTTCATGGAGGGTCAACTGCGTTTGAAAACCAAGATCGACATTCCGCCCCTCAGCGGAAAGGTTCGTGAAAAACTCCTGCTGGACGGGACGTTTGAAATCACCGGTGGGAAATTCCTGAAATCCAGCATCCAGGATCAGATCGATGCCATGAGCCGCCGAAGCCAGGGTCAGCCGAAAAATGAAGATATCGATGAGGTCATTTCCCAAATGGGAGGTCGTTTCAAGCTGGAAAACGAAGTGATCCAATTCACACCGGTATCGTTTTCCATCCCCGGTTCCGGCATCGATTTGACGGGCAGTTTTGATCTCGATCAGAACGTCCTTGATTTCGAGGGCACTCTCAGGATGCAGGCAAAGGTTTCTGAAACGATGACCGGATGGAAGCACTGGGTTCTTAAACCCCTCGATCCGTTCTTTTCAAAGCAGGGCGCTGGAACATTGCTCAACATCAAAGTTGAAGGGACAGCGGAGAATCCAAAGTTCGGATTGAATCGAGGCAAAAAAGACACGAAGGATTCCAAGGAAAGTTCGAAGGAAAGTGCGAAGTAAAGTTTGAAGCTAAGACAGACGTTGTCTTTGGTGTCGCTTCGCTGCCACAAAAGAGCATCCCCGGATCACTTTTCACAAATCTATGCACAATCCATGTCCCTGCCACATTGATCCAACTTGACATCGCCGGGTCAAAGGCACCGTGAAAGCGGCAACAAACGTGCTCTATTCAGTTTGGATCGGGACTTTAAAACAAACCACTGCTTGAGAATTTCAGGCGGTAAAGGAGAAACCCAATGTTGTGGACTATCGCGGTACTTTTGATGCTGATGTGGGCTCTGGGAATGGTGTCGTCTTACACCATCGGTGGGTTCATTCATATCTTGCTGTTGCTCGCGCTGATATCGGTAGCGATACAGCTGATTGGCGGGCGGCGGGCGGTGTGAAGATTGTGAAGATACAGATACCGGGCGAACGCTGATACCGTTCTCACTCGCCAGTACTACTGGAGGCATCCGTTCCGGTCCGTCAGGATCGGAACGGATGCCAGTGTAGGACAGCATCGGAAAAGGCCGAGTCACCGTATACCGCTCTATCTCGGCTCCCTCTATCTCGGCTCCATTGATACGCCGCCGTTCAGTTCCGTTCGAAGCCTTTCCCTGTCGAGGTCCTTCTCCCAACCGGACACAACGATTGTTGCGACGCCATTACCAATAAAATTAGTCAGCGCGCGAGCCTCGGACATAAATCGATCGATACCCAGAATCAGAGCCAGACCGGCGGCTGGTATTCCCGGCACGACCGCCAGAGTTGCCGCCAGTGTGATGAATCCCGCACCCGTAACTCCGGATGCCCCCTTGGATGTCAGCATTGCCACGCCCAACAGGGTCAGCTCCTGCCGAAGCGTCAGATCGATGTTGAGTGCCTGAGCCACGAAGAGCGCCGCCATCGTGAGATAGATGTTGGTGCCATCGAGATTAAACGAATATCCGGATGGCACAACAAGGCCGACCACGGATTTCGAACAACCTAGTTTCTCCAGCTTTGCCATCAACGGCGCCAGTCCCGCCTCTGAGGATGCCGTTCCCAGGACGGTGAGCAGCTCTTCCTTGATGTAGAGCAGAAATCGGACAATGTTGAAACCGCCAAGAGAAGCAATAGTTCCGAGGACAACGAATACAAACAGGAGCGAAGTCAGATAGAAGCTGGCCATCAGGTACATCAGCGGCCGGAGCGCCCCGATTCCGTACTTTCCGATTGTAAATGCCATGGCTCCACCGGCGCCCAGCGGCGCAAGTTTCATGATGCCGTTCATCATTGCGAAAAAGATGTGTGAGCACTCGGTAATGAACCGGTGCACCGATTCTCCCTTCGGGCCCATATGAGTCATCGCATAACCGAAAAGTATGGCTACGAGCAGAACTTGCAGCAGGTCTCCTGAGCCGGTAAACGCGTCTGTAAAAGTTGTCGGTATCACGTGCAGCAGGAAACTGGATGTGCTTTGCTCCGCCGCTCTTTGCGAGTAGGCTGCGACTGCTTTGGCATCCAGCGTCGCGGGATCCACGTTGAATCCGGAACCGGGATGGATGACATGCATGACCAGCAATCCAATACCGAGCGCGAGCGTGGAAACCAGTTCAAAATAGATCAGCGCTTTCGCACCAACACGGCCCACTTTCTTCATATCTCCCGCACCGGCTATTCCGAGCACAACGGTGCAGAAGATAATGGGACTGATCAGCATTTTCACTAAGGCGATAAAACCATCACCCAATGGTTTCAATGCGACCGCCCATTCAGGGAACAGGTACCCCAGGGTGCCTCCAGCGAGGATTGCCACCAGTACCCAAAAATAGAGATGCCCTGCGAGTCGCTTCACGATGCCTCCGTTCACAATGCCTCCGGCGGAGGCATACACTCTATAGCGCGTTAACGAAGAAATGTGGACCACACTTTTTAGCTGCCGGTCATGACGAGGCAGAAACGAATGGATTGGCGTTTTCCATTTAGAGCGTATTCATCCTGATAATAATTCCACCGCTTTTCCTCTTGACCGCGCAAATGTGCGATGGTTATATGCCGCGTAGCTTTTCCAAAGGATCACCAATTTCAGGGGGTACAGGAAGCGACCTCGACGTTGCCGTCCAAAACGGATGTTGACGCAGGCCTTTGCGACAACGGAGTTCCGCTTGTGACTGAGCGGAGTCCGGCTGGAAGTTCCCTGGTGATTGCACGTTTTTGATCTGGAGGAAATTATGAAACGGTATCTGATTGTTGTTGCCGTGGCGATGCAGCTGCTCGGTTTGGCAGGCGATGCGTTTGCGCAAGGTGGTAGTGCACAACTGGGTGGGATTGCGCAGGATGCCAGCAAGGCGTTGATTCCCGGTGTGACGATTACCGCGAAGAACGCCGCTACCGGAGTGACGACCGTCCAACTCACCAATGAATCGGGGGCGTACAGCTTTCCCGTTCTCCAGCCAGGAACCTACGAGATTTCCGCCGAACTGACGGGGTTCAAGAAGTATATACAAAGAAACGTGGATGTGCCGTATGCCGCTCAGATACGCGTGAACGTCACGCTTGAAGTGGGCACTGCAGGGCAGTCCGTCGACGTCACGGCAACAAGTGACTCAGTATTGCGGGAGTCGTCGGCGTCGGTCGGCGATGTATTGACGCAGGAAAGGATTCAGAACCTGCCGATCGTCGGCAACAATGTGCTCGACCTGCTTTTCACGCTGCCCGGCATGCGTCTAAGTCCGGCTGGCGACCAGTTCGATACCGTCAATGGCCTGGGCATGAATTCGGTCAATATGACGCGCGACGGCATGTCCACGGTCGACACGCGTAACTACGCCGAATTTTTTGGCACGAAGATGTTGTCGTTGACGACCATTAATCCGGACCTCGTTGGCGAGATTCGCATGATTGTTTCGCCGGTGGACGCCGAAATTGGACGAGGAAACGCGCAGATTCAGATCAGCACTCGTTCCGGTACCAACAAGTACACCGGTTCGGCGACATGGAACATCCGCAACAGCGCGCTCGATGCGAATACGTGGACCAACAATCACACCGCGTTTACCGATCCGTTTAGTGGCGTCGTGTACAACAGCACTCCGATGAACTGGAGCAACCTTCATGAATACACAATCGCCTATGGCGGCCCGATCCGGATTCCGAGTGTGTACGACGGCCGCAACAAAACTTTCTTCTACGTCCTGTGGGACCAGAACATCCGCAACACGCGTGACACAGTCACCGCAACCGCTCTGACCGACACGGCACGCCAGGGCATTTTCCGGTACTGGCAGGGATACAATCCACTGGGATGGAATCCCGGCGCGACGCTTTCGGCGCCGATCTTCCCGCTGACAGCAACCACCGCGAGCATCATCGCAGTGGATCAGAGCGGCAATCCGGTTCGACCGCCCGCGGACCCGCTGTCTTTGACGACGGATCCGACAAAACCCGGGTTTATCCCTTATTCCGGAAGCCTGATCTGCTTCAGCGTGTTCGGTACGCAGCGGCTTGACGACAACGGCAACATGGTGCCGTTCTCGCCGAACGATTGTCCGGGCGGCACCATCAGCACGCCGACAGGGCGTCCAGCGTGGGATGCCTTTCGCCCGTCGATCGATTCGAGCGGACTTATTCAGAAGTTCCTGAAGGCAACGCCTCGGGCCAATTACTTTGGAGCGCTCGATGGTCTGAATACCGCACAATTGCGCTGGGTGCGGGGAAGATCCGGCAGCTTCAATAATTCCATCATTGCAGGTCCCGCAAATACCGGCAGCGACGCATTCGTTAATCGCAAGCAAATCAACATCAAGATCGATCACAACTTCACTGCGAACCATAAGATTGCTGTGAACTACACCTATCAGCGGGATGACAGCGCAGACAATTGCGGCAATTATCCAGGCAGCCTCTGCGGTGGAACCATCCGGCGGCCGCATGTGTTGACCGTCAATCAGACATCGACTCTATCGCCCCAGATGGTGAACGAGGCGCGCTTCGGATTAAACACCACCACAAACTACACGTATGCGCCGTGGGACAGCCCAAATTCGGAAATCGCTAATGCGGCGCAGCAGTATATGTTGCCGAGCGCGAATAGCATTCAGAATCCCAGCTACAGGTACCTCGCGCTTGTGAATAGCGGGATAGGCAACATCAGCACCGGGTCCAGCTATATCAATACAACGTCGACCATCGTCAATGGCATCAACCCTCTCTATAACCTGGCAGACACGCTGAGTTGGAGCAAGGGCAAGCATGCGTTCAAATTCGGCGTCGATTGGCGGTTGCCCCGCACGACCGGAAATGGCTCCAGCAATCCGTATCCGATAGTGACGCTCGGCAATGCCTCGGCAACCGCCTCGGCCAGCCCCTTCGGTGTGGCGTCGAATTTCAGCACGCCCACAGACCCCGTCGGTTACTTGCCGGGATTGCTCAATGCGGGGCCGACCGGTGTCACCGCAGCGCGCACGAATGTGTCGAACCTGATGTACTACCTGAATGGGTCTGTCGCCTCCGTTACACAGAATTACTGGATTACCAGCGTCGAAAACCAGACCAAAAACTACTGGGATGACATCTCGACCGTGGGGTTGCGGCAGCGCAAGCAGATCAATCAGGAGTGGGCCGTCTTCGTGAAGGACGACTACAAGATCTCTCGGCGACTCACCTTAAATCTGGGCGTGCGTTGGGAGTACTACTCTTCACCCTACATCGACGGAGGCTTCACCACGTCGATGCCGGGCTATGGCTGGGGCGCATTTGGGGCAACCCGTTCGGCTCAGACTACTCTCGATCAGTTCAACGACGATCCGTTCAGCATCATCTATCATCCTGGCAACCTGTACCTGTCGGGCTACGGAACATCGACCAGCAATCCGTTGAGTTGCGATTCCGGCGTACAGCAGAATGCGTTGCTGCCTGTTTCGACCTGCGATCCGAACAATCTCTCCGTCATTAATTTTGTGGGACCCGGCACACCGAATCCCAAGATTCCGGCGATGCCTGAGAACTTCAACAACATCGGTCCGGCTATTGGATTCGCATACCAGCTTCCCTGGTTCGGTGAAGGGAAAACGACCATACGCGGCGGCTACCAACAGACATTCGGCGCGGCCGGACAGAACCGTACCGCGGGCATCGGCGGCGTCGAGGGCATCATCGCCAATGCCCCTGGCGCGACGACAACCGGAACGTTGGCAAACAACATCAACAATGGCATCTATCAAAGCATACTTGCGACGCGCGCGATCGGGTTGGGCGATATCCAGGCGCTGGTTCCGATGCAGCCCAACCAGGTCACGCCCGGTAGTCCAGTGCAGGTCTACGGACGTTCTTTCGCACCTCAGGTCTATGATCCGAATTTACAGACGCCTTACACGCAGAACATCACCCTGTCGGTGACGAGGTTGATCAACAGCAAATTCACCATCGATCTGCGGTACACCGGTACCCTCGGCAGAAAACAACTGGGCAACATCGACATCAACCAAAACAACATCTATACCAATCCCGAGCTCCTCCAGGCGCTGTCAGACACCCGGGCCGCCACCTGTACGGCCAGCGCACCGGGCTACAAGACGTACACCGACAAAGGAATCAATCCCTGCGATGTCAACGGCGATCCGGTCCTTTTGGATCAATTACTCGCGGGCTTGAACATCAACAATACGGTAACGGGCTTTGGTCCTGTGGGAACCGTGACCAGCGGCATTTTTCAAAGCGGCGCTCAACATCTGCGGCGCAATATCGCGTTCCAGAACAACCTGTCGTGGGGCAATTTTGACGGTGTTGCGGATAGCCTGATTGGTCTGGCCCCGACCGCAGCGCAAGGCCGCCAGGCGGTGCCGATCGATCCCAAGACAGGCGCCCCGTTATCCGGCATAGCTCTGATCGCGCAGCGGAACGGATGCGATCGCATCGCTAACGGGTACACCATCGTGCAGCAAACCGCACCCGGTGGAGCGCAGGTGGCAAACACTGGCTCGGCCGTCCCGTTACGCTGCTTCCCGGAGGACTGGCTGACGATTAACCCTCAGTTCAGCTCCGTCACCTATAACGCCAACACCGGCCGTACCAACTACCATTCGCTTCAGGCGCAGGTGACCGCACGGCCCCTTTCCGGTATCAGTGCGACGGCCACCTGGATCTGGGCGAAGTCGTTATACCTTCCAACCAGCGGGTATATTGATCCCGCAAACCGGAACCTGAACTACACCACGCAGAATATCAACGCGCATTCGATTCGTATGAATGGATCGGTGGAGTTGCCCATCGGCCCCAACAAGGTGTTATTCGGCAATTCCTCCGGATGGGTGGCGCGCGCCATAGAACGGTGGCAGACCAACTTCATTTTCAACGGTGCCAGTGGAACTCCGACGTCATTCAACCCCGGCATCAGCCACTACTACGCCCCGAGCGGGTATGATATTGCAAGTACCAACTGGAGCATTCCCAAGGCCCACGTGGAGTGGATCGATGGGACGTCTACTGGCACAATGTACCCGGGCAACAAATATATCGGTGTAACGGATCCGCAGTGCAGCGATCCCTCGGTCGTCGGTGCAGCGGATCGAATGGGCACCAGCCTCCAATCCGTGTGCACCATTTCCGCCTTGGCGGCTCGTAATGAGGACGGAACAACGGGAGAAATTCTGCTGAAGTACCCCTTGCCCGGCAAGACCGGCAATCTGGGCCGCGGTAATATCATTTATTTTGGACAATGGAGTCTGGATATGAATGTCAGCAAGAATTTCAGAATTAACGAATCCAAGAGTTTCCAGATCCGGATGGATGCCACGAACGTTCTGAACCATCCGACTCCAAATCAGCCAACCCTTTCCGCAAATTCGCTCGGAACAATTACGGGTAAAGGTGGCCCGGCCCGCCAGCTTCAGGGCCAGGTGCGCTTCAGCTTTTAGCCGGGGAAGATATGGCTCGCCCGGGATGGTTCCATAGGGGACCATCCTGCGGGTTGGCGGTTCTGGAGCCAGCCCCCGCGGGATCACATTGTGATCCCGCTGCCCTCCTGACTCAGGAAGGCAGTCCGCAACATCCAAGTGCCGCCTGAATCCATTCTCGGAGTATGGCTTGACGAGAATATAAACGCTCGGCTATATCTCTGTCTGGAACTTCCAGGATGAGACCATGAAAAATTCGGACGCGAATCAGGGCCAGTCGGCATCGGAGCTTATTTCGAAAAGAATCGCCGAACTCGGGGACTGGCGCGGGGAATCCCTCAGCAGAATGCGCAAGCTCATTAAAGAAGCAGACCCGGACGTCGCCGAGGAGTGGAAATGGATGGGCACTCCGATCTGGTCGCACGACGGCATCATCTGCACTGGCGAATCCTATAAGAGTGTTGTGAAGCTTACCTTCGCCAAGGGCGCGTTTCTCAAGGATCCGTCCCGTCTCTTCAACTCGAGTCTCGATGGAAACACACGCCGCGCGATCGATATCCACGAAGGAGAAAAAATTGACGAGTCCGCCTTCAAGGAGCTCATTCGCGAGGCGGTGGCTTTCAACAGTTCAGGCAAGTCGAAATCGTCGAAGAAAGCGAAGTCCTGAGGCATTCCAGTCTTCGTTTCGGAAGGAAATGTCGGGTATAGTTCGCCTCAACGCCCAACAAGGGAGACACTCATGAAGACTTCACGAACGTTCCGCATCACGTGCGCCGCCGTTGCCTTGTTTCTTCTGGCGGGAATCGCCATCGCCCAGAACCCGCGCGGTAGCGACGCCGCAGCGCTTGCGTCACGACTCCAGCGTCTGGAGGACATCGAGGAGATACAAGCACTGCTGCTCGACTACGGGCGCCTTCTGGATTCGCGCGATCTGGCCGGTTACTCGCGGCTCTTCGCAAGGGACGGCGAATGGGTTGGCGGATTTGGATCGGCGAAAGGCCCGGAAGAGATACTGGCCTTCATGCAGAAGAATCTGGGCACAGGTCCGAACCGCAACGGCTCCTTTCATATACTTTCCAACTTCAAAATCGAAGTGAAAGGCGATGCCGCGACCGCATGGTCCCGTTGGACATTTATTGCGCCGGGTGCGGACGGCAAACCAGTAATCTCCCAATCCGGCCGCTACGACGACATCCTGGTTCGCGAAGACGGACGCTGGAAATTCAAGCGCCGCTCTGCGTCGAACGACATCCCCGCCGCGCTATAGACTTCCGAATTGCAGGAGGTTCCAGAATACGGGATCGCGAAATCCAGATTGGCGATGGCTTGTCCAGCAGTGACCGTCAGGCTCTGCCCCTGGTTCCGGCTTGCCACGCCAGGATAGTAGCTTGGAGAATCCAACAAACCGGCGGCGATCAGGTAACGACCCGGCGGCAGGACTTCCAGTCGATAACGCCCCTCGACGTCAGTCTGGGCGATGCTGCTGAGCGTCTCGACCGCGAAGCCCGCCTCCGCAGGCAACGCGAAAACTCGAAGTCCAGGGGTCGGCGCACCCCTCGAGTCGCGAAGCTTGCCGCTGATTGTGCCAAGCTCCGTCGGTGCGGCCTGCTGTACGGTTAACAGGAACAACAGGGACAATAGAATCGTCATTGGGTCCTATCTCTGCGGCTGATTCTACGCTTCAGGATTTCGAGACGATTAGCAAATTCATTGCGACGTGTTTCAGATATCGACGATCAGGACTTCCCGAGGACAGTTCCAGCGAAGAGGCAGTGTGTCCTGGACTCCTCTACTGATCAGCAGAGTCTTTCCATCTTTGTCATCGAAACGAAGTCCATTCCACCGATAGAGAAACGCACCGGGGTAGAGTCTTCCCTTGCGTTCATAAAAGACAAATTGTCCGCCGTGGAGATGTCCACTGAGCGTCAGATCGAAACGCCGTTCTGGAGCAGATGGGCCGGGATGGTGGGTGCACAGCAGATGATAGCGAGCAGCCTGGACAGGCTGCTCGCTGGAGCCGTACACGGCGCACTCGGAGGTCAGGAACCAGGGCGCATCTTCCAGCCAGCACCCGCCGCCCGCCAACACGGCGGCACGAACCCTGGCCACGCCGATCCATCGGTCGTGGTTTCCAGCAACGGCGCCGAGCGGAGCGACGCGCGACAATCTCTGGACCAGCGATTGAAGCGCCTCGGCACCGTTCGTCCAATCCACGAGGTCTCCGCCAAGCAGTACAACGTCTGGACATTCCCTCGTTGCGATCTCCACCAGTCCGTCAACAATGTGGCGAGGGCCATGCTTTCTCAAATGAAGATCACTTGCAAACAGGACCCGTTTCCTCACATTGATGTGCGGGAGGCTTTCACGGCGCACCAGCAAGGGCCTTCGCCCGCCAACCTCGATTCCCTGGAGCAATGTGCTCAGGACCTTCATTGAGGAAAGCGCACCCTGAGCAGTGCGATGACGAACGTCCATATCAAGGCGGCCGCAACCGCAAAAGGCACGGAGCCGACATCTCGTTTCGCTGCTCCAACCGTGCGCTGCAGCAATGCGTCCGCCTGAGCACGCAACGGCATTGCAACTGCAACACGCGGCCGGTCCAGTAAAAATGCGGTGACGTAACTGGGAAGTCTAACGGCCTGATCCTCCTTCCAGTCGAGCAAGTCGTCGGCAAGCTGCACCAGGCCTGCAGCGCTGAGGAGTGCATGAAACTTCACGGGTTCGACGCTCAAATCGGAGATCTCCTGCAACCAATGAAGCGTCAGATCGAGAACCCAGGTCCGATACGCAATAACGGCATCCGTAACGCCTGAGGTGCCTGCCACCAGGATCGGCCGGTTTCGCTCCGCTTGCCGTAGATCTTGAATGTAGCGGGATGTTGCCGCCTCCGGCGCCATGCACCGCAATTTGGAACGGAGCGATCGATACTCGGTCGTGTCGAGTAGCTGGTGATCGTAGTAATCGTTGCGCAAAGATCCGAAATCGCACGCGTGCGCCATGGCCAGCCTGCGTCGCCTTCCGAGCGTTCCGCCCCGCAGGTGCGCAAGATACTCAAAGGCGGCAATACAGAAGACGCGCAAGGGAGTCTTCGGACGTGCCGCCAGCAGCATGGGGGAACAAACCATCGCAGCAGACATCGCCGTTCCCGCAACGCGAGCCAGTTCCGTGATGCGCGGCCGAACCGGGATTCGGTCGTTGTAGCCCGCCTCCCCCGATGTGCGGCTTTCCTGCATTGGATTGGTCGATCGCATGAGCGAGCAGAAAGTACCACGTCGGCTTTGTATATTAAAGTACTTTTATTAAGCTACGGGCGGTCAGTTCGTTCCTTTCAGTATTAGTTGAGACACTCCAGAGGGATCGACCCACATTGGGACGTGACCCCAGCCGCGTCTTTTCACCCAACGGGTATCTGCCGGAAGATTGTCGCGAAGCTGCGCACTCCTGGTGAGGATCCAGTCGCGATCACCAAAGGCCACTGTTACAGGAACCTGGATATCCGTCCCTCTGAAAGGGGAGCGAGTATTTTCGAAAGCCGCCTCGAACGCCGTCGATATCGTGAGGTCATTGACCGCACGAAGCGAGACCATGTCCGGTTTCGCGATAGTGCCACCCCGAACGTATCCGTGGCCTTTTCGAGTTGAAAATATTCGGGCCTGTCGTCACGCCGCCTCGTGAAACATGTGCGCGAGACCTTCTTGCATTGTCGTGTACTTTAGCCGCCAGCCAAGCTCCGCTTTTGCTTTCGCGTTCGACAGCGGCAACCGGATCGATGTCATGCGCGCCATATACGGTGAGACCAGTCGTGGCAGCCAGGCCGGGACTTTGAACGGCTTCGGTGAATGTGTGTATTCGGCAATCGCCCCAACAATCTCCGACAAGCTCACCGCCTGATCGTCGACGATGTCGTAGATGCTGCCGGCTGGCGCAGCGGTGAGTGCGCGCAGCGTCGCACTCACCGCATCATCGATGTGGATGATGGGCAGTTGACCTTCGTCGTGCCGGATGACCGGTAGCCTCCGCTTCCGGATCATGTCGATCATCGCGATGGTGGAGGGCGTCTCAAGCCCATAAAACATACCGTAACGAAGGATGACGCCTTCAATGGATCCAAGCGCCGTCGCATCAAGCACCTGCATTTCCATGGACTCCACTGCTGCGGCAGCCTCATTTCCAGACTGGTGTGCCATCGGCTCACGCGGTGCAAGTACGGCAAAGGATCCTGCAAGGAATCGCCGAGCCTCCACATGGATGGCCGCTTCCAAAAGGTTGCGTGTGCCATCGATACGCAGGCGATTCGTCGCGTCGACGTCGCGCGGCCGGCGCGGCCCACTCCTGGGAAGCGCGGTCAATTGATGAATCACGTGGGTTGGATGCGCAGCACTGACGGCAGCAAGCAGAGCTTCGCGATTCAAGGCGTCCGCTACGACAACCGAGGCGCCCAGTCGATACAGATCGTCGCGCTTGCTCGTCGAGCGGGTCATCGCGGTGACTTGATGTCCGTCGGCAATCAGAGCGCGGACAAGGGGAATGCCAATTGTTCCTGAACCACCTGCAACGAAGACTTTCATCACTTGTTCTACCTTTCCCGGGCACACGCAATGGCCAAACCGGAGCCAAGCAGCTCGATGCCCGCAAGAATAATCGCGCTGGTTGCGAAAAGCGTTCGCCACTGAGGGTCGACATGTGTGACATGGTCATTGCCAACAAGCAGGAAGTGGTTCACCACACCGAACACGAATGAACTCGACATCGTGATCGCTACCATCCAGCTTCCGATTCGCCGGACCGGCCAGATCAGCGCAAGCCCAACCAGCGGTCCGATGAGGATGACGATAAACACGAACAAACTCGCCGGCTGAGACAGCGCCACGTGCGCCCTGACATGCGCGATACCGTGGACGACGGAGACGGCCAGATGCAGCAGAACTACCCATGTCAGCCAACGCCGGGCGGGAGTGCCTTTCCTGCTCATGCTTAATAGACGATGCAGGAGCTTCAAACGTGACCGGCGCCGACTCCACTTTCTTAAGTATTGTTCTACGGATGCAGCCAGCGGCCAAGGGAGCGCGCGAAACCTCTGACGCCAGGGAGCGCCTCGATCGGAATACCGGAAAGATAGAACATGGCGGCTACCGTACCGATCGCAACGATACAGACGCGCCAGATGTCCGCGGTAATCCACGCTTCGATGGCCTGCGCGTTCAGCACCGCGAGCGCCGCCACAAGAACCAAAATTAGTGCTGCTGCGATGCTCATCTTTCACCTCCATACCTATGTCGCCGCCGGAAGGACGAATGGATGCGCGCTGCGGAAATTTTCGGCGCGCCAAAAATCGGAGCCGTGGTTAGTGGTCTAATTTGAATTCAGGGGCTGAAATTCCCCTCCTGAGTCAGGAGGGGTGGTCCATCAAGAGATGGGCGCCGCGTTGGTTCCAAAGCGGAAACGCGTAAAGTTGGCAGCTTAGGAACCACCCCTCGCGGGATCCGCTTCGCGATCCCGCTGCCCTCTTCAATGAGGAGGGCAATCTTCGGAACCAGATTTCAAGGTAGACCACTACAGAGACGTGCAGCACATCGTTTGGCTGTAGTCCATAATGCGATGTATGAAAATCTCCATCGTTATCCCGGCTTTCAATGAGGAGCGGCTTATCGGGGACACGTTGGCTTGTGTGCGCGACGGGATGACCGAGTTTGCGCGGCGGGGCTGTGAGTGTGAGCTGATCGTTTGTGACAACAACTCCACGGATCACACGGCCGAACTGGCTCAGGCTGCCGGAGCGAAAGTCGTATTTGAGCCAGTCAACCAGATTGCCCGCGCAAGAAACTGTGGCGCGGCGGCAGCGGACGGCGATTGGCTGCTATTTGTGGATGCGGATTCGACGCCGAGCAGGGAACTGTTTGGCGACGTGGCCGAGCAGATTATTGCGGGACAGTGCCTGGCCGGCGGAGTCACGGTCAAGATGGAGGGGCAACATGCGATAACCGGGCGCTTGATGTTTATCTGGAATTGGATCAGCCGTGCGCGTAGCTGGTTCGCGGGATCGTTCGTTTTCTGCAATGCCGAGGCGTTCCGCGCTGTAGGTGGTTTCAGTACCGAGTTGTTCGTCGCAGAGGAAATTGATCTGAGCAAACGGCTGAATCGCCTGGCACGCGCGACCGGAATGAAGGTTGTGATCCTTCATCAGCATCCCCTGTTGACGTCGGCTCGGAAGCTGGAACTTTATTCCGGGCGAGAACATCTTCGCTTCATCGCTAAAGGAATCTTGAGAGGCAGCAGGATTTCCAGGAACCGCGAAGACTGCCACATCTGGTACGACGGTCGCCGGTAGTGGCGCTTTGCGTCTGCTAGAATCTGGAAATGACGGTCAGTTCAACGTCCGTGTGGCGTCTCGCTCCCGTTATCGAAAATCGGCCAGTCGCAAACGGCAGCATGTGGATCAAGCTGGAAGCCACGGATGAGTTGCCCGCAGCTTTCGAGCCAGGCCATGTGCTGGGACTGGGTCTGAAGCACGATCAAGGCTACATGCGCCATGCATACACAATCAGCCGGGCCTCGCCGCATTCGCGGCAGTTCGAGCATCTGTACCGCATTATCCCTGGCGGGCGCATGACTCCGCATCTGGCGGCCTTACCGGTTGGCGCTCCGATATCCTTCCACGGTCCGTTTCACACTCCGATTCAACTGGAAATTTGCGCCGCTGCAGAACACATCGTTTTAATTG
>Ga0184628_10000506_pt1 | contig 21018 bp, 15 predicted proteins | sample PLM4_5_b1_FD_133149 | JGI IMG/M metagenome (GOLD analysis project Ga0184628, IMG submission 133149) | Groundwater sediment microbial communities from an aquifer in East River, Colorado, USA - PLM4_5_b1 | ecosystem: Environmental > Terrestrial > Soil > Riparian zone | place: USA: East River... | reverse complement strand
GCTTCGTCAACATGGTGGCGCCGGGCGACAAGGTGATCGTGTGCCAGAACGGCGTGTTCGGCGGCAGGATGCTGGAGAACGTGCTGCGCGCCGGCGGCACGCCGATCGCAATCGAGGACAACTGGGGCGAGCCGGTTGACCCGCAGAAGCTCGAGGACGCGCTGAAGAAGAACAAAGGCGCGGGCGTGGTGGCATTCGTTCACGCCGAGACCTCCACCGGCGCGCAATCGGATGCGAGGGAACTGACGCGCATCGCGCACAAGCACGGCGCGCTGGTGATCGTGGACGCCGTGACCTCGCTCGCCGGCACGCCGGTGCGCGTGGACGAGTGGGAGATCGACGCCATCTACTCGGCGAGCCAGAAATGCCTGTCGTGCACGCCGGGACTCTCGCCGGTGTCGTTTTCGGAGCGCGTGGTCGAGCGCGTGAAAAAGAGAAAAGACAAGATCCACAGCTGGTTCATGGACATGAATCTCCTGCTTGGCTACTGGAACGCGGGTACCCGCACCTACCATCACACTGCGCCGACCAACTCGCTCTTCGCGCTGCACGAGGCGCTGCTGCTGATCCGCGAGGAAGGCCTGGAGAACTGCTGGGCGCGCCACCAGCGTCACCACCTGGCGCTCAAGGCGGGCCTGGAGGCGATGGGCCTCAAGTTCCTGGTGCAGGAGGAGTATCAGCTGCCGCAGATGAACGCGGTGCGCTGCGCCGAGGGCGTCGACGAGGCGCAGGTGAGATCGAGATTGCTCAGCGAATTCGGCCTCGAGATCGGCGCGGGCCTGGGACCCTTGAAGGGCAAGATCTGGCGCTTCGGCCTGATGGGCTACAGCTGCCGCCCGGACAACGTCATGCTGTGCCTGTCCGCGCTCGGTTCGGTGCTCGACGACATGGGCTACCCGGTGCAAGTGGGCGACGCGGAATCCGCCGCGCACGGCGCCTATGCGCAGATGCACGCCAAGGACGCGCAAAGGAAGAAAAGGGCCGCCTGAGCGTTTGCTGGCGCGTGGACACTCTCACCCACGCGCTCTCCGGCGCGCTGCTCGCGCGGGCGACGGCGGCGAAGGACGCGCCGCCGCGCTCGATCCCACGGCGCGTGGCGGCCGGCTTTTTCGCCGCCGCCGCGCCCGATCTGGATTTCATCCTCGGCTTCTTCTCGCCGCTCCTTTACCTCGAGCAGCACCGCGGCGCCACGCACTCGATCCTGCTGCTGCCGCTCTGGGCGCTGCCGCTTTCCTGGCTGCTGGCGAAGATCCTGCGCGAGCAGCGCGGCTGGCGCGCCCTCTATGGCATCACCGCGCTCGGCCTGGGTGCGCACATCCTCGGCGACCTGATCACCAGTTTCGGCACCATCATCCTCGCTCCGTTCTCCGACGCCCGGTTCGACTGGGGCACCACCTTCATCATCGATCTCTGGTTCAGCGGCATCATCCTGGCGGGACTGCTGGCTGCAGCCGCCTGGCGCGCCTCGCGCACCCCAGCGGTGGTGGCTTGCGTAGTGCTTGTTGCCTACGTCGGTTTCCAGGCGGTACTGAAAGAGCGTGCGCTCGAGTTCGGCCGCGACTACGCGCGCGCGCAGGGCCTGCAGAAAGTGGAAATCACTGCCACCCCGCGCGCTGTTTCGCCGTTCAACTGGACCGTGTACGTGAGCGACGAGCTGGCGCATCGCTACGCGCACGTTAACTTGCGCCGCCAGGAGCCGGCGCCCCCCGCGCACGATTTCATCGGGCGCATGGACGCCGCGTTCCAGCCCCTGGCGCTCGCGCGATGGGAAACGGCGACCCGCTACGGCAGCAGCGCCGCGGAGCAGGAGGTCGCGCGCTCGGCGTGGGAGTCGCCGGCGTTAGGCTTCATGCGCTGGTTCGCCGAGAAGCCGGCGTTCGACGGGCTTGGGAAAGGCTCGACCTGCGCTTGGTTCATCGACCTGCGCTTCGCCAACCCGGGCCGCGACTGGCTGCCGTTCCAGTACGGTGCCTGCCGGGACAGCCCTGCGGCACCCTGGCGCGCCTTCGAGCGGCTCGAAGGCGCCGCCCGTCGGGCGCTCGACTGAGCAAGCATTTCTTCACGCTTTAGCTGCGTCGACCGATGCTACGCTAGGCTGCTTATCCGAGCGTCCATGAGCCTATTGCGATACGCCCTCTTCGCGCTCGCGGCGCTCCTTGCCGCGACGGCGACCCACGCGCAGATCGCGTTCCGCTCGGCGGCGACGGCGATCTCGGCATCGGGCCCGCCCGCGCCGGCGTTCCAGGCGGCGGGAACAGCAGTGAACGGGACGGGGGCCGTCACGCCGACGTGGCCGGCACACGTTGCCGGCGATGTGGCGCTGCTTTTCGTCGAGAGCGCGGGCGGCCAGGCAGCGACCCTCTCCACGGCCGCAGGATTCGCCGCAGTTGCGAACAGTCCGCAGGCAACCGGCGCCGTCGCGGCGGGGACGCGAATCACGGTGTTCTGGGCGCGCGCGACTTCGGCAGCGATGGCCGCGCCGACGGTGGCTGACCCCGGCGACCACGTGTACGCCCAGATCCTCACCTACCGGCGTGTCATCGCCACCGGCAATCCCTGGGATGTCACGGCGGGCGGCGTCAAGGCCGCCGCCAGCACTGCGGTCTCGGTCACTGGCGTGACGACCAACGTGCCCAACACGCTCGTCGTCCAGGCTGTCGCGCGGGACAACGATTCGGCGGCGGCGGCGTTCAGCGCGCAGGCGAACGCGACCCTCACGGGTATCGCCGAGCGGTCCGATGCGGGTACGACATCGGGCAACGGCGGCGGCTTCGCGGTCTGGGACGGCGTCAAGGCAACGGCGGGCGCCACGGGCAACACCACCGCGACGGTGACCAGCTCGATCAACGCGTTCCTCACGATCGCGCTGCTGCCGGCGAATGCCACTCTCACCATCAACGTCCCGGCGGGCACGGTGGCGGGCGACGTCATGCTCGCCTCGATCGTCGTGCGGAGTTCCGCCGTGCTCATCACCCCGCCCGCCGGCTGGGCGGCGCAGGCCGCCACCGTGCAGGCGCTCGGCGACAGCAACCGCCAGCAGGTTTTTTACCGCGTCGCTGGCGCCGAGCCGGCGAGCTACACCTGGCTTTTCGACGTCGCACACGCGGGGGCCGCGGGTGCGATCGTGAGTTACTCCGGCGTGGACAATACGTCGCCCATCAACGCCTTCTCGGGCAATACCACGCCGCAGGGCGCGGATACGCAGTTGCAGCACCGCGCGCTTTCCACCACCACCACGGTGGCGGACGCGATGGTGGTGAGCACACACGCCTTTGGCTCGGCCGCCACCTGGACCTCGGCCGGCGTCAATGAGCGCGTGGACATCGCGTCGCAGGGGGCCGGCAACGCGGGCGTCTCGCTCGCCATTTACGATGTGACGCAGGCCGTGGCCGGCGCCACCGGCGACAGGACCGCCACCGCCTCAGGCGACGCCGACCGCGGCAGCGCGCATTTCATCGCGCTCCGGCCTTTCGTGCCGCAGCCGGTGCTGATGTGGAGCATGGACCAGCTCTCCTGGAACGGCACCGCGGGCGAGGTCGTGGACCTCAGCGGCAACGGCCTGCACGGCCGCTCGTTCAATGGCGCCAACACGGCCAATACCACCCCGGCAATCGCGGGCAGTCCCGGGACCTGCTACTACGGCAGCTTCGACGGCAACAACGACTACGTCGAAGTCGCCGACAACGCGCTGCTCGACGTCACCGACGAGCTCACCGTGATGATGTGGCTGCGGCCGACCGCGTACCCGACCGCGGGCAACCTCAAGTCCTTCGTCTCCAAGGACAACAACTACGAGGCGCACCTCACCTCCACCGGAACGGTGGATTGGTGGTGGGGCGGGGGCGCGCAGGAGCTGTTCTCGGTCGGGACGGTGCCGCTCAATGCCTGGACTCACGTGACGCTCGTCTATTCGCGCAGCGGCGGTTTTCAGCGCATCTACCTCAACGGCGTACTGAACGCGAGCGGCGCCAACGCGAACGTCGCCCTCGCGACCAACAACCTGCCGTTCCAGATCGGCGCCGACCAAGGTTTCGTCGGCCGCAATTTCGCCGGCCTGATCGACGAGGTGTACGTGTTCCGCAACGCGCTGTCGGCGTCGCGCATTGCGCAGTACATGAACACCACGCGCGCCTGCGTGGGGGCGATCGACCACTTTGCCATCAGCCACACCGGCAGCGGCGTGGGCTGCGTGGACCAGCAGATCACCATCACCGCGCACAGCACGGCGCACACGGCGGTGGACGCAAACGCGCTCACCGTGAACCTGTCGACCAGCAACGGCAAGGGCACCTGGACCGGCATCTTCGCGGGCGGCGGCACGCTGAACGATCCCACCGCGGGCGACGGCGCGGCGACCTATGCCTTCGCTGTCGGCTCGAACTCGGTGATTCTGCTGTTTCGCAACGCCAACGTCGCCGGCACCTCGGAGACCTTCAGCTTCAACGTCTCGGGCGGCGGGTATTCGGAGACCACGGGCACGGCGAGCGGCACGGACGATCCGTCGTTCACCATGTACGGCGCGGGCTTCCGCTTGCGCAACATCACCGACGCGGTCGACTTCGTTCCCACCCAGATGTCGGGCAAGCCCTCGAACACCGGCTGGAACGCGAAGACCATCCGCCTGCAGGCGATCAATACCGATACCGTGAGCGGCTCTTGCACCAACCTGTTCGCCAGCCAGGCGCAGACCGTCGAACTGGGCGCCGAGTGCAACAACCCGGCGACCTGCTCCGCGGGCCCGCTGCAGGTGAGCATCAATGGCGGCAACATTGCCACCAGCGGCAGCAACGGTGGCGCGGGCGCGACCGCCTATAGCGGGGTGCTGCTCAACTTCAATGCCAATTCCGAGGCCGACACGGTGATCGCCTATCCGGACGCGGGCAGCGTTTCACTGCACGCGCGCTATGACCTGAACGGGGCCGTCGCCGGCTTCGAGATGCAGGGTTCCTCCAACGAATTCGTCGTACGCCCCTTCGGCCTCGCTTTCCCCGGCGTCACGCACGGCACGACGTCGACGAGCACGGTGCTCGCCGCGGCGGGCGATCCGTTCACCATGACGCTCACGGCCTACCGTTGGGCGAACGGCGAGGACGCGGACAACGACGGGATTCCGGACGCCGGAGTGAACATCACAGACAACAACACGACGCCGAATTTCGCCGCCACCGCGGCAGTCAGCGTGAACGCGAACCTGCCCGGCGTCGCCCCCGGCGCGATCACGCGCGGCGCGGGCTGCGTGACCGCACCCAATGTGGCGCTCGCGGGCGGCACGGTCACCGACACGACCTGGTGCTACAGCGAGGTGGGCAACGTTTTCCTCAGCGCCGCGGTGAACGACTACCTCGGTGCGACCGACGCCGACATTGTGGGCAACAGCGGCTTCGACGGCACCGGCGCGGCGAACGGCTACGTCGGGCGCTTTTTGCCCAAGCGCTTCCGCCTCGTCGGCACGCCCGCGTTCACGCCGCGCTATGTCGCGGGCTGTGGAACGTCCACGTTTACCTACATGGGAGAGGGGATCAAGCTGGATGGTTTCACCATGGAGGCGATCAACACGCTGGGCAATCGCACGCTGAACTACGACGGCGCGTATGCGCGCCACGATCCGAACCCGGGCCTGGGCGGAGCGAAGGCCGGGTTCGACGTCGCGGCGCGCAGCGGCACCACCAACTACACGACGCGCGTGGCCGCGTCCCATATCTCGGTACCAGCCTGGTCGCAGGGCCACCTCACAGTCGGCGGCAATCCGCTCGAAGTCGTCCTGAGCCTTGACCGGCTGCCCGCGAATACGCCAGACGGCCCGTTTCCCGCGACGGGCTTTGGCATCGCGCCGCTCGATCCGGACAACGTCCGGCTGCCGATCTACGACCTGGACGTGGACAACAACGCCGCCAACGACCACTTGCGCGTCGGCACCACCGATATCCGCTTCGGGCGATTGTTCATGCAGAACGCTTATGGCACGGGAGGCAACATACTGCCGGTGCCGCTCCAGCTGCAGTACTGGAGCGGCAGTAATTTCGTCGTAAATGCCGATGACAGCTGCACCACGCTCAACCGCTCGCAAATCGCGATGGATTTCACGCCGGTGTCGAACCTCACGGCCTGCGAGACCGCGGTGAACGCCGGCACCGTGCCGTTCACGTCAGGCGTCGGCACGCTCATCCTGAGCGCCCCTGGCACCACCAACGACGGCTCCGTGCTCCTCACAGCGAACCTGAACTCGGCGGCCGGCCTGTTCTGCAATCCAGCGAGCTACGTCGCGGCAACCAATGCCAGCAAGGCCTACCTTCTCGGTCGCTGGGACAGCGGCGCCGCCTACGACGACAAGCCGAGCGCGCGCGCCGCCTTCGGCATCTACGGCCAGCCGCGGAACTTCATCTTCTTTCGCGAGAACTACTAGCCGCGCTAGAACTTGTAGCGCAGGCCAATTGACATCATGGTGACGCTGTCAACGTCCATGTCGAGCACCTCGTATTCCGCCTGTACGCTCAGGTTCTTATTGAAGCTGTACCGAGCGCCGATGCCGTAGAACATATCGGAGCCGCTGTCGCTGGCGGAGCCGGCGCCGGATACGCTTGCATCCGCTTCCCACTGGGCCAAGCCAACCTTGCCCAGCAGCGCGAAGTTCGTGCCCAGCGGCAGGGTGCCCGTGCCGGCGAGCGTAAACGCCGTGATGCCGAGGTCACCGGTGAACGGGATGCCGATCACGCTACCCCGGATGCCCGCCTTGCCGAAATCGACATAGCCGACTTCCGCGCCCCAGTGCTTGGTGAACTGGAAGCCGCCGAAAATCTTGAACCCCGAATCACCGTCTTCCACGGAGGGATTGGTGATCCCGGTGGTGTCGAGGTCGAACGTCGACATACCGTACGAGCCACCGATGTACCAGCCGGCGTCCGACTGCTGCGCGACGGCGGGGGCGCTGACTGCCATAACGGCTGCCGGCAGAACGATTGCAAACGCTGTTTTCATGCAGTTCATGCGACTCTCCTTTGCTGAGTTAGGGCGGCAATATGCTGCTCCCCACCTTCCGATTGCTCTTGATCTGGATCAACCGGGGAGTTCTGGAACACCGTGCCAAGCGTCCACCCTACCAAGTCGCGCGGCGCTCGCCATCCCCCGGGCATGGGAGGAGGCCGGAATCAGCGCCGCGCTCGGTTGCACCGCAGCGCTTGCACCCAGCAACTGGGCCGATGGGTACGAGTAGCCAACCCCGATGCCGTCGGCAACACCGTTGACGGCAAAAAAAAGCCGAACGCCGCGTTGGCGTTCGGCTTTTTTGGTTCACAACCGCGGTACTTCAACTTCTTCCGCGGGAACTACTGGCCGCGCTAGAACTTGTAGCGCACGCCGATCGACGTAAGGGTCACGCTGTCAGCGCTGGTTTCGTACTGTTCATATTCCACTTGCACGCCCCAGTTCTTGTTGATGTTGTAGCGCGCGCCAATACCGTAGAACAGATCGGTGTCGCTGTCGCTCGCGCTACTCACGCAGATCGCCCCGGAGCAGCCCGTGTCCCACATCCACAGACCTACTTTGCCCAGCAACGAGAATTTCTCGCTTAACGGCAGGGTGCCCGTGCCGGCGAACGTTAACGCCGTGACGCTGAGGTTAGCGCTGCCCCCCGGACCAGTGATGCTCGCCTTGCCGGCGTCGAGGTAGCCGACTTCCGCGCCCCAGTGCTTGGTGAACTGGAAGCCGCCGTAAATCTTGAAACCTGAATCATCGCCGTCGACGCTGAACCCAGGGCCACCGGTGTCAACATCGATATTGGTCATGCCGTAGGAGCCACCGACGTACCAGCCGACGTCCGACTGCTGCGCGATGGCGGGGGCGCTGATAGCCATGCACGCTGCCGGCAGAACGATTGCAAACGCTGTTTTCATGCGATTCATTCGACTCTCCTTTGCTGAGTTACTCAGCGATTAAGATGCACCCCCCAATCCAACCAATACTTAATGCAGGTCAAATTGTACCCAAAGACCCCTTGCGGGCAATGTGGCCTTCCGCACAGAGCCTGTTCCTCCCCTGGATATCGGAGTGAGACGTGAATCAGCGCTTCGCACGCGCGGTGGCAGCGAAGCGCTCGGCGAGCTGCGGCTGGCCGCCATAGGCATCCAGGGTCGGCTGCATCCGTTCCAGGGCATCGAGCCGCTCGCCGGGCGCCGGGTGTGTTTTGAACATCAGCGCCACGCCCGAGTCCTGCGGGTTCATGGCCTGCAGCGTCTGCAGCACCGAGGGCAGGCCGTAGGCGTCGTAGCCGCCGCGCGCGGCGATCACCACGCCGAGGCGGTCCGCCTCGAGTTCGTCGGACTTGTCCAGGCCGCGCGAGAAGAGCTCCGTGCCCGCGGCGAGAAGCTTTTCGCGGTTCGCAGTGCCGCGGTCCTGCCGCGCCAGCATCGAGACGGCGGCGCCTGCGAGCTCCATCTGCGCGTCCTTCTGGATCGCGTTGAGGTGGTGCTTCTTCAGCACGTGCGCGATCTCGTGCGCCAGCACCCCGGCGAGTTCGGCTTCGCTATTCATCCGCTCGAGCAGTCCGCGGGTGATGAAGATGTGGCCGCCCGGTGTGGCAAAGGCATTCAACTGTGGCGCTTCCAGCACGCCGAAGCGCCACGGCAGGTCCGGCCGCTCGGTCTGCGAAGCAAGCCAGCGGCCCACGTTGTTGACGTAGCGCTGCACCCCTTCGTTTGCTATCAGCGGCGCGGCGCCCAGCAGACGCGCCGCCATGTCCCGGCCGATCTCGATTTCGTCCTTCTCGCCGATCTCCTGCGTCGCCTTGCCGACGTTCTTGGCGCTGTCGAGCAGCCGGTTGAGATTGAACTGGGCCTGCGCGGGCAGGGCCGCGCACAGCGCGCACAACGCGAGCACCCGCAGCCGGTTCATCTTCCTTCCTCCCTCGGGTAGTCCACCCGCTGCGCGCTCAGCTTGCCCTTGGCCGCGAAGCCATCGGCGCCGTCTCTGCTGGCCGAGTAGCTTTCCATCTTCCGCAGCTCGGCCGGGTTGGGCCTGGCATTTGCCAGCTGCTCGGCGTCCAGCCCGCGCACCCCGGTGGTCACCTGCGCACCGCTCGTTCCGGTGCGCGCGACGTTCAGGACCTGCGAGATGCCCGCGCCGCCCTGTTTCGCCTCGCCTGTGCCGGCGTAGCGCAGGCCGAGCATCCTCACCCAGCCCTCGGCGCCGCCTTCGGCCCTCACACGCGTCCAGCCGCCCTTGCGCTCCAGCGCGTCCACCTTGGCGTTCTCGGCGAGCGTGGCGACGCCAGCGGCGTCGGTGGCGGGGGACTGCTTCAATTCGGTCGTCCGGATCACGGTGGCGGGCTCGGCGAGCGCTAGCGCGGGGAAAAGGAGCACCAAGGCGGCGAGTTTCATGTCTTTTTTCGCGGTTCGAACAGTTCCACGGCCTGGGCGCGGCCCTTGGCCTGGAAGCTGCCGCATGATACGAAATCGAAAGCGTTCCCGCACCGCTGCATCGTGTCGCGCGACACGAGGATCCTGCGCCCGGCCTCCTTGGTCAGTCCCTCGATGCGGCTGGCGAGGTTCACGGTGTCCCCGATCGAGGTGTACTCGCGGCGCTTTTCCGAGCCGATGAGGCCCACCACCGCGGGGCCGGAATGCACGCCGATGCCCACGTCGAAGCTCTTTCCCAGCTCGCCCAGTTCGTCCCTGAATGCAAGCAGCGTCTCCACCATCTCCAAGGCGCAGGCGACCGCATTCTTCGCGTGGTCCGGGTCGTCGAGCGGCGCGCCCCAGAAGGCCATGATGGCATCGCCGATAAACTTGTCCAGGGAACCGCCGTGACGAAAGATGACGTCCACCTGCAAGGTGAAATAGCGGTTGAGGATGGCCACCACTTCTTGCGGCGGACGCGTCTCCGACAAGGTGGTGAAGCCGCGGATGTCGGAAAACAGCAGCGTCACCTCGCGCGCCTCGCCCGTACCTTGCAGGCCGCCGCGCTCCATCAGCTGCTTCACCACGTGCGGGTTGACGAAGCGGGAGAACATGGCGATCGCTTTCTCGCGCGCGCGCCGCTCCTTGAGGTACGCAGCGGTAGCCGATGCGAAATAGAGGAGCCACGCCGCAGCCAACGGTGCGAGGAGCGGCAGGAGGAGCAGTTTCCCGACGGCGAACCAGCTCGCGCCGAGTAGCGCGGCGCTTGCGCCTCCCAGTGCGGCCGCAATGCGGCTCGCATTCACGTTGCGCGCGAACGCGGCGGTAAGCAGTCCGATCAACAGCAGTGCCGCGGCCAGCGGCAGCCACGCGGGCGCGGCGCGCACGGCGCGGCCGTTCTTCAGGTTCTCGATGGCGGTGGCGAGGATCTCCATCCCGGGCTGCGTGCTGGAAAGAGGCGTCACGCGCAGGTCGCCGAGGCCCGCGGCAGCGGCGCCGATCACCACGACCTTGCCCTTGAACTCCTCCGCCGGGCGCTTCCTCTGCGAGCGTCCAAAATCCTCGTACAGGTCGCTGAAGGAGACGCTCGGCATGCCGCGCGCCGTGCCGCGCCAGGCGAGGCGCAGGTCGGGCGCGTCCGGCACGGGAAAGCCCAAGTCCAGTGCGACGCGCGCAGGAAGGGACGGGACATCCCAGCCGCGCACGGTGCTGCGCAGCGCGTAGCGGCGGCCGACGTGGTCGTCGTCCTCGAGGAAATTGATCGTGCCCCCGCGCCAGAGCTCGGAGGGCAGCGCCAAGGGTGGCACCATGGCGATGCGCGCGTGCGGATCGGCGCCGGGCCGGCGCACCAGGCCGATGAGCGGCGCGAGCTCGGCGGCGCTCGCGCCGCTCGCGTGGTCTCGCTCATCCAGCATCAGCATGGGGAAGTAAAGCGCGTTGCGATAGGGCAGCGCAGCCTCGGCGAAGGCCTGGTCGCTCTGCGGGCGGAACTTGTCCGGCTCGGAGAACATGATGTCGAACACCACGGCGCGCGGCTTCTGCGGCATCAGCCCGCGCAGGAGCTCGGCATACACCTCTCGCGGCCAGGGAAAGCGCCCCGCCTCCGCTTGCATGGAGGCCAGGCTCTTCTCGTCGATTTCCACCAGCAGCACGTCCGGGTCCGGCGCCAGTTGCGCGGCGTGCCAGCGCGTGAAGGCGTCCAGCAGCCGGTTCTCCAGGGGCTGGAGCACCTGCACGAAGGAGATCTCGAGCACCGCGAGGAGCAGCGCGGCGGCGGCAAAGGCGGCGAGCAGCCGCCTCACAGCTTGAGGCGGCGCCAGATTTCGCTGCTCAGCGCCGACTGGTTGAGCGTGTAGAAGTGCAGGCCCGGCGCGCCCTCTTCGAGCAGCTTGGCGCACAGGCCGGTCACCACGTCCAGGCCGAATGCGCGGATCGAGGCCGTGTCGTCGCGGTAGCCTTCCAGCTTTACGCGCATCCAGCGCGGGATCTCGGCGCCGCAGGCATCCGAGAATCTCGCGAGCTGCGAGTAGTTGCCGATCGGCATGACGCCGGGGACGATCGGGAGCGTCAGGCCCGCGGCGTGGCACTCGTCGACGAAGCGGAAATAGGCGTCGGCGTTGTAGAAGTACTGCGTGATCGCCGAGTTCGCACCGGCGTCCACCTTCTTCCTGAAGTTGCGCACCTCGTCGGCGGCGTTGCGCGTCTGCGGGTGGTACTCGGGATAGCAGGCCACTTCGATGTGGAACCGGTCGCCGGTGCTCTGGCGGATGAAGGCGACCAGTTCGCTCGCGTAGCGGAACTCGCCCGAGGCGGCGATGCCCGAGGGCAGGTCGCCGCGCAGGGCGACGAGGTGCCGGATGCCGTTCGCCTTGTAGCGCTCGAGCTGCTCGGCGATGTCCTTCCTGGTCGAGGCGACGCAGGAGATGTGCGGCGCTGCTTCATGCCCCGCCTTGCGGATCTCCAGGACCGTCTCGAGCGTGCCCTCGCGCGTCGAGCCGCCCGCGCCGTAGGTGCAGGAAAAAAAGCGCGGCTTGAGCTTTGCCAACGCCTGCCAGGTGGCGCGCAGCTTCTCCTTGCCTTCCGGTGTCCGCGGCGGGAAGAACTCGAAGCTGTTATCGGCCATTCTCGTAGGGCTTGAGCGCGGCGTAGATCGTGCGATTGGCGATCGCCTCGATGCCGTCCTCGCGCGCCATGCGCGCCACCGCGCCGGAAAGCCATCGGGCCTCCAGCTTGCCGCCCGCTTCGAGGTCGGCGGCCATCGAGGCGCGCATGTCCGGCGTGAAGCTGTCGGCCTGGGCGAGGCTCTTCGCCACGAGGTCGTCGGCGAGCGCGACGCCGCGCTTCCTGCCCACCGTCCAGGTTTCGCGCATCACGGTCTCGAGCAGCCAGCGCAGGTCGGGGTCGGTACGCACCACGCCGATCGCTTTTCGCGTCACCGCGGTGGTGGCGGAGATCGCCACCAGCAGCACGAACTTCTCCCACAGCACGCGCTCAATGTCCCCGGCGAGCTCGGCGTCGATCTTCGCGTCCTTGCAGGCGCCAAGGAACGCCTCTGCGGCTTTTCGCTGCGTCGGCTGCGTGGTGCCGAAGCGCAGGCGCGCGATGGGGCCGGTGTGCACGATGACGCCGGGCTCGCCGATGCGCGCGGCGATATAGGCGGCACCGCCCATTACGCGTTCCGCACCGAGAACCTTGCCGATGCGCGCGATCGACTCCACGCCGTTCTGGAAAGGGATTACCACGCCGCCCATTTCCACCAGCGGTCGGATGCGCTCCGCGGCGCTCTCGGTGTCCCAGAGCTTTACCGCGAAAAGCACGACATCGGCGGCGCCGAGGTCCTCCGGGTCCTCGGCTACGGCTGCCTTCACCATCGCGTCGCCGAGCGGACTCTTGATCGCCAGGCCCTTCGCGCGGATCGCCTGCAGGTGCTTGCCGCGCGCGATGAAGGCGACCTCGTGCCCGGCCTGCGCGAGGCGCGCGCCGAAGTAGCCGCCCACGCCGCCCGCGCCCATCACCGCTATGCGCATGGTCTACTGCGTCCCCTCGCGCCGTTCGGGCAGGAGTACCGAGGCGAGTGCCCAGGCGACGATGCTGTAGACGATCGCGCCGCCCACGCCGCTCCAGAAGCCGCTCACGGTGAATCCCTGCAAGGTCGAGCCCACGAACCAGAACAGCAGCCCGTTGATGACGAAGATGAACAGGCCCAGCGTCAGGATCGTCGCCGGCAGCGTGAGCAGGATCAGGATCGGCCGGATCACCGCGTTCACGAGGCCCAGCACGACCGCTGCCACCATCGCGGTCCAAAAGCTCGACACCGCAATGCCCGGCATTACGTACGCCACCGTGAGCAGCGCCAGCGCGTTGATCAGCCAGACCAGCAGCAGCTTGAGCATGGCAGCTCCCTCAGTATCGGTAGTGGTCGCTCTTGTACGGGCCGCTCTTCGGCACGCCGATGTAGCTTGCCTGCTTCTCGGTGAGCTCGGTCAGCACCGCGTTCAGTTTCTTCAATTGCAGCCGCGCCACTTTTTCATCGAGGTGCTTGGGCAGCGTGTACACGCCCACCGGGTATTTCGCGGTGTTGGTGTAGAGCTCGATCTGCGCGATGGTCTGGTTGGCGAAGGACGAGCTCATCACGTAGGAGGGGTGACCGGTGCCGCAGCCCAGGTTCACCAGGCGCCCCTTGGCGAGCAGGATGATGCGCTTGCCGTCCGGGAAAATGATGTGGTCAACCTGCGGCTTGATCTCCTCCCACTGGTACCTGGACAGCGAGGCGACGTCGATCTCGTTGTCGAAGTGGCCGATGTTGCAGACGATGGCCTGGTCCTTCATCTTCTGCATGTGGTCATGCGTGATCACGTGGAAATTGCCGGTGGCGGAAACGAAGATGTCCGCCTTGTCGGCGGCGTAGTCCATGGTCACCACGCGGTAGCCCTCCATCGCCGCCTGCAGTGCGCAGATCGGGTCGACCTCGGTCACCCACACCTGGGCCGAGAGCGCGCGCAGCGCCTGCGCCGAGCCCTTGCCCACGTCGCCGTAGCCCGCAACGACGGCAACCTTGCCCGCCACCATCACGTCGGTGGCGCGCTTGATGCCGTCCACCAGCGACTCGCGGCAGCCGTACAGGTTGTCGAACTTGGACTTGGTCACCGAGTCGTTGACGTTGATCGCCGGGAATAGCAGGCGCTTTTCCTTCGCCATCTCGTACAGGCGGTGCACCCCGGTTGTCGTTTCCTCGGTGACGCCCCTGATCTCCTTGCCGATCTTGCCGTACCAGCCCGGGCTCGCGGCGAGTTTTTTCTTGATGGCGTTGAACAGCGCAATCTCCTCTTCGCTGGAAGGCTTCGCCAGCACGGACAAGTCCTTCTCGGCCTTCTGCCCGAGGTGCACCAGCAGCGTCGCGTCGCCGCCATCGTCGAGAATCATGTTCGGTCCACGATCACCGAATTCGAAGATGCGGTGGGTGTAGTCCCAATACTCCTCCAGCGTCTCGCCCTTGACGGCGAACACCGGCGTGCCGCCCGTCGCGATCGCCGCCGCGGCATGGTCCTGGGTGGAGAAGATGTTGCAGGAAGCCCAGCGAACGTTTGCCCCCAGCGCCTTCAGGGTCTCGATCAGCACCGCCGTCTGGATGGTCATGTGCAGCGACCCGGTGATGCGCGCGCCCGTGAGGGGCTGCTTCGCGGCGTACTCCTCGCGGATCGCCATCAGCGCCGGCATCTCGGATTCGGCGATGGCGATTTCCTTGCGGCCCCAGTCGGCCAGCTTCAGGTCGGCGACGCGAAAGTCGCTGGACTTGGCGTTCATCACGGCAGCATTCATTTTTCCAGCCTCCAGAAAGCAAAAGACGCCCGCACCGTTTCCGGTGCGAGCGCCGTTGAATTTAGCTGAGCCTGACCCCCTCGGATGGCCTCCGGGGACGCAACGCTCCTCAGCGGGCGCAATTATCCTCCAGCCGGCTCCCCGGGCGCAAGGGAGAGGACTCGTGGATAGGTGGGCGCCGCCGAAAGCCGGTAAATTGGCGGCATGGCAACGCCTCAGCCTTCCGTTTTCGCGAGTGTCGCGTTCCTGAAGATCCACGACTTCGGCCGCCGGCCGGTGGTCGAGCAGGCGCGCCTGCGGGCACAGCTTGAGGCGGTGGTCGCGGTCACCCTCGGCAACCTAAAGGAAAATAGCCGCATCGTCCTCGATGCGGCCGACGGCATCGCGCTCGTCGTGCTCGCCGACCCGCGCGGCGCGCTCGGCATCGCCGAGCGCACGCTCGCGGCGGGCGCGGCGGGCCTGCCGCTCGCCATCGGCATCACGCACGGCGCGGTGCGCCAGACGGGCAACGGCGCCGGCGAAGGACTGCTCGGCGATGGCATCGCGGTCGCCGCCGCGATCGCCGAGATTGCCGGGCCGCAAAAGGTCCTCCTCACGCGCGAGTTCCGCCTCGCGCTCGCGGACGCCACACCGGGTGCCGAGGCCGCCGTGGCGATGGCGGGCACGCATACCGACGCAAGCCTCCGCGCGCACGAACTCTACAGGCCGGACGCACGCGCGGCGCGAAGACGCAGCCAGCGCTACGCCGCTGCCGTCGCGCTTGCCGTGGTCGCCCTTCTGGGCGCGGGCGTCGCGTACCGCGCCTCGATCGAAGGGCCGCAGGCCTACGCCGACCGCGTGGCCGCGGCGATGAAAAGCGGCGTGGCGCAGGCGAAGGGCTCCGCGCAGCGGCTGCTGCGCCAGGCGGGGATCTGATGGCAAAGAAGAAGAAAGAGAACCAGATCGGGCGCTACAAGATCCTCGGCGAGCTTGGCCACGGCGCGATGGGCGTCGTCTACAAGGCCGAGGACCCGTCGCTCGATCGCATCGTCGCATTGAAGACCATCCGCCTGGGCGACGAGGTCGAGGGCCGCAAGGAATACGAGCGGCGCTTCATGCTCGAGGCGAAGGCTGCGGGCAAGCTCACCCACCCGAACATCGTCACCATCTTCGACTTCGGCGAGGAAGAGGACCTCGCCTACATGGCGATGGAGCTGCTGGAGGGTTCCGACCTGCGCACGCGCATGCGCCAGGGCGACTTGCCGGCGGTGGAGGCGGTGGAGATCGCGCTGCAGGTGGCGGACGGCCTGGGTTTCGCGCACGAGTTCGGCGTCGTGCACCGCGACATCAAGCCCGGCAACATCATGCTGCTCGAGCGCGGCGCGGTGAAGATCATGGACTTCGGCATCGCGCGCATGCGCCATGCCGACCACAAGACCAGCACCGGCATGGTGCTCGGCACGCCGCGCTACATGTCGCCCGAGCAGATCGGCGGCCAGCCCGTAGACCAGCGTTCGGACGTCTTTTCACTGGGCACCGTGCTCTACGAGATGCTCACGCGCACGCAACTCTTCGCCGGTGGCGACGTGAACCAGATCGCGCACAACGTGACCAACGCGGAACCGGCGCCGCCCTCGCACTCAAATCCGGAAGTGCCCCAGCTGGTCGACTTCATCGTCGCGCGCGCTCTCAAGAAGGACCCGGCGGTGCGCTACCAGGATGCTTACGAGATGGCGGCCGACCTGCGCGATGCCCTCGCCGAGATGCGCGGACGCAAGCCCGCCCCGCGCAGCACCGACGCCGAGGCGACACACACCCTGAGGCTGGAGACTGGAGCGCAGAAGCTGCCGCTCGCGCCCGCGGCGAGCGCCATCGCGCGCGACACGCGATTGCCGCTTTCTCGCATCTTCGACAGCGAAGCCGCGCTCGAGCGCCTCGCCCAGCCCGGAACGCGCGGCGGTAGGCGCCTCGTGGCCGCGCCGCGGCGCGTGAGCTTGCTCAGGAAGGTCTTGCGCGACCGCTGGCCGCGGCGGCTCTTTGCCGCCGTGCTGGTGGCCGCCTGCGCCGGTGGCCTGATCGCCTTCGGGTAGGGTGGGCCAACGGCCTACACGACGCCATGCGCCTGAAGGACAAGACTGCGATCGTCGTCGGCGCCGGCCAGAGCCCGGGCGAGGGCATAGGCAACGGCCGCGCCACGGTGCTGCGCTTCGCCGGGGAAGGCGCCAGCGTGATGGCAGTGGATTGCGACCTTGCTTCGGCCGAGGAGACAGTGGCGATGGCGCGCAAGGCGGGCGGCGACTGCTGCGCCTTCGAAGCCGACGTGACGCGCGAGGCCTCGCTCGCGGCGATGATCGGCGCGGCGCAACAGCGCTGGGGACGCATCGACATCCTGCACTACAACGTCGGCGTGAGCATCGCCGGGGGCGACAAGCCGCTGCTAGAGATCACCGAGGAAGCGTTCGACCGTGTGAACGCGATCAATCTGCGCGGCGCGGTGATGGCCTGCAAGCACGTGGTGCCGGTAATGCGCGCGCAGCGTTCCGGATCGATCCTCATGATCTCCTCGCTCGCCGCGCTCGAGGACTACCCGCTGGTGGCCTACAAGGCGAGCAAGGCGGCAATGATCGCGTTCACACGGCAGCTTGCGCTCGAAAACGCCCCCTACGGCATCCGCGCCAACGTGATCCTGCCCGGCCTGATGGACACGCCGATGGCGGTGGATACCCGCGCGCGCAGCACCGGCCGGCCGCGTGCCGAGATCGCCGCAGCGCGCGACCAGCGCGTGCCGCTGCGGCAGAAGATGGGCAGCGCGTGGGATGTGGCAAACGCGGCGTTGTTCCTCGCCTCGGAAGAGGCGGGCTTCATTACTGGCGTCGCGCTGCCGGTGGACGGCGGCGGGGCGCTAAGAGGCGCGCAGCACGCGTAGGGTGGGCCTACGGCCCACCGCGACGCGTCAGTTATTCCAGCGGTAGCCCACGTAGAAGAATCCGCGGCTGGTATCGTCCCGCGACCCAGGCCCGATGGTCCGGGTTTTCTCCCACGTGAATTCGGCTTCCAGCGCCAGGCTCTCGCGCACGCGGTAGGACAGGCGCAGCCCGGGCGTCCAGCGCTCGAGCGTGATCGCCTGGTTGTCTTCCTGGGTGTAATACCTGAGCGAAGGCTCGAGCGTCCAACTGCCCAACGCCGAAAGGTTGTTGTACGAAAGCAGGTAGCCGTCCTGCGTCGGTCCGGTCAGGTAGGTGAGGCTGTAGACGCTGGTGTCGCGCCCTGAGTACAGGTTCGTGCCGATCGCCTGGAGGTTATAGCTGTAGATGTTTCCGGTCGCCGGCTGCGCCGGAATGACGATCCCGTTCACCACCACGGAGGGCAACGCGCCGACGTTGGTCAACCGCGCGTCGGCGCCGGCCTGCCATTTTTCAGCCACCGGGGTGGTGAAGCCGATGAGGGCCTGTGTCGCCGTCGCGGTCACATCGCGCGCCTGCTGGCGGATCTGCTCGGGGCTGAGCGTCTTGAGCAGCGTCTCGATCGAGGTCGTGCCTTGCCCGAAGATCGCGTTGGTGGTGGTGAGCGTGGGCGCCTTGCGGCGATCGAACAGAAGGTTGATCGTCGTGCGCTTTTCCGTTTGCCACGTCCCCTGCACCATCGTGACGTTCCACTCCTTGTAGCTGGTGTCGTAGTCGAGCAGCGAGAACAGCGACGCCCCGCCTTTGAAGTAGCGCACCTCGGTGCCGACCGCACGCCGGTCGAGCAACCCGTCGCTGTGCTGGTCGACGAAGAAGAAGTTCCCGCTCCAGGCGTTCGCCAGGTTCTCGTACTCCAGGTTGGTGGCCCAGAACTGCCGGTCCGAGTCAATCTGCGGATACTCGACCGGCACGCCGGCGGCGGCATTGAGGCGCCATTTCGGCGCGATGCCGTAGCCGGCGATGGCGCCGTCGAAACGCTGTGGCAGGCCGCCCGTGAGGCCCGTCTGCCGCCCGATGCGGGCGGAGAGCGGGTTCTGCAGCCCGCGGTATTCGTAGTAGGCGGCAGTGAGGCGGTTGTAGCTGCCCTGGCCTTCGAGGAAGCTCGCGCTGTTGGTGTCGCGAAGAACGAAGCGCGAATCCGAGCTCTCGCTGCGGTTGCGCAGCGTGAAATCCAGGTTCGTCACGAGCGCCGACTGGTCCATCGTCGTGAAAGTCGCACGGTCCACCGTGGTCGGCGTGTCGAACGCGGTCTCGATCTTCGTTCTCCCGCCGTAGTAATACTGCGACAGCGACCCGGTGACCGTGCGCGCCGGTGCGCGTGCGGGCCGCGGCTCAGCGCTGGCGGCGGGCGCCGCCGCCAGCGCGGCGAGGCGCACGCGCACGCGCGTTGCGCCTTCGCCGTCCGGATACAGCTTCAGGTACAGCTCGTACTCGGCACGCGCCTTGGCAATGTCTCCCGCGCGCTCGCGCGCGATGCCCGCCAGCTCCTGCGCAACCCGTGACTGGCGATTGGGCGGGAGCATCAGCAGCTGGTTCAGCTGCTCGGTCGCGAGGGCCTGGTTGCCGGCGTCGAGCGCTGCGCGCGCGCTCGCTGCCAGTTCGGCGGCGCGGCTTTCGACTTCGGCGGTACTGATCGCCGGGATGGAGGGCGCCGTCGGCGCCGGCAGCGGCAGCGGAGCGGCCACCGCGGGGCGCGCGGGCGCCTTGGGCGGTGGCGCCACGGGTACAGGCTTGACGGGCGCAGTCGGCGGTATCGCCGCGACCTGCGGCGGCGCCGGCCGGTCCTCGCCGAAGTCAATGACTTCCGCGAGCGGATACCGGCGCAGCAGCCGTTGCCTGGCCTGCTGCGCGGCCGCGCTACTCGGGAAGTAGCCGAGCAGCAAGTCGTACTCGGTTCTGCCGTTTCTCTGAGCCTGCGAGACCATCACATCGTACTGGGCAAACTCGCCGGGGACCGGGCTGGCACGCCTCATCTCCTCCGGCGTGCGGAATGACGCGAGCCTGAGGACAAAGCGGAATTGCGATGGCGCTGCAGGCGCGACCGGTGCCGGTGCGGGCACGACGACGGGCGGGGGAACCGCCACGACCGCCGGCGCAGCCGGTGCCGGCGGGGGCACGATTGGGGGCAGTGGGGCTGTGGCGACTTCCGGCGCCGGCGGTCGCGCCACAAGCGTTGCGGCGCCCGCGACGACGAGATCGATGGCGCGGTCTCCAACCGGACGCACGCTAAGCTTTAAAGGGCCGGTGAGGCGGACGTTCAGTTTCCGCGTTTGCGAGCGCGGCTGGACGGGGTAGACCACTTCAACGCCCGGAAACGACGGGGTGGGCGCAACGCGGCGGGATTCCGTCACGGGCGAGGCATCCGCGGTGAGGGGCCGGAAGTAGATCTCAACGAACCCGTCGCCGAAGATCTCATGCCGCAGGTACTGGATGCGCACGCCGAAGGTGATGCGGATGACCGCGTCGGCGCGCTCCGTGGTGACCAACAGCTCGTCGAGCACTTCCGCGCCCGCCGCAGCCGGCAGCAGCGCGGCGGGAAGGATCGACAGTACGACGGCGAGCTTTCCGATCAGCGCTCGCCAGGGCATCCGGTGGATCTGTCGAGTTCCTGGCACACGGGCTCAGAATCCCCCGCTGGTGGGCCGGTGCTGGCCGGATCTGGCTCTCTGAATCGTGGTGAAGGTATTGTTGGTGTAGGTATGGCAGCTGCCCGAGCAATCCTTCAGCTCGGCCACTGTGTAAAGGATCTGCGGGGAGGAGACCTTCTTGTGTGCATCGGGTTTGAAGCGCGACGCGTGGCAGCCCGCGCAGTCCGGCTTGTATGCCGCGAACGTCCAGGTCGCCGCCTCGCTGTTCGACTTGTGGCAGCTCGCGCAGGTGACGCCCGAGTTGTGCTGCTTGTAGAACGGCGAGAGGTGCGTGTATGGCCGCACCGGCATCCAGGCGGTGGTCGTGTGGCACGCGTCGCAGGCGCGTGTCGTGACGAAGTGATTGGTGGGCTTGCCCTTCGCGCTCGTGCCGTTGTGGCACGTGGCGCAGGTGCCGGGGGCGACGCTGCTGTGGCTGAAGGTTGCCGGCAGCCACGCGGTAGTACGGTGGCACGCATCGCAGGATGCCGTGGTGACGACGTGGTTCGCGGTCTTGCCCTTCGCGCTCATGCCGTTGTGGCAAGTAGCGCAGGTGCCGGGGGCGACGCCGGTGTGGCTGAAGGTAGCCGGTAGCCACGCGGTGGTGCGGTGGCAGGTGTCGCAGGACGCAGTGGTGGCGACGTGGTTCGCGGTCTTGCCCTTCGCGCTCATGCCGTTGTGGCAAGTAGCGCAGGTGCCGGGGGCGACGCCGGTGTGGCTGAAGGTAGCCGGTAGCCACGC
>Ga0184628_10000504_pt1 | contig 21039 bp, 39 predicted proteins | sample PLM4_5_b1_FD_133149 | JGI IMG/M metagenome (GOLD analysis project Ga0184628, IMG submission 133149) | Groundwater sediment microbial communities from an aquifer in East River, Colorado, USA - PLM4_5_b1 | ecosystem: Environmental > Terrestrial > Soil > Riparian zone | place: USA: East River... | reverse complement strand
TTATTCCTTGCTCGCATAGATGCGATAGATTCGTCCAAAATGCCGAAAGTTCCTGCCGCCCTCGACTTCCGGCAGGCGAAAGGGCTGTTCGCCGACGCAGACCCAGATCACGCCGTAGGCATTGCTAGCGCCGTTGGGCGTGGCGTGTAAGTCCTCATCGATGCGCTCGGCTATCGTCAGGAGCGGCCCGCCATAGCTGCTCGTCTCGGCCACGCCGCGCACCAGATAGAGCATGTTGCTCCACACGCGGCGCGGCCCGACCCACATCAAATCGACCGCCGATTGCATCTGGTAGATGACAAAGGGATAGGTAGGGCCAAGCGTGCCGTTCTGCGGCGCCTGCTCGTTGTAGATGCGCGGGTTGCTAGCGCCGCCGATGAGGGCGGTCAGCGCAGCGTCGGCCTTGAGCGTGCTGTATATCCACTGGTCAGCGGCGACAGGTTCATTCAAGACTGGCCTCCAGCTCTGACAGCTTGCGCAGCCAGTGACGCCGTTCGTTCTCGGCGGCCGGTGTCATGTAGGGCGTGGCCGCCATCTTGCTGGTGCCATACTCTTGATAGACCGAATACTCGATGTCGGTCGCCACCATGCCCTCGGTGTCGCCCGTCATCTCCGACTGGATGCTGGCACGCAGCGCTCCCGTGTCTACCGGCACTTTGATTTTGGCGGTCGTCTCGATGGCGAAGAGCGTTTCCTGCACGATGGCGCCGACAGCCGGGCGCAGCGCAGCCGTAATCCTGGGGAAATGGTTATAGACGATGGTGAAGGTTGCACCTCGACTAGCCACTGTCACGCTCCGCACATAACGTTTGACGCGCCGTCTCGTTTGTCCAGGCGCCGTAGATGGCGAGGATTTCAAACCAGCGCCCGCCGTCTATCACCTCATTTGGCGGCGTGCCGCTAAGCGTGCCGCCGACGTTGATGCGGTCGCTCACGTCAAAGACCGTACCGGCCGGCAAGGTAATCTCCCACGGCAATTGGCCCATCAACTGCCCACCGACCAGCGCCTCGGCCGCCTGTACGCGCATCGGCGCCACGCGGCAGGGGATGTCGCCCGTGTAGGTCAACACGGGAAGCTGGCCGCCCATGCCGTCGCTGACCGTCGTCGTGTGCTGGACGATGGCGCGCTCGGTGAGCGTCAGCCCTTGCGTCTGGCGCGTATAGGCGAGGTCAGCCGCCGATAGCATTATTTCTTGGCCGGCGGCACGCTGCTCACATCGGTGGCGCCGCTGGGCTGCTTGGTTTCAACAGTGACCGATGCCAGCTCGTCGTCGGCCTCGGTCGTTGTCTTGGCCTTGGGATTGAGCGGCTTGGGCATCAGGGCTTCGGCCTCGGCGACCGGATAGCGGCCCAGCACTTCCTTGGTGGCTGCGGCCAACTTGGCTGCCGCATCCTTGACCGCCTGGGCGTTGTCCTTGATGCGCTGCTTGACCTCGGCAGCGCCCCACTCGACATAGCCCTGCGCCTCTAAGCTGGCAATCGCCGCGGCGTCGTTCTCGTCTACTTGTACTTTGTGCCCCGTCTCCGGGTGGCGGTATGTTTTCATGTGTTTCTCCCTATCTTTCCGCCGCCTGCTTCGCATGTTTGCTAGCGGCGGGCGTGATTAAAGCCCGTACTCATACGGATTATTGATATTGCCAATGTGCGGCTCGCCAAAGCGGGTGGCGCTGTTGGCTTCCGGCATCACCGTCCAGTTGCCCGCCACGCGCCGGCTGCGCCAGATGCGCGCCTGCGCTGTGGCGTGGTCGGTCTGTTGCGATTTGCTAAAGGTGGCGCCGTCGGCCTCAAAGTCGAAGTTGGCAGCCAGCGCCGCCGCCTTCTCTTCCCAGATTTCGGCTGCCGCCAGCGCCAGGTCATAAGAGGGTATCCAGCCGCTTTCGTCGGGGTAGACATCCTCCGGGTCAGCGACGGGATGGCGTGTGATGGCATCCTCCAGCAGCACATCGCTGTAGGTCGTCGTGCTTGGTTCGGCCACCATGCGCCGCAAGCGCGCAATGTCAGCGGCGCTTGTACCGCCTACATAGCCGCTCACGGGTTCACCCGTATATAACTTATGTACAGGCGACCCCGAAAGCCGGTTGAATCGGCGCTGCCGGTCGCCGTGATATAGTCATTCGCCGGCCAGACCTGCACCGCGCCTTTGGCGACGACCGCCGCCATGCCGTGATAGGCAGTAGCGGCAATGGCGCCGTTGATGGCAAGCGCGCTGATCAGGTCGGCGTCGCTGGCGGTCGGGCTGGGGTTGACGCCGACGTTGATCGCTGCTGCGCCTGTGCTGGCGACCTCGACGTAAATCTTGACATCGGTGATGATCAGCGGCACGCCTTCCGGGTTGCGGACGAAACCGATTTCACCGCCGGCAAAAAGAGCAGCGCCCACCAATGGAATCTCCAGATGACCACTGGCAAAGACCGGCGTTGTCATGGTTGGAGCGCGGCAAAGGCCAGCCGCGTGGCCGGCGTCTGGTTGACGCGGTTGATTGGGTTCGGTAAGGCAAAGCCGAGGCGGATCACGGCGCGCAGGGCCACCATGTCCTGCTGCGGCAGGTTGTAGATGACCAGCCCGCCGGCATCGGTGATCACCGCCTGGTCGAGAATCTTAAAGGTAATATCCTGGCGCATCGACCAGACCAGTTGATCCCACTGCCCGCTGAAGAGCAGCGCCACCGCCGGGTCAATCGAGCCGTCGGTCGGGAAGTAGATCGGCGCGCCGTCGAGGGCGTAGCGGGTCTTTTCCTGCATCGTGTTGACAAAGATCGGCTGGCCGGTGGCTGACTCACGCAGGCCGCGCAGTTGGCCGCGCAGCGCAAGGGCGCCGATGTGACCATCGACCATATAGCCATCCTCTTCGACTTTGGCGATGACGCCGGTCGGCCCCATGATCTCGTCGTAGAGGTCGCCGGTATGCACCGACTGGTCAACCAGATTGCCGGCGGCGGTGATCACGGCGAGTAAGCCGGCGCCGCCGAGGTTGGTTGTCCAGCTGGCCGGAATGCCAGTGCCAAACAAGACGGCGCGGTTGATGGCGAAGTTGATGGCGTTGACAATCTCCGGGCGAATCTCGGCCCAGATGTCGTAGCCGGCATCGTCCAAGACGGCTTCAGGAATCGGCACGATGGCGGCGATTTCCTCAGCGTCGATGTACTTGTTGGCCCATTGCACTTCGGTCGTCTGCTTGAGGCCGGTATCGGCGGCGACAAAGTAGGCGGTCGCCAATGCCGACATCACCGGCATCCGGGTACGGCTGGTCGGCATGTCGGGCAGCCGCCGCGCCAGTTGCAGCAGCGGGTTGGTTTGGGCGACCGTCTTCATAATCTCACGCGCTTCGCTGACGGAGATCAGCGCGGCGGCGTCAGTGGTGCGGTCGATGATCGAGTTATATGGCATCGTTCAGTTGCCTATCTGCGCCCACTTGCGGCGCGTATAAAGTCATTCATGGATGGGCCGGCAGGCGGCGAGTTGCTGCCGGTGCCGGCGTTGCCGTTGGGAATCGTCTTGCGCCCAAAGAGTTCGGGCGCTGCCGCTTTGATCGCAGGCCAGTCGGGGTCGCCGCGTTTGGTAAACAATCCTTCGGCGCTCGCCACCAGGAAAGCGGCGCGTGGATTGCTACAGGCGATCTCGGCCCGGCCCGCTTCTTCATAGAAGGCGGCTCGTTGTTCGGCCTGCTCAAGCCGGCTGGACATCTCGCCCAGCGTCTTTTCGGCCTCGCTGCCCTTTTCGGCTTTCGCCGTCAGGTCACGGAGTTGTTTGGAAAATTCCTTGCGCTGGCTGCGCTCTGACTCCAGAGCGTTCTTGAGCGCGGCGGTATGGGCATCTAGCCCGCTGCGAACCTGGTCAGGCTGCTCGCCTAACCAGGCGTCAAAGTCGAATGGTGTTTGTGGCTCTTGTGGGCTTCCGCCTGGGTCGCCCTGTCCCGCCTGGGGAGTTGATTCGTCCGGCATCTCGCCTCGCTTGTGGTGGAAACAAAAGATGCCCAGCCATCCTCGCGGATAGGTGGGCATCGTGTGCGCTGAGATTATTTGGCTAGGGAATAAAAAAAACGCCGTCCGGCCATTGCTGGCTCGTCGGCGTCGTGCGCTCTAGGAATATTTAATTTCTGTTGCGTATATCCTACTCTATATCCACTGCGATTTCAAGACTGGACAGTTTGACCACATACTCACGCAGATCGAAGATGGCCGTCTCGCCATTGCGCCGCACTTCCAACAGCAGCAGCCGCCCGTCGATGCGCGCGCACAGCTTGCCGCGCTCGTCACGTAGTTCCGTCCAGACAATTGTGGTGGCTTGCGTGACGGCGACCTCATTCATTGCTCGGCAATCGCAATCGTCAGCGTGCGGTCATCGGCGCGCCCGCTGGCCGTGACGATGTGGTTGGTCGCCGTGTAGCGTTCGCCGACCGTGCCGCCGGATAGCCAGACGACGGCGCGCGTCGTCGTAAACGTCGGGCTATTTTCTATCGTCAGCCCGCTTGTCACCGTCCAGCTTGAGGCGGATATGCTGTCGCCCTCATCCAACCACTCGGCCCAATCGACCACATAGTCGAGCGTGGCCTGCGGATCTTTGCTAAATGTGTTACCCATATTGCCGCTTCCTCATAACTGAAAGATGCCCGCAACGGCCCACGCAATCGAAATATCGCCACCATTGGGTGTGGCCGGCAGCCCGGCACTGGCCTGGTCGATGTAGGCAATCAGGGCATCGGTGGCGACATTGCCGGTATCGAGGAAGATCACAAGCGCCTCAACCGTGGCGCCCGTCACCGCCGTAAAGGTGATGTTATCGGCGTCAAAGAGGCCATCGACAAAGGTCTTGGTCGTGAAGGCGCCCGACTCCGTACCGACGACGCCGCTCAGGTCGTTGTAAAAATCATGCGCCGTGTTGTAGGTGTAGGCGCCGGTATCCACCAGCACGGCGCGGATGACGCCCGTACTCATGTTGATGCCGCCCTGCAAGAATGCCTGTTTTGCTTTCGGATAAATTGCACTTGCCATCTAGCCCTCCCTCTCTACGCTGTCAAGGCGGAGATCGGCCGCCACCGAATAAATGCGGGTGCTGTGCGAAATGAAATGAATGCGCGCCTCGCCTGCCACCTGCACGGAACGGCTGGCAACCAAAGCGATGATGTGAATCGTCAGATTTGCAAAGGTCTGGCTATTGACCAGCAGCGCCATCTCGATCTGCTGGTCAGCCACCGCCGCCACCTGCGGCGCATAGACGGCGGATAGATTGACCAGCAGCAGCGGCGCCATGATGCCGGCGCCCTGCGCCACAGCCGGCGCATAGAAGGCGCCGGCATTCGTGAAGAGCGACGCGCTGATGGCGATAGCCCCAAAGGTCAAGGCCGGCGCATGGAGCGTGCTGTTGTTGGTCTGCTTGGATGCGCTGACGGTGATAGCGCCAAAGGTGATGGCGGGACTGGCGAGCGTGCTGCTATTCGTATGCAGCGTGGCCGTAATCGTCTGCGGCGTACCGCCATCGGTATAGTTGACGACCAGCTTAGGCCGCCAGGCCGCGGTTGCGTTGTCGCTGGAGGCGATGCCGCCGACGGTGGCGCTCGGTTGCAGAATCAGCCCGTGATTGCTGTTGCTGGCGCCAAACCAGCCCTGCACGCGGGCGGGCGTCAGTACGCTGCTGTACTCTGTGCCGTTGGCGTTGCTGCGGTCGCCGCTGATTGTTACACCGATGTTGGGCGTCTCGTAATCCGTTGTCGCCGTGGCGAGGCCGGCGCTGCCCGCCCAGGCCGTCGTCACGCCGCCGCTGCCATTGGCGGCCAGCGCATTCCAACAAGGATGACCGGCCAGCGCCTGCACGTTGTTGCTCGTGCCCTCAACCCATGCCGTGTTGCCGGCGGCAATCGAGCGCACGGTAATCGTAAAGGCGCCGGCCACGCCGGAATTAGATTGGTAGAGGTAGAGCGTGGCGTTGTCGCAGACGGCGGTAGACGGAATCGAGGAGAGGTCAAACTCAAGCAGCCCACGCGTGACATTGCTGCCAATCAGGGTCGTATTGACGCCGTTGTTAAAGGTCGGCGAGGCGCTGGTGATCTGGGTGTCTTTGCCGGCAGCCGCATCGGGCTGTAGGGTCAATGTCGTCATGGCGCCAACTCTCGCAGCGGCACAGAGCGCAGGGTCGGCCCCCACGTCACATTGGGTACAACCTGCACGCTGTCCTGTAGCTCAAACTGACCCAGACGCCACGCCTCGTAACGGCCCTTGCCCATGATCGACTCCTGCGTGGCGCTCTCCTGCGCCCTAAACCACTCTTCGCCGCGCTGCCACTCAGGTTCCGGTTGGCCGCGTACAATCGGGATCAGGGCGCAGCGGCAATTGGGATGGCTCGGCATCAGCTCGTCCGTCTCATACTTGGCGCCCTCTAACAGAATGCAATTAAGACAGGTGCGCCGGTCATGGGCGGCGATGCGCGTGTACTGCGTGACGATGCCTGATGCGATGTACTGTTGGCGATTCGACTCGTTGTAGACGCGCAATTGCTCCGTCCTCGCTATCGTCAGCATCCTGTCTAGGCTGCCGGTCATGCCCTCAGCCATCAGCTTGGCCGTCTTACGCGGCCCCCAGCCCAGCGCCACGCCGTCTACCAGCGCCTGCGTGAGGCCTTGCGCTGATAAGGGCCATGATTGTACCAAGATGCTATTCAACGGCGTACCAGCGCCCGTCAGGCCAACCATGTGCTGTACTGCGCTGACGGGTAGACGGTTGAATGACGTGGCGACCTGGGCGGAGATGGCCTGTGCGCCGTGGCTGATGCCGGCGGTCGCCATCGCCTGCTGGCCGTCGCTGATGGTGCTGTTGGCGTAGGCGGTGTAGGTTCGTAGCTCGTCATGCAGTTGTACCAGCAGTTGTTGGTAGCGCACCTCGCCCAGCAGCAGATTGGGCGTGATCACGCCGCCGCTCGCCGTGACCTCGGCCATGCGGAAAGCGAGCGCCTCGATCTGGCCCATTAGCCTACGCTCCACGCCCAGCCAACGGCGCGCCATCTCGGCCTGCTGGGCGCTGCCGGCGCGGGCGATGTCGCTCTTGAATTGGCGCATGAGGCGAACCACTTCGGAGGTGGGCATTAGGCGGCTTTCTTCAGGAAGATCATGTAATCGCTCGCTCTGCCCATCACCACAATCACGCCGTGCAGCCTGCACCAGCTTGCGAGGAAATGCGAATCCCCTACCGCTCTCAATGACTCGGCCATTGCGTCCGCAACCACGCTTTCATGCTTGCGTAGTTCTTGACCCGGCTCCAGTTGCCTCAGTTCCGCAATGAGTTCTGCAAGTTTGTTTGTCATTTCTTGGCGTCCACGGCTCTCGCCCGCTTGGCCGCGCTTGGCGCGTACTTCGCCGCTCGGTTGATGATGTTCCTACGCGCTGCCGATGACTTGGCATGGCCTCTGAGCTTGATAGCAGAGACGGCGCTCTTACGGTCAAAGACGGGAAACTTCTTGCCCTTGCCCACGCCATGCTTGCGCCGCGCCGCCGCCGAGACGCCGCCGCTTTTGGTACGCATCGACTTGGTGCCGCTACGTTTCTTGCGCGCCATGAATGCCTTTGTGAATCTCGCTAAATTGCCTTAGAAAATCATCGGCCCACTCGTCGCCATACATGGCGCGCATCTCGCCGAATGACATGGATTTGCCATAGGTGATAGGCTTGTCATCATCGGCTGCACCGCCAGTAAGCAAGTACTCCTCGACGGAATCAATCAATTCGTCACTCATATTTCGGCTCCATTTCCGTTTACTCCATTGCCGTTTCCATTCATGGTCACGGCTGCCCCATTCTGGTCGAAGTTCCGCTGCGCATTGGTCAGCGCCGTTGCCAAGTTCTGTTGTTGCGCGCCTTGCTCGTCGCCAATCGCATCCTCCAACTCGGCCAGTTCCTGCTCGGTAAAGCCTTCCTGCTGCATCTGCCACAATAGCGGGATGCCGGCGGCCACGCTCTCTTTACGGATCAGCGCCTGCGTGTACGGCTGCACGGTTTCCGGCTCGTCAAAGATCGGGATGATGGCGTTGTCGTCAACAAGGCCCATGCCGGCGACGAGCATCATAAACTGCGCCACCTCCGACCAGTTGGCAATCCAGCGCGTGATGTACTTTTGCGCCTTGTGATTCAAGGGCGATTCCATTGCAATCAGCGCCTCGCCAGATGGGTCGCCACCCTGCCCAAAGAAGTAATGTTTGGGCGTGCGGCTGATAATGGCAATCGCCGTCGTCCATTTGTCGATGGCTTGCAGATAGTTGCTCAGTTCGGTGCTGGCAAACTGACCGACGCTGGTCGGCTGCTCTTCCTTACCGGAGGCGCCGGGTATATCCCAGATGGCATTGGGCGAGTTCTTAAACTTGCCCGGCTCGGCCAGGCTGATGATGTAGCGTTGCGGAAAGGCGCCAAACTCGGCGGCGATCATCATGTCGGCCAGAATCTTGTTGACGGCATCCTGTGGCCCCAAGACGTTTTGTAACTCGCTGGTAATCACGCGCCGCTCCCGCCGGAAATGAAAGACGGGGATCGTGTTGTACGGGTTCGGCTCGATGGCGAGCGGCGCAAAGCTCTTGCCGTTGCTGACCTCGTTCCACAGGCCGTTATGGTCATCGGAACGTATGGCATTGGTGCTGCGGTAATATTCGAGGCGGTCGGCATAGTAGAGCGTCAGCAGCCGGTGGTCGTCGTCGCCGACCCACCACTTGCAGGCAAAGCGTTTGCGGCGCGGCTTGTCGGCCTCGTAGAAGAGATGCACGTTGCGGGAATCGTTGTAATAGGCTTCCGGCTGTCCCGTCTCTTCATCCGGCCAGACCAGGACGTAGGATTCGCCGGTGACAAGCGAGGCCAGATGCACATCCTCCGATTCGAGGATCAGCTCAGACGAACCGAGCAGCAGCGCCAGGGCGTCGGTCGCCGCCTCGTCATCGGCGACCAGGATGCGCTGTAACTGGATGCGGTCGGCCACGCTGTCAACGACGACGGCGCACCAGTTCTGTTGGAAGGTGGCGCTCAAGTTCTGGAACAGTTCATTGAGTTGGCGGCTGGCATAGACCAGCGGCTGGTAGCCCTGGTAATAGTTCCATAGCCGTGTATAGCGCGGCGCTTTGGTCAGCAGCGTGGCGACGGCCAGTTCTAGGTCATCCATTGTAGACTCCTCCTGTGCGGCGTGGTGGCTTGCCGTCTAAGTACATCACAGCGTATCTGAGCGCATCGACCCCGTGGTCATTTAGCTTGAGCGGTTCCTCCTTGTCGGGCCGTCCGTCGGTCGTCGTCTGCCAGACATAGCCGGGCAGCTCCTGCTCGGTAGAGGCCGGCTTATGCGCCTCGGATAGCGACCCGTCGCGTTCGACCAGCGCATTACGCAGCAGGAAGAGGCGCGGCCTGTCGTCATGCCCGCGTGCCAGTCGTGCCTGTACCGCCTGGATGCCGCGTGACACGTCTTTAATCGCCGGCACGCTGGATATACCGCATTGCCGCAGCGTTGCCCTGTCCTCGGCGTCGTGGTCGCAGACAGTGGCCTCGTAGGATTCGCCCTGCGAAAGCAGGTTAATCTTGGCGGCGTGTTCGGTGACGGTGCGTTTGGTCATGTAGATTTCCCGGTAGCGGTAGGCGCGCCCATCGCCGTCAATCGCCCACCATTGGCAGACAAAGGCGTTGACATAGCCGAAGTCAATCACGCGTAGCTTGCGCCACTGTTGCCAGCCGTCCGGCATCCTGTCAATCATGTGTAGCGCGTCAGACCAGGTGTCATAGACGACGCCCTCGGCCTGCACCCACATGCCTTCCCGCAGCCGCATCCCCAAGACGCCGGTGATGCTGGCAAGCGTGGCGAGGTACTCATGCGGCAAGTACGGGTTGTCTTTGGCGGCGCTGTAATGGACAGATGCCTCGCCGCCGTCGATGAGCCTGGTCTTAATCCAGTGAAGAGGGCTATCCGGGTTGGTCGTGTAGAGGATTTGCCGCCAGGATGCCGCGTTGCCGCGTAAGCGCCCCAACAGTTCGTTATGGTCATCCTCGGTCAGGGCGTTGGCTTCCTCGCCCCAGATCATATCGGCAGCGCCGTCGCCGTTGATGCTGCGTAGCGCCTGCCGTTGGCCCTCATCCTTCATGCCGGCGATAAAGATGCGGCTGCCGTTGGCGTAGTGGAATACCAAGTCAGCGGCGTTGTAGCGCACGGATGGGTCATCGCCGATGGCCGTCTTGAGCGCGTAGACGACCGATTTGCTGGCGAACTCACGCGCCTTGCGTAAGGCGATGCCGGTCGAGTGCGGGTATTTGAGCATAAACCCATGTATTTTCTCGGCGGCTGCTCTTGACTTACCGCCACCTGCCGAGCCGCCATAGACGCAGACTTGCGCCTTGTCCCGCCAGGCTGTCACTTGCCACGGCATCGGCTTATACGTCGCTGTCAGTTGTATCTTCGTTCCATTCATCGGGTGTAACGCTCACGTATCCTTTGACAATCGCCACTTGCAGCGGCCCACCTTCCGGCCCGCTCACCTCATGCCCCGTCGTATAGCCGCGTTTCTTGCCGCGTGTGCTGAGCAGGTACTTAATCATGCCCTCGTTGCCGTCCATCACCGCCTGTACTAGTTTCAGCTCGGCCACGTCAACGATCTTCTCCCGCTGCGTGTTGATTTCGTCGCGCACCGACTTGTAACGCTCGGCATAGTTCAGCACGGTTTCAGGATGGCAGCCGATGCGGTCAGCGGCCAGATAGACCATGCCCCTGGTTTCCTTGAGCGCGGCGATCATCTGCGCCGCTGTGTACTTTTCTTTACGGGCCATAGCCATCGCGGAAAATCGAATAATGAATCATGCCGGGACGCCATCCGCCACCAGCTCAGCCGTGACGCCAATGGCGGCGAAGCGTTCCAGGATGACGGCGCAATATGCCTCGGATATTTCCACCATGCGGGCGCGGCGACCTAAATTGTGGCAGGCGATGAGCGAGCCACCGACGCCGCCAAACCAATCGGCCACAATATCGCCTCGCTGTGAGAAATATTCTATTGCTTTGCCTGACAACTCTGGCGGTTTCTCGGCTGCATGGATGGGCGCGCTTTCCCTTGCCACATCCCACACGTCCGCAACGGGTTCGCTAATCGTTGGCGGCTCGCCCTTCCAACAATATAAAATATCCTCATGCTTTGGACGCGTGTAGTAGCCGATGCCCCACACGTTTTTATTCCAAACGATCTTTGATTTTAGCGTGAACCACTTGCGAACCAACGGCAATGTCCAATCAAATTCCGTCCAGCACTGACATAGAAATACATGCGCCGATGGGGTCAAATGGCTGTGGAGCAACGGCAAAAATGAAGCCCATAATGCTTGTGCCTCCGCGTTGCCATCGTTCTCAATCCGCGCTGTAAGGCCGCGCTGCGGAATCAAGTTAATGCCGAACGGCGGGTCAAACCAAGCAAGCGTCGCCCGCTCCCCACCCATCACCCTCGCCACCACAGCCGCATCGGTACAGTCGCCGCAGATGAGGCGGTGCGAATACTGGATGACCGGCTCGAAGCTGTGCCCGCAGTCGCATTTCATGGCAGCACCTCGACGGTCTTGTTGGTGGCGGATACGTAACGCTCCATGGCAACGGCTACATAGGCGGGCGATATTTCTGTGGCTCTGCATTTCCGCCCAAGATTGTGACATGCCATGATGGTCGTGCCTGTACCGTTAAACGGCTCAAAGACCGTTGCGCCATGCCTCGAGTGAACGTTGACCATCCATTCAGCGATGCCGGTCGCCATGCCTGCGCCGTGGTCGTCTTTGCCCACATCAACGCCGTGCATCCGGCTGGTATCAATCCAGCCGGATGCACTTCTGAGTTCACCATCGACGCGCTCCACAATCGCCTTGCCCTCTTTTTTCCACGTCCACAAATGTTCCCAATCGGTGGCGGCGCGGTTGCTACCAATGCACCAAAGCGAATTGACGCGCTCGTTGGGCTTACACCAAATCCGCCGTGACCACAGCACCCAGCCGGCGGCCCGAAAGACCGGCCAATACTCCAACGCCATCGGATACTCGCACGGCCCCTCAACTTTGGCGATGTTGCTGGCGGGCGCAACATCGCCAAAGTTGATCACGGCAAAGCCGCCCTCGGTCACGATGTCGCAAAACAGTGCCGCCAGCTTGGGCAGCATAGAGCGTAAATTGTCAATCGTATCTTGATAGGTTTCGCCATAGTCCACGCCGACGGCATAGGGCGGCGATGTAAATACACAGTCAGCCTTGTCGCCGTCCATCAACCGCTTGACCACATCGCCGTCCGTGCAATCGCCGCACAGCAGCCGGTGGTCATACTCAATCTTCGCCTCAAAGGTGCATCCGCAATCACAGATCATGGCGTTTCCCGCATTTCGGGCAAATCGTATGCTTGCCCAGGCCCCAGAGTTGGCCGCTGGCTGTTGACCATTTCACCTGCAACTCAGCGGCCCTATCTATCTGCGGCTCGGCATCGACCGCCGGCTTTGGGTTGACCGACCGCAGCAACTGCTCCAGCTCCTGCGCCGAATACCCCGCCGCCTCGACCAAGAGCGGCTCACGCGCCTGTAGCTCCTCCAGGATGGCGGCCAGTTGCGCCTGGTCAGGGTCAGACTGGCGCGCCAGTTCGTTGTCGGCAACGACATAGGCCAGGGCGCTATCTTCTGGGTACTCATCCGGCAGCACATCGGCGCGTAGCGTCTGCCAGCCGAGCGACTTGGCCGCCTCGACCACGCCATGCCCGGCCAGCGTCGTCATGCGCCAAACTACGATTGACCTAACCTGGCCGAAGGTGGACAGGCTCTTGGCGATGCGGACGACTTGCGCCTGTTCGTGCCGGTTGTAATTACGCGGATGGGCCTTGAGGTCGGCTAGTTGTATGAGTTGGTTTTTTACGACAGGTTCATTAATCATCTTCTAATAAATTGCCTATTGACAATCTTGATTTTGTCTGCTATAATCATGTTATAGAAGTAAACGAAACACTAGACCGAAAGAGAACGAAACATGAACAACCAAGTCACCTGGACAGCAACAAAGGACAACAGCCACTTCTACATGACAGCCGACGGAATGTACGTGGCGACAAGCCAATACGACAATCGAGGTCGGAGCATGGGAACCGCCGTGACCTTCACCCACAATGATGGTACTACTCAGAACGTGGCGACAGTGCGAACTTTCGCCTTCGCTTCCAACGCTGTGGCCAACCACATGAGCCGCCGCTAACATGACCAAAGCAACCCACGGCGGGCCTGGACGTAATCAGGGCCGCAAGCACGTCAACCCGACCGAGCCAACCGTACGCGTCACCGTCCGCCTCAGCCAATCGCAATTTGATTGGCTGGCGGCACGCGGCAATATCAGCGATGTCGTGCGATCCCTCATTGACAGCCAGATGCCCGTACCTGTCCAAAATGTATCCTCGTCTACTTGTTAAACTGTTAACACTTATGCTATATACGTATCCATAGGGCCATAGCTATATCACTATTTGTCATACCCTATTTAGACTGGAGAATCACATGGCATCCTTGTACGAGCAACGTAATCTGTCGATGACGCCGGCAAACTGGCTGGCGTTAGAAGCGCTGGCCGTCCAAACCAATTCCCGTTCCACCCGTGGCACGCAAGCACGTTGCCATTCGTGGCGAACATTCATTGAGCGCGTAGCCGCCGGCGAGATCATCATCGTCGAGCGCGAACCCTATCAGATGCCGCCTGGACTTGACGAGGCGGTGCGGCAGATTGAGCACCGGCAGCGCATTGAGCAGCACGAGGCGCAGAAACAGGTGGTGCGTAAAGCGCCTGGCAAATTAGAACAACTTAGCATGTTAGAACTAGAGCCGGCTTAGGCCGGTTTTCCCATAGACCGGGCGACCGCCGCGCGCTGGGTATAGCCGTCGCCCGGTCAGCAATCATTCCTCGCCGCTGTCATATTCCTCCGACGGCGGCAGGAAGATATGCGCCGGCATCCAGGCAGGCGCTGCCCCTAGCTCGTCCTCACGCTGACGCACCTTCTCTTTGTACTTCGCCAGCTCTGCTTCCAACCATTTGCGTTCCCGATTGAGCGTGCGGATGTAGGTACGCATTCCGGCAAGCTCAGCACTGTGCCCGCGCTTGAGTTCGCTGATGTGGGCGCGGTGGGCGCCGTCGAGCAGCAGCAGGCCCGCCAGCCAGATGCCGATGGTCATAAGGATCACGAACCAATTGTCGATGGTCATGGCGGCGGCCCCTCCACAAACCCTAGTTTGATTGAATGCTTGACGGCAATCTCAACGGCATGGTCAAAGGTGTGCGCTTGTTGCGGACGGGCAAACTCCTGCGAATGGAACGTCATACAATTGACCGTCCAGATAACGCCAAGCCCCTCAGATGGGCCATAGCAGATGGACGTTATAATATCGTTCTCTGCCAGCCAATCTAATCGCTCTTGCGTTTTTGCATCGATGGTCATAGCCCCTTCCTCATCCATACGCTGCCCAAATCAGCATCGCCGTCGTGATCACCCACAGCGTCGCCAGCACAACCCACCTGGCCGCCGCCTCCACGCGTACCTGCATCTCGGCAAAAGCCAGGGCAGCCGCTATCACGATCATAAAGGCAATCAGATCGCCCTTCGGCATGGCTATATGCCGGCAAGTAGGCCGAACCGGTTGACGATGAAGATGATCAGGACGAGCGCCACCAGCACGACGATCACGGTTCTAATCGGCGGCGGCAGCGGTATCTGACCCAAGGCCCAGAAGATGACGTAGCAGACGAGCGCAATCACGATGACGGCGATCAGTAGACTTAGCAAAGATTCCATAGCACTCCTTTACAACTTCAGCCCATGCAGAATTGCCCACGTCTGCGGGTCAACGCGGCCTTTACTCATCGGGCAATCCTCCCGGTACGTACCGTCGGCGTTGTGCAGGCGAATTTCCAAATGCAAATGCGGCCCGGAACTATTGCCCGATGACCCCAGCAGGCCCACGGTTGCGCCTGCCTCCAGCCGTATCCCTTCCAGCGCGCCCGGCTCATCCAAATGGCAATACATCGAATAGCAGCCGAGCGCCGGGTGATCGACGCGCACGTAATGGCCATAGCCTGCATCAAAATCGGAATAGGCGACGATGCCGGCGGCGATGCAGCGCACCGGCGTGCGGAGTGGTCTATTTCCTAAATCCACACCGTTATGCCCCCACATGCCAAAGCGGGCGTAATCCTCGCCGTTCTCGCCCCAATGCTGGGTGATGACCGACGCCGGCAGAGGGTGGTCAAGTTCCCCTGCCGGCTCCGGTCGTGGAGGAAAGGGTGGTACGGGCACTGTAATGCCCTCAGATATTGTCCATTCGTACTCGATCCAGGTAGATGTATGCACGCCCGGATTGCCGCCCTTGCCCATGCCGATCCCCATTGCGGCATCACTGGGCGCACCGTCATCGACCTTGATCGAAAATTCGTTGAGCGAGGCGCTCATGGGCCAGTCAAAGTTATAGGTGGCATACGCCTGGTCGCCCTTGCTGATCACGCGGGCGCTGCCGTTCGGCCAGTTGACGACCATCAGCACGCCGGCCACTTCCTGGTTGGCGCGCTTGATCGTCCCCAAAATATGGTGATCCGGCCCGACGGCATCGGCCTCCTGCTCGTCAAGCCAGGTCGCCGAGGTGATGCGCCAATAGCCCGTCCCTGCCGGCACTTTGGCAAAGTCGAAATGCACGCCGCGGGCGATCAGCTTGGGGTCGATGTCGCGCACCGGCTCCGGATCAGGCGGGCGAGGTGTCGGCTCTGGCGGCTCTGGATTGGGATAGGGTGGCATTGGCACGGTGGGCAGCTCCGGTATGGTGTAGCCTGTGCGGAGAGCATCACGGAAATCGTTGATCACGCCATTCTTGCCGTCGATATACCACTGGTCGTGCTTTAGCCAACGATAGAGCGCAAGACAATAAATCCCCTGATGCCCTGGCCGCCCGTTCCACTCATTGATCTCGGCATAGGCTTCTTCAACCCAACCGCTGTTGGCATCCGCCCACGGCTCCAGTTGATCCGTCTCGGTAATATAGGCCGGCAATGCGCGCATGACGGCAGGTACAAGCGCCAGGAAATCACGATAGGCACGAAAGCCGTTATAGCAATCCTGGTAGGGCGCATCCATCTTATCCTCAGAGATGACAGATGCCGGGTCAGGCCCTCTTGAATACGTATGCAGGGCAAGACCATCAGCGACGCCGCCATTCATGATGATGGCCGAGAGCATGTCCCGCCAATAGTCCAGGCACCAGCCGCTATCGGTGTTATAGGGCGCAACCGCACCCACAATCACATCATGCTGTTGGCCGCGCTGTTTGATGGCGAGGCGACATTTGGCAAAGCACTCGGCATACTGGCGCGGCGTAATCGGCACATCGCCATAGCGTTCGGCTCGCAGATTCATCTCATTGCCAATGATCCAGTGGCGGCAGCCGGCGCTCGCCGTGACAAAGTTGGCGCAGCGTTCGGCAAAGGCGTTGTAGCGGTTGGGCAGCGGGATAGTTCCTTCGCCGTGATGCGAATAGTTCAGCCGCACAATCGGCGTCACGCCATAGCCGGCCAACCATGTGTAATCTTCACCTGAACGATTGGTTGGGTCGTCGCCAATTGACTCGGAGATCACCGCCCAGCCGGTCATGCCGGCGTCACGGATGAGGCCCGCCCAATCGGATGATGCGTCGTGTAAGCCGTACAGGTGTTGGCTCAAGTTTCTTTCCTGTGCTGCAAGCCATGACACTCAAGACACGTTGCTACCACATCGAGCCAGTGTGATTCTTCATAGCCCTTGTGGTGATGGTATTCAAGAGCTTGTGCCTCCTGGCAAATATCACAAACCATTACCCAGGCAGGCGGCAAGTCGCCACGCTGAACTGCGCGCCGCACGGCAGTATGCGCCATCTCTCGCTGCGGATATTTGGCCCTTGCTGTACGAGCCTGCTCACGGCGGCGCTCTCGATAATTCGCGTCGTACTCAGCCTTATATTTCAGGTACCATTCTCGATTGCGTTCACGCCAGACACGCATATTTTCTCTGTTTCGCTTCTGACTATCAGGATTGCCGGTTTGATGGGCTCTATTCAAGGCGTTCTTGCACGCGCGGCATTGCGTTTCATAATGCCCAGCCAACTTACCGCTTTGACGCAAGGTAAATTCAGATAGGGACTTATAAACTTTACACTTGGTACAGGCCTGCCCATCGACAGGTATTGGCTTTGGCACATATTGGCGCTGCTTTGGCACATAGCGACTGCGGTCTGATTCCTGGCGACATGCTCTACATTGACCGCTAAGACCGTCGGGGCGAAATTTGTCTTTACCAAAGGCAGACAAAGGTTTCGCCTCGCCACACTTGAGGCAAGTCTTGGTTTCAGAGAACGTAAATTGCAGTTGTGAGTTGGCAGGGGTATGATCGGACATAGCATAGTCTCCTTTGTAGACTTGCTCACGCCACGGGCTGTTACAAGCAGCGCCGTGGCAACGTTTTTGAGGTTAAGTACTCCTGTATTATAGCCGATTTCGCTCATTTGTGCTAACGCCATTCAGTTCTGCCTCTTGTTGTAATCCACGACAGCCATCTCCTGCCGCTGCTGGGCGAGCTGTTCGAGGATGGCATCGAGTGTACGGCGAATCATGTACAGCTCGTCCTGCACCTGCACCAGCCGGTTGCGGATTTCAGCTTGGGTGATAAGTTCCACGCGCTCTGTGCGTAAGTTGTCCTCCATTGGTTACAGTGGCCTCCGGCCCACTTGCGTGATCTGCTCCAGCGACATTAGGCAATCTCCAGTAAGGGTGGTTGATTTACCCATGATTCAATGCGGCGACTGGCCCGATCCGGCTCAAAGACAATATGCGTACCATCGCAACTGTCAGCGCCCAACAAGGCAAAATGTTGATAGCGCCGGCGGCTATTGACGCGCCCAACATGCACCCAGCGCCTGGTTGCTTTGGCGCGCTCGATCATCTCGATTGCGCCTTGCCCCATCTTCCACTCTGTGCTGCCGCCCAAAAAGATAGCCGCGGCATGATCGGGGATGGGCAACTTTTCGCTGCCATCCTGGGCGACATAGGCGACGGGAAATCCATAGGCGGCAATCCGTCCGGCATACTCATCAAAGCGCGCCAGCGTGGCCGTCGGGTCGTGCATAACATCAGGACAGGCAATAAAGCGGCAAGTGTCAGCGAAAGGGCGCAACGTCTCCAACCATTGCCACCAGCCGAGCGCAAAAGCGCGGCCTTGCTTGGCATCGCCCACCGTGCGGAATCCGCCGGTAAAAACATCGTTATCGCCACCCCAGGCAAAGCCGCTGCGAATCATGCGAACTACTCCGTTATCGTGCATCGAGGTCAACCGGCCCCACCGCATCGGGTCGGCTAACGGATGGCAGCGCGGGATGAAGTACATCATGTAATATCCAGCTCCAGAGCAGGCCGCCGAAAACTTTGGCGAGAAATTGACCCAGCACAATCCAGGGCAGCAAGACGCCAAAGGCCAGCGTTGGAAAGATGATGCTATCAACCGCCGCGCCGACGACGTTGCTGCCATTGGCGCGCGTGTACCATCCCTGCCGGTGGAGGAGCGCGTAGGCAATGGCATCGGCGGATGATGCGGCGGCGAAGGCGACAAACGAGGCCAGCGCAATCGACCCGGCATTGCGGTTGAGCGCATAGGAGAGTAGGCTGCCCGTCGCAATCAGCAGCGCCATCTTCCACCACAAGCCGCTGTGCCGCCATTGGTCATGTAGACGGTCACGGCAGGACAAATCCAATCCGATAAACAGAAAAGCGTTGATCGGTGTCACGGCCGGCCCAAACCAGACGACCAGCAGATTGGCGGCGATAATGGCGCCGAGATAGAGGGCAATAATCATGCCGGCCTCCCAAAGCGCTGCTGACCGTGACACTGTTTGCACGCCGCATCTCGGCACGTGTGGAAACGATGCCGTCTGTCGCCGCGCAATACACATTGGCCGCCACAGGGCGCGGCAGAGCGACAGGGCATGTCGAGCGATGTCGGATAGGGTGGCGGCGGCAGGTCTTCACGTTTGCGTGTCATAGTTGGGCCTTCTTCAGCGCGTCCAGCGCACGCCTGAGTTGCTCAATGATGATCGCCTGGACTCGGCTTTGCTGGTCGTACATCTCGATCAGCTTGGCGATGGCGCGGGTGTGGCTGCGGTCGAGCAAGTAGAGCGCCAGCGCGGCGACAGAGGTGTACCCGACGATCCAACCGGCAACATTCCAATCCATGATTTGCGTTTTACGGTGGTGAGCGGGAATAAAAAAGCGGCGGCTGGAAGTGTCCAGCAGCCGCAAGGCCTTGCTTATAGTGGCTGTATTGAAGCGCCGAAGGGTACAGGAATACCGTCGCTCAGCCAGGCGGCTGCCGGTATTCCTACCGGCTAGTTTAGCAGCGCCCGCGCGCTATGTCAACAAAAGGGCATATATCCTGTCCGCGCTAGTCCGGCTCATCCACGGTGACTACCCGTTCGCCATCGATGACATGGGAGCGCCGCACCCGAATAGTATAATGCCGGTCATGTGGGCCCACGCCGTCACCGAAATCAGTCGCCCTAATCCAGCCGTCCGGCTCGTTGCCTGGTTCGCTGACAAAGGCAGCCACGGCAATCAGCGCCTCCTCGAAGGATTCGTAACACCAATGGCGGCCATAGCTGATCGGCTCGGTATATTCGCTGATGCGCCAGGTGTATATCTGTTGCTCGATGCAAAGCACCGTCTGCGGTAGCTTGCCCGGAACTCGCAGCGCCATGCGGTCGTGCAGCGGAACCTCAAAGGGGAATTCGTCGGTCATGTCTCTCTCTCCTCTAAAATGATAACGCCGCGTAGCCATATGGAGCGCCCCGGCAGGCCGCGCACCCGCCCCGTTCCCGCCTGGCCCCGCCGCCCAAACGGGACGGGACGAGGCCGTGACGGGACGGTGGCAGGCTGGGCATGGTTATGCGATAGATGGGTATTAGTCATCCACCGAGCCCTTGCGAACTAGAAATAAACCTACGCGTTGATCAAGCTCCGATTCATCTTCAAAAGACCAATGGACGGCCAGGAACCTGAAACATATCGCCATTCCACAGAATTGTTTCGCCTTCTCTTGGCACATAAGCAACCTCAATTTCCACAAATGGATCAACGTCGTCGCTCCCCTCGAATGTCTCGACTAAGGTCATTGTGATCATTTCCCCTCCCCCTCCCGCCCAATCTCCAGCAACGCCTGCCGCGCCTCGTCCTCGCCGGCGTAGCGCTGCCAACCCAGCCAGCGCGCCCCGTGCTTGTTCTGCCGCCGCTCAATCAGCAGCGGGTCGCTCGGCGAGATGCGGTAGGTAAAGGCGCCGCTTTGCCGGCTGATTTCAATCATTCGTACCTCACCGGCGGGTCAAGCAGCGCCATCTGCTCCTGGCTGGCTGGCCCATCGCCAACGTATTGCTTCAAGGCGTCTTTCATCTCAGTCAAAATCGTGAGCAGCATATCCATCTCGACCAGCTTGGCGGCGCGCTTGGCCGGGTCATGGCGAAACACATTCTCACGGGCGGCTCGCTCACGCTTGATGATGCGGTACGCCTGGCTGTACTTGGCCCTTAGTTCGTTCTCGGTCATATCATTCCTCCAGCGCCCTTGTCAGCGCAATCAATAGCTCGTCGTGTTCGTCACGGGTCAAGAACGGCATAAATATTTTGTGCGCTGCGCCGTCGATCATCTTCAGCAGCAGCTCACGCCGCAGCCGCACCACGTCACCAGGTGGCGGCTCCGCCATGACGGTGTACTCGGCGGAGATGGCATCGTCCGGCTCATCCTGCGGCCAACCCTGTGGCGCCGGCAGGCGCTTGGGCTGGCGCGGCTGGAGCGTATCACGGATGGCGCGCACGTCCTTGACTAGCAGCGGTTTGCCGGCGGCCTGCGTGGCCTCAATCACCGCGGCAATGACCTCATCTGATACCGATGGCGCCGACAAAAGACGGGCGTTACTGATACCCAAATTTCCAAATTTGGAAAAATGATCGGCACGCAAAGCCATATTGATGAAGTCGTAGGCGCTGCCAT
>Ga0184628_10000500_pt1 | contig 21117 bp, 22 predicted proteins | sample PLM4_5_b1_FD_133149 | JGI IMG/M metagenome (GOLD analysis project Ga0184628, IMG submission 133149) | Groundwater sediment microbial communities from an aquifer in East River, Colorado, USA - PLM4_5_b1 | ecosystem: Environmental > Terrestrial > Soil > Riparian zone | place: USA: East River... | reverse complement strand
GGCACCGAGGCGCGCCGGCGCAACCTGGCGGAGGAGGGCATCTGGCTCGGGCGCCTGGTGGCTTCGCTCCTGCCCGGTGAGCCCGAGGCGCTGGGGCTGCTCGCGCTGATGCTGCACGCCGAGGCGCGCCGCGAAGCGCGCCGCGACGCCGCAGGCGAGTACGTGCCGCTCGCGGCGCAGGACCCGGCGCGCTGGAATCCGGCGCTCATCGACGAAGCCGAGGCGCTGCTGCACGGCGCGAGCGCCGGGGGCGCGATCGGCCGCTACCAGCTCGAGGCCGCGGTGCAATCGGCGCACGCCGCGCGGCGCCTCAGCGGGAGGACGGACTGGGCGGCGATCGAAAAATTGTACGACGCGCTCCATGCCGTCACTGGCTCGCCGGTGGTCGCGATCAACCGCGCGATCGCCGTCGCCGAGACACGCGGACCCGCCGCAGGCCTGGCGCTGCTCGACGCGCTGGAGCTCGACGCCGCACTGGCCGCGCGTCTTGCCGACTACCAGCCGTACTGGGCCGCGCGGGCCGCGCTTCTCGCGCGTACAGGAAGCGCCGCCGCGGCGAGCGACGCCTACCAGCGCGCGATCGGCCTGGAATCCGATCCGGCGGTACGGCGGTTCCTCCAGCAACGCAGCGCCCAGCTCGGCAAGCCATGAGCGAAATACCCGGATTCCATTCCCGCCCGGCATGGAAAAAACCGCAGTAAAGTCGCGCCTTCGACCAGGGAGGGAGGACTCATGTTCGACCACATCGGCTTGCGGGTGAAGGACCTCGAGAAGGCGAAGAAACTCTACGCGGCAATGCTCGCGCCGCTCGGCCACGTGCTCGGCCCGAGCGGCAAGGAGTACGCGGGCTTCGGCCCGAAGGACAAGCCCAGGCTCTGGCTGCACCTGGACAAGAAGGGCGGCGGCGCGCACGTCTGTTTCCGCGCCGAGAGCCGCGAGGCGGTGGACAAGTTCCACGCGACGGGCGTTAAGGCGGGCGCGAAGGACAACGGCAAGCCGGGCCTGCGCACCGACTACGCGCCCAACTACTACGGCGCGTTCCTGCTCGATGGCGAGGGCAACAACGTAGAGGCGGTCTGCTTCAAGTAACCAGGCGCGGCGCCGGACTCAACGCATCGCGACGTAGACCTCGGCGAGCGAACGCTTGCGGCCTTCCTCCGCGGCGAACGCCACCCCCGCGCGGGCGAGCTTCTCCGCATCGCCGCCGGCGATCTCCTGCGCGAGCGCATGCGCCTCCGCCCCCGACAGCGCGCGCACGTGGATGCGCGCAAAGCACCTCCCCGGACGGATCAGCGCGTCGTCCAGGTCCCCGACGTTCGGCAGGTTGGTGGAGAAAATGATCTTCCTCCCCTGCGCCCGCACCACCCCGTCGGCGATGGTGAGGAACCGGTGCAGGTGCTCGTTGCCGTCCGCCCTGGGCTTGAGCAGGTGGTCCGCGTCCTCCACCACGAACGCGTCGTGCGTGCCGGTGATGAACCGCACGAACAGGTCGTCCCCGGCGAGCGCCCGCACGTCGCCCGTGTAGAGCGCGCGCGCCTGCTCGCCCTTGCGGCGCGACATCTCTCCCAGGATCCCCCGGATGAGGCGCGTCTTGCCGGTGCCGGGCGGCCCCTGCAGGACGAGCACCGTCTCCGGCGCGGCGAGGTAGCGGCGGATGAAGTCATGCACGCCGCCCTTGAGCTCAGGGTAGGCGCGGTCGCGCAGGACGTCGTTCGCGATCTCCTCGATCGAGGCGACATCCATCCCGCCCATCGCGCTCGCGAAGTGCCAGTCGATCGTGAACATCGGCTCGGCGATGCGCGTGGAGCCGGCCTTGTCGAGGATGCGCTGCTTCGCTTCCTCGGCGCGCACGAGGCTCTCCGCCCAGACGTAGAAGTTGTAGGAGCTGTAGTCCGCCTTGCGGCTGGCGTAGCCGGTGACGTAGAGCCCCTCGCCGATGAGGATCAGCGTCTCGCTGAACAGGCGCTCGGCGCGCCAGGCCGGGTCGAGCGCGATGGCGTCGAGCAGCACTTCGTGCTCGATGCGCGCGGCGAAGCGCAGCTCGCGGAACACCGGGTAGAGCGTGGTGCCCTGCTCGAGTGCGCGCGCGGTGCGGCTCCTCAGCACCAGCTCGCCGAAATCCCACACCTGCTTGGTGAGCCCCGTGAAGGGGGTGACCGGCTTGCGCTTCTGGTTCTGGTTCATGGTCGTCTCGTCGTCGTGAAAAAACAAACAAAAAGCCCGGGGACCTTGCGGCGCACCCGGGCTTGGAGGGACTGCCGGCGACGTGGTCGCTAGCAGGCCTCCTCCGCACCGGGCGCGCGCGCAAAGGCTTCGCGGAGCGTCAATCGCTCCGGTCGCCGGCTGCCACAGTGCAGACTTGTTTTCATGTTCGACTCCAAGTGGGCGCGCATTGTAGTCGCGCGAAATCCAAAGTCAAGAGGCTCTGCGCGCGGGCGACGGGAATATTGCGTTCGCCTCACCTGTTCATGGGAGGAAAGGAGGTGGTCCCATGAAAGCACTACCGGTCGTAACAGCGTTTCTCGTTTCCGCAGGCATGGCAACCGCATTCGCACAGGACAAACCCAAGGCCGCCATGAAAAAGGGCGGCGGCGACATGAGCTTCTTCGTCACCAGCGTGGGCAAGGGCAACGGCGCCGACCTCGGCGGCCTGGAAGGCGCGGATGCGCACTGCAACGCGCTCGCCAAGGCGGCCGGCTCGAAGCGCACGAGCTGGAAGGCCTACCTCTCCACCACCATGCCGGGCGGCGACGCGGGCGTGAACGCGCGCGACCGCATCGGCAAGGGCCCGTGGCGCAACGCCAAGGGCGTGGTGGTGGCCAGCAACGTCGCGCAACTGCATTCCGCGAAGAACAGCCTCACCAAGCAGACCGCGCTGACCGAGAAGGGCGAGATGGTCAAAGCCAGCGGGGATAAGCCGAACCAGCACGACATCCTCACGGGCTCGGATTCGGCCGGCATGTACTCGACGGCGGGCGGCGACACCAACTGCGGCAACTGGTCGAAGAGCGCCGAGGGCTCGGCGATCGTAGGCCACCACGACCGCTCGGGATTGAATAAGGAAAGCTGGCATATGAAGTCCTGGAACTCCTCGCACGGCTCGCGCGGCTGCAGCCAGGAGAACCTCGTTTCCACGGGCGGCGCGGGACTGTTCTACTGCTTCGCGGCGAACTAAAGCAGCGCGGCGGCTGGTATACCCCGCCCCCGCTGTTCGGGCATCGCGCTTGGGTCGCTCCGGTACGATTCGAAAACCGACCGCTCGGTGCTCGGGTCGATGAATATCGCGCTGAGCGATCTTCAGGCGTACGTCATGGCCGAAGCCCACGTCCTCGATGTCGATCCGCTGCTGGTGTCGCGCCGGCTGAACAAGCGCCCGGTGATGGCGAACGGCAATGCGCTCTGGCCGGGAAAAGCAATGCGCGAGAAAGTGACCCAGCTCTAGCAGCCGGCGCTGCTCTTCCGCGTCCGGCGCCGAGTGCGTATGATTCACCGGAGAACAGGGCGCCAAGGAGGTGAACGATGGAGGTTTTCCCAGGAGTTTCGGTGGACGCGGGGGTGCGGTTCGGCAAGCCATGCATCGCCGGCACCCGCATGGACGTCGCAACGGTGGTCGCGGCGCTTGGGGCCGGTGAGAGCTACGCGGATGTGGAACGCGATTACAGCCTGACCCGCGAACAGGTCCTGACCGCGCTGCGCTACGCCGCCCATGTGGCGGCGCACCTGCCTCCCGCGGTGAAGGCCGCGTGAAGGTATTGCTCGACGAGAACTTCCCGCTTCCCCTCTATCACCGGCTCCGTGCAGCCGGGCATGACGCCGAGCACATCATCGTCCTCGGTCAACGCGGGATTGCGGACTCGGCCATCCGGCAACGGCTGATGGCGGAAGAGCTCGTGTTCCTCACCAACGACACCGAGTTCGAGGACCACCCCGCCGACTATCGCGCCCAGGTGGTCATCTCCCGCGTTCCGCAGCGCCTGCCGACCACGCGGCGCGTGGAGATATGGTTCGGCGCGCTCGAAGGGTTCCTCAAGACGAAACCCGCGGGACGGCTTTTCGATCTGCACGAGACGGGCCGGATCATCGAGTGGACGATTCGCGAGAACCGGTAAGTCGGGGCCGGTGTTCGCGCAGAGGATGAGCGAGGCTGCTACAATGCGCCCTCGCAGTTAGTCCCAATCCAAGCTGGCCGCGGCCGGCTTTTTTGTTTCTGGAACCAGTTTAATGATCGTCGCCTCCGGCATCGCCATGCAGTTCGGGGCCAAGCCCCTGTTCACCGACGTCTCCGTGAAATTCGGCGGCGGGTACCGCTATGGCCTGATCGGCGCCAACGGCAGCGGCAAGTCCACCTTCATGAAGATCCTGGGCGGCGAGCTCGACCCCAGCGCCGGCACTGTGGCGATCGACAAGAACGAACGGGTGGGCAGGCTGCGCCAGGATCAGTTCGCCTTCGAGACCGAGCGCGTGCTGGACGTGGTGTTGCAAGGCCACGCCGAGATGTGGAGCGCGATGCAGGAGCGGGACGCGATCTATGCGAATCCGGACGCGGGGGAAGAAGAGTTCCTGCGCGCAGCGGACCTGGAACACAAGTATTCGGAGTACGGCGGCTACACCGCCGAGGCGAGGGCGGGCGAGCTGCTGTTGGGTCTTGGCGTGCCGACGGAGCAGCACCAGGGCCCGATGAGCGCGGTGGCGCCGGGCTGGAAGCTGCGCGTGCTTCTGGCGCAGGCACTCTTCGGCGACCCGGACATCCTGCTGCTGGACGAACCCACCAACAACCTCGACATCAACAGCATCCGCTGGCTGGAAGACGTGCTCGACCGGCGCACGAGCACGATGGTCATCATCTCGCACGACCGCCACTTCCTCTCCGCGGTCTGCACGCACATGGCGGACGTGGACTACGGCGGCATCCGCGTGTACGCCGGCAACTACGACGACTACATGGAAGCCTCGGCCCTCGCCAAGCAGCAGCTGGAGAAGGACAACGCCAAGGCCAAGGACCGCATCGCGGACCTCGAGGACTTCATCCGGCGCTTCCGCGCCCACAAGGCCAAGGCGCGCCAGGCGACCTCGCGCAGGAAGCAGATCGAGAAGCTGAAGACCGAGGACGTGAAGCCCTCCAGCCGGCAGTACCCGTTCATAAGATTTCTGGTGGACCCGAAGGAAAGGCTCCACCGCCTGGCCGTGGAGGCGAAAGGCCTGGCGAAGGGCTACGAGAAGGGCAAGAACCTCTTCCAGAAGCTGGACCTCACCATCGAAGCGGGCGAGAAGGTCGCGATCATCGGCCCGAACGGCATCGGCAAGACCACGCTCTTGCGCTGCCTGGCAGGGAACCTGAAACCCGGCGCCGGCACGGTGAAGTGGGCGGAGAAGGCCCGCCAGGGCTACTGGCCGCAGGACCCGGTGGATGAGCTCAAGGGCGACGAGTCCCTTGCCGACTGGCTGGGCCGCTGGCGCCGCGAGGACAAGAAGCAGGACGACCAGATCGTGCGCGCGACGCTGGGGCAGCTCCTCTTCTCAGGCGACGACCAGAAGAAGTCCCTCAAGGTGATCTCGGGCGGGGAAGGCCAGCGCATGATCATCGGCAAGCTCATCCTCGGCATGCCGAACGTGATGCTGCTCGATGAGCCGACCAACCACCTCGACATGGAATCCATCGAGTCGCTCAACACCGCACTGGACAAGTACACCGGGACCCTGATTTTCGTGTCGCACGACCGCGAGTTCGTCTCCTCGCTCGCCACGCGCATCATTGAACTGAAGCCTGGCGGCGTGATCGTCGACTTCAAGGGCAACTACGAGGACTACCTGGAGAGCGAGAGCGCGGCGCTCGCCGCCTAGCGTCCGCCGCGCGTGCCAGACGCCCACGAGCTCGAATTGGTGATGCGCTATCACGAGCGCACCAAGCACCACTTCAACCGCTTCGCCGCCGGGCCCGGACAACTGGACTGGGCGAACCAGCCGGATCCGTTCCGGCGCTTCGAGGGGGCGGCGCTGGCGCGCTTGCCGGTGCTCGCGCCGAACGAAGAGCCGTTGTCCCCTGCCTACGAGGGCCTGTTCGAGCCGCGCGCGCTGGCGGGTGCGGCGGTCACGATCCGCACGCTCTCGAGGTTCTTCGAGTACTCGCTCGCGCTTTCGGCGTGGAAGCAGGCGGGCGCAACGCGCTGGGCGCTGCGCGCCAATCCCTCCAGCGGCAACCTGCACCCCACCGAGGGCTATGTGCTGATCGGCGCGGTGCCCGGGCTTGCAGCATGGCCGGGCCTGTTTCACTACGCGCCGCAGGAGCACGGCCTGGAGCGGCGCGCCGATTGCCCGCAAGCGCTGTTCGCCCGCCTGATGCGCGGATTTCCGCCGCGCGCTTTCCTGGCGGGGCTCTCGTCGGTGTACTGGCGCGAGGCGTGGAAGTACGGCGAACGCGCGTTCCGCTACTGCCAGCACGACGCGGGCCACGCGCTCGGGGCGCTGCGCATCGCGGCGGCGACGCTGGGCTGGTCGGCGGTGGTGCTGGAGGGCCTCGCGGACGAGACCATCGGGACGCTGCTCGGCCTGGACCGCGACGCGGACTTCGAGGACGCGGAGCGGGAGGAGGCGGAGCTCGTCATGGCCGTCTGGCCGAACGAGGGCGCGCGGGGCGGCGCCGCGCTGCCGCTCGCCCTGGAGCCCGAGGCGGTGCGCGAGCTCGCACGCCAGCCCTGGCACGGCAAGGCGAACCGGCTCAGCCCGCAGGACCCGGTTCCCTGGGAAATCATCGGCGGCGTGGCGGCGGCTTCGCGCAAGCCGGCCGGCGAGCCGCGCACGCTGGATCTTCCCCAGCCGCCGGCGCAAGAGCCGGCGCCCGGCGCCGGGCCCGCGGCGGGGCGGATCATCCGCCAGCGGCGCAGCCTGCTCGCCTGCGACGGCAGGACTTCGATACCGGCCTGGCGCTTCTACCGCATGCTTGCGCGGCTGATGCCGCGCGCCGAGCGGGATGTGCTGTCGCGTCCCGCGCCCTGGGATGCGATCCCCTGGGCGCCGGCGATCCACCTCTGCCTATTCGTGCACCGGGTGGAGGGCCTCGAGCCGGGCCTCTATGCGCTCGCGCGCGATCCGGCCAAGCTGGACGTGCTCAAGCGAAGCATGCATAGGGAGTTCGCCTGGGAGGTGCCGCCAGGCTGCGACGCGGACCTGCCGCTGCGTCTGCTCGAACGCGGCGACGCGCGAGAGGTGGCGACGCAGGTGAGCTGCCGCCAGCAGATCGCGGGCGATGGCGCGTTTTCCCTTGGCATGCTCGCCGAGTACTGGGAGAGCCTGGTCGCCAACGGGCCGTGGTTCTACCGGTGCCTTTTCCGCGAGGCGGGCACGATCGGCCAGGTGCTGTATCTCGAGGCCGAAGCGGCCGGCGTGCGCGCCACCGGCATCGGCTGCTTCTTCGACGACCCGGTGCACCAGGTCTTCGGCTTGAGCGGTCTCGCCTTCCAGTCGCTCTACCACTTCACCGTGGGCGGCGCGGTGGACGACCCGCGCCTCACGACGCTGCCGGCGTACGGCGCGCCCCCGAAAGGGAGCGAACGCGGCATGGACCTGCCCTAGCGCCCGCCCTGCAGCCTGAAAAGCGGCGGCAGCGCCGGCGACACCGGCAGCGCGCGCCGCACGACGCTCTTGCGCAACCAGGGCCGTACGCCCCGCCAGAACGTTTTTCCGTCCCACGTCTCCCCGCCGTAGAGCGCCGCATCCAGCGCAGCGAGCTGCGCGCGCGCGCGCGCATCCCAGGCATCGCCCATCCGCTGCACGAGCGGCGCCGGCGCGCCCCGCACCGCGGCCTTCCACCATTCGAATAGCGCATCGCGCACCGCGAGCGGGTCTTTGCGCCCGCACGCCGCGCGCAGCTGCCGCCGGGCCTCGCGCAGCGCCTGGCTGCGCAGATGCCACCAGAGCACCGCCACGCAGAGCAGCAGGACCGCAAACGCGAATGCATGCATCGCGCCCTGCGGGGAAACGCCCGCCTGCGCCTCGGACGGCGCATCGACCGCCACTGCTGCGCCGACGCGCAGCGTACGCGCGGGAAGCGTCGCGGTGCGCGGCACATCGGCCATCAGGTCCCACCAACCCAATGTCAGCTCCGGCAGCGCGATCTCGCCCTCCTCGAGCGCAATCAGCACCACGCGCTCCTCGCGCCGCCCCGCCACGCCCGCCTCGAGGTACTGGCTGCCGAAGTCGCTCTGGTCGTAGTGCGTGCGCAGTCCCGGCTGCGCGGCCATCTCCAGCCGCGGCAGCCGGTTGCCCGAGATCCCTTCGGCGCGCACGACGAGCGTGCGCACCACAGGATGGCCCGCGGCAAGCGCGCCGGGATCGCGCGACCAGGACTCCTCCAGCGTCACGCGCCGCGCCGGCAGCCACGGCACGCCCGCCGCGACCTGCGGCGGGCGTACCTCGAGCACGCGCGGCGCGCCGCGGAGCTCGCGCACGAATTCTTTCGCGTGGCGCAGCGGGCCGTCGAGCTCCGGGCCGGGCAGCACCAGGGGGCCCGCGTGGCGCAGCACGACGAGGTAGCTGCGCTCGCGCACGCTGTAGAGCATGCGCGCGCGCTGCGTCTCGTAGTCGCGAAGGTTGCCGAAGGGCGTCACTTCGGCGGCGTCGCCGAGCCGCGGCGGGCGCAGCACGCCGTAGGGCACGCCCGGCGCGCGCAGGAGCCGCAGCCGCAGCGTCACTTCCGCCCCGACGTAGGCGCGCGCGGGCACGAACTCGGACTCGATGAGGTAGGGCGCGGGCGCGGCGTGCGCGGCGAGCGCGCAGGCGAGAATCGCAACCAGGATCGCCGCCCTCACCAGCGCGCTCCCGTGTCGCGGTGCGGCGTGCCGCGCAGCCGCAACTGGTGGGCAAAGCGGTTCGCGAGGAGCGAGCCGGAATCGTCCGGCACCTTCAGCAGAAGTTCCTCCAGCCGCCGCAGTTCGGCTCGCTCGGGCGATTCTTCGGCCGGCTGCGTCCCTTCGGGCGGCGGCGTGCGCGCCTGCGCCTCGGGTCGACCGGGCTCGTCCCGGTCCGTCTCGCGTTTGCGCGAGCGCGAGGGCGTGCCGGGCGCGGGCGGCTGCGCCTGCGCGGGCTCCTCGGCCTCGGACCGGTCGCCGTCCGGGCCTTGGGCGCGCTGCTTCGCCAGCGCCTGGCGCACGAGCGCGCGGTTGTGCAGCGCGTCGCTCATGCCGGGACGGCGCGCGAGCGCGGCGTCGTAGGCCTCTAGCGCCTGCTCGAGCTGCCCCGCGAGCGCGAGCGCGTTGCCGCGGTTGTAGTGCGCGTCCGCCGTGTCCTGCGCGGCGAGGAGCGCCTCGGCTTCCGCGTAGCGCCCGGCGCGATAGAGGACCATCGCGCGCCACGGCGAGCCGGGGCCGAGTTTTTCCAGCAGGCGCGCCTCGTCCCCCGCGCCCGCGCGCTCGAACGCCTGCGCCGCCTGCTGGTCCGCGCGGCGCCAGAGGTCCGGCCAGTCGAAGGCGAGCGCGGGGGGCGGCAGCGTCGCGCCGAGTGCGAAGAGCGCGAGGCAGGCGAGCCAGCCGCGCCGGAAGAGGAGCGCCGCGAAGGGCAGGGCGAGCAACGCGAGCAGCGCGCCGTCGTCCTGGCGCGCGCTCGAGGCGTCCGCCGCCGCAGCAGCACGCGCGGCCGTTGCGCCGCGCGCAACGTGCGGCGTCGCGCCGGCGACGGGCAGCAGGCGAAAACTGCCGCCGCCCGCAAGCGCGAGCCGCTCGAGCGCTTCGAACTCGGGCCGCGCGACGAACACCTCGCCCGCTTCCGTGCGCGCGAACGCGCCGCCCGCGACGCGCACCGGCCCGCCATGCGGGGTGCCCAGCGCGAGCACCTGCAGCGCAAACCCCGCGCCCGCGAGGGCGCGCGCCGCCGTGAGCGCGCGCGCATCGCCCGCGCTGTCGCCCACCAGGATCACTTCACCGCCCGCGGCGCCGGACTCCGCGAGGAGCCTCCGCGCGAGGTCCAGGCCCAGGTCGGGACGGCTGCCCGCGCGCGGCACGACGCCGGTGGAGACGCCGCCGAGCAGGTGCACGAGCACGGCGGGATCGGCGGTGAGCGGCGCGACGCTGAAAGCGTCGGCGCCGAAGACGACCAGGCCGAGCTGCGCGCCCGCGGCCTCCGCGAACAGGTCGGCCGCCGCCGCGCGCGCGCGCTCCAGCCGCGTCGGCGCGACGTCCACCGCGTCCATCGAGGGCGAGAGGTCGAGCACCACGATGCGCGCGCCCGCGTCGCGGTGCAGCGCCACCGGTTGCGTGCGCCACGAGGGCCCGGCGAGCGCGGCGCAGACGAGCGCGAGCAGGGCGGCGCCAAGGCCGAGCGCGAGCCGGCTGCCGGCCGCCGGCGCGCGGCCGGAGAGCTCCGCGAGCAGCGCCGGGTCCACGACGCGGCGCCAGGGCCCGGCGCCCGTGCGCGCGCGCCACCATGCTCGCGCAAGCGCTAGTGCAATCGGCAGCGCCAGGAGCCACTCCGGGCGCAGCCACTCGATCATCGGGAGTCCTTGCGCCACGCGGCGAGCAGCGCCACGAGCGCGCAGAGCAGCGCAGCCGCGAGCGGCCAGGCGTAGAGCTCGGCGGCGGGGCGGAAGCGGCGCGTGTCGCGCAGCGCGGGCTCGCTGCGCCCGAGCGTCTCGTAGATGCGCTCGAGCGCCCGCGCGTCGCCGGCGCGGAAGTATTGGCCGCCGGTGCGCGCGGCGATTTCCTGCAGCGCCGGCTCGTCCAGCCCCTCGCCGGGGCTCGCCTTCGCTTCCTTGCGCGGCTCGCCCAGGCCGATCGCGTGCACGCGCACGCCGTGCGCGCGCGCGAGCAGCGCCGCTTCGGGCACCTGCATCACGCCCTCGGTGCTCGAGCCGTCGGTGAGCAGCACGAGCACGCGCTCCTCGCGCGGCATCGCGCGCAGGCGCGCCACCCCGAGCGCGATCGCGTCGCCCAGCGCCGTGCCTTCGCCTGCGAGGCCGATGAAGCTCTCCTCCACCATCGCGGCGAGCGTGGTGAGGTCGAAACTCGGCGGCGCCTGCACGTGGGCCTTCGAGCCGAAGACGACGAGGCCGACGCGGTCGCCCGCGCGGCCGACGATGAACTGGCGCGCGGTGCGGCGCAGGAGCTCCGGCCCCGACTCGGCGCCCAGCGAAATATCGCGGATGCTGCCCGAGAGGTCGAGCGCGAGCAGGAGACTGCGCCCGGTCGCGGGCACGCCCACGGGCTCGCCGATCCACTGCGGCCGGCACGCGGCGGCGACGAGCAGCGCCCAGGCGGCGAGCGCGAGGAAGCTGCGCACGCGCGGCCGGCTGCTCGCGGCGGCCCGCTGCCAGGCCTCGGCTTCGCGGAAAAACGGCACGCGCAGGGGCGCGGCGAGCGGTGCGGCGGGCGGCAGCAGCCACGCCGCGAGAAACGGCAGGAGGAGCGCGAGCCCGACGTATGGCCAGGCGAACTGGAGCATCACATCGCCGCGCGCAGCCAGCCGCGCGCCGCCTCGCGCAGCGGCGCGACGTCGTCGCCCGCGCGGGGCGCCCGGTAGGGCATTGCGGTGAGCGCCTCGGCGAGGGCCGCAAAGCGCCCGGGTTCGCGGTCGCATGCTTCGAGGAAGGCGATCCACTGCGCTCCGTGCAGTCCCGCCGGCGCGCCGTGCAATCCCGCCGCCGGGTGCTGCGGGAAGCGCGCGAGCGCGGCCACGCGCAGGAGCTGCGAGATCTCGGCCGCGCTCGCCGCGGCCTCGAGCTCGGCGAGCAGGCGCCGGCGCAGGAGGAAGCGGCGCCAGAGCGGCCGCAAGCGGCGCGCTGCGAGGGCGGCGAGCACCAGCGCGACGAAAAGCGCAATCCACCAGCCGGGCGCGGGCGGCCACCAGGGCGGCGACTCGGGCGGATGCGCGTCGCGCAGCCGCGCGGCGAGCTCGAAGTCGAAATTCATGCCGCCGCGCGCATGCCGAACAGGTCTTCGCCCGCGCACAGCGCGAGGCAGCGCGTGCCGGGATGCGAGGCGAGCCGGTGCAGCCGCGCGCGGTGCGCTTCGAGCGCGCGCGCATGGGCCGCGCGCACACCGGCGCTCGCCGTGTCGAGCACGAGCCGCTCGCGGCCGTCGGTCAAGGGGTAACGCGCGGGCGGCGGCAGGCGCAGCTCGAGCGGATCGCGCACGCAGACGATCGTCAGCTCGCCGCGCGCGCGCAGCGACTGCGCCGCGCGCTCGAGCGCGGCCGCGGGTTCCGCAAGATCGGAAACGAGCACGAAACGCGTGCCGAGCGGGGCTTCGGCCGCCGCGAGCGCGGCGAGGCGCTCGAGCGGCTCCGCCTCGGCGGGCTGCTGCGCGGCGAGCGCCGAGCACAGCGCCGCCGCCGCGCCTTCCGCCGCGCCCAGCGGAACGTGCGGCACGCGCGCACCCGAAATGTGCGCGCCGAACCTCTCGCCGCCGGCGGCCGCCGCCCAGCCGGCGAGCGCGGCCACGTGCGCCGCGACCACCGACTTGAACGCGGCGCGCGTGCCGAAATGCATCGGCGCGCGCTGGTCGACCAGGCAGACCACGTCGCCGCCGCGCTCGGGCCGGAAGATTTTCGTGTGCGCGCGCCCGGTGCGCGCCGTGACGCGCCAATCGATGCGCCGCACGTCGTCGCCCGGGGAATAAGGCCGCGACTCGAAGTAGTCCATGCCCTGGCTGCGCGCCGCGCTCGCACGCGGCCCTGCGCGCCGCTCGGCGTCGAGCGCGAGGAGCCTGCGCATCGCGCCCCCGTGGCGCCGCAGCGCGAGCAGTTCGTCCAGCGCCGGGCGCACGCCGCGCGGCACGTGCCGCGGCAGCCCGGCGCCGGCCTGGATCACGGTACCGGCACCCGCGCCATCAGGCGCGCCACGATCTCGTCGGCACCGACGCCGTCGGCGCGCGCCTGGTAGGAGAGCAGCAGCCGGTGGCGCAGCAGGTCCGGCGCAATCGCCTGGATGTCCCCGGGGGAGACGTAGCCGCGCCCGGCGAGCCAGGCGTGCGCGCGCGCGGCGCGGTCCAGGCCGATGGTCGCGCGCGGGCTCGCGCCCAGGCGCAGGAGCGGCGCGAGGCCCGCGTCGTAGGCGCCGGGGTCGCGCGTCGCGAGCACCAGCTCCACGATGTATTGCTCGAGCGCGCCCGCCATGCGCAGCGCGAGCACCTCGCGCCGCGCGGCGAACACCTGTGCCGGGGAGGCGATCGCCGCCGCCGGCGCGCGCAGTCCCGGGCCCCCGTCGGCGGCTGCGCGCAGCGCCTCGCCGCGCGCGAGGTGCAGGATCGCGTGCTCGGCCGCGGGCGCGGGATAGCCGACCTGGACGTGGAGCAGGAACCGGTCGAGCTGCGCCTCGGGCAGCGGAAAGGTGCCGTCCTGCTCGATCGGGTTCTGCGTCGCCATCACCATGAAGAGCTCGGGCAGCGGGAAGCTCGCGCGGCCCACGCTCACCTGGCGCTCCTCCATCGCCTCGAGCAGCGCCGATTGCACCTTGGCGGGCGCGCGGTTGATCTCGTCGGCGAGCACCAGGCTGCGGAACACCGGGCCGGGCCGGAACTCGAAGGTCCCGGTCTCGGCGCGGAACACCTCGGTGCCCGTGAGGTCGGCCGGCAGCAGGTCGGGAGTGAACTGGATGCGGTGGAAGTCCGCTTCGAGCAGCTCGGCGAGCGTCTTCACCGCGGTCGTCTTGGCGAGCCCCGGCACACCCTCCACGAGGACGTGGCCGTCGCACAGCAGCGCGATGAGCAGCCGCTGCGTCAGCGCGTGCTGGCCTACGACGCGCGCATCGAGCGCCGCCGCGAGCGCGGCAAACACCTCGCCCGGCGGGGCCTGCGCCAGGTGGGTCGAGGAATCCCGGTCCCGCAGCATCCCGCCAATATTACGCCCCGCTGCCGTAAGGCCGCGTGATGATCTCGAGCAGGTGCCCGCCCGGGTCCTCGAAGTACACGCCGCGCCCGCCGAAGTGGGTGTTGGTCTCGCCCTTCCTGCTCTTGCCCGGGTCGGCCCAGTAGTGGAGCCCGAGCGCCTTGACGCGGCCGAAGATCCGGTCGAACTCGGCCTCGCTCACGAGGAAGGCGTAGTGCTGCGCCTCGAAGGGGTCTGAGGTCTCAAAGAAGGCCAGCGTCACCTCGTTGCCGGTCTGGACATCGAGGAACGGGCCGAAGGCGACGGGCGCCGCAAGGCCGAAGACGCTCGCGTAGAACTGCGCCGAGGCGCGCTTGTCGCGCGCATGCACGATGGTGTGGTTGAGCTTGACGGTCATGGCCAACGCGCATTATGCGGGTTCGGTCGCGCTTGACCTGCGTCAATCCGCCGGAGCGGCGCGCAGGTAACGTGATTGCGTCCGCAACAGCCACGGGGTCCCGCCGTGAAAATGGCCATGCTCGTCTGCAACACCTACTTCATGGATCGCGTCATGAATATCCTGAAGGAGAACGCCATCGACTACTTCACCAGCTGGGACAAGGCCAAGGGCAAGGGGCCCGGCACCGAGCCGCACCTGGGCTCCGGCGCCTACAGCAGCACCAACTCGGTGACCATGATCGCGTTCGAGGAGGACGCGCCGCTCGAGGCGCTGATCCGCGCCGTCGAGGGAGCGAACCTGAACATCCGGCGGGCGGCGGACCATATCCGGCTGTTCCAGCTGCCCCTGGAGCGAATCGTCTAGGGAGCCAGGCGGAGGCCCGGGTCAGCCGGTTTTTCCCAGAAACTCCCTCCGCGTACGCGGCCCGTAGGTCAGGAAATGCGGCTCCGGCCGCTCCTGGTACGCCAGCTTCTCACTCGCCACCCGATCGCGGCTGGTGACCTTCTTCACCTCCGCCACGCTCAAGCCGTAAACCTTCGCCCCGCTCAACCCGAAAATCTTCGCGCGCAGCGCCGGCGTGATTTCCGCATAGCCGTGTTTCGCGCGCAGCTCGGCCGAGATCTGGAACGTGCGGAATGCCTGGATCTGGTCCTGCGGCGATCCGTACCAGATGGAATCCGTCCCCCAGAGGACATTGTCCTCGCCGCAGTGCTTCAGTAGCTTGCCCAGCGCATGGGCCGCCTGTTCCGGGTCGCGCATCAGAAAGCGCCAGGTGCTCCCCAGCTCTGCATAGACGTTCGACCCCGGCGCCACACCATTAACGACAAGAGAGCGGATCAATGTGTCGATACCGTCTCGCTTCGCGTCATGGTCGTAGGGCTGCTCGCGCACGGTGGAAACGAAACCCGAGTGGTAGATGAGGAACTTGACGTCGGGAAAGCGCTTGGCCACGACGCCGATGTCGCTGCACTGGCTGTGCTCGTAGGAGCGCGGGCCGAAGGGCAGCCCCTTGTGCACGCAGATGACCTTCACGCCGAGTGAGCGCGCCTTCTCGATGAAGCGCGTGCCGACGTCGTCGGAGAGGAAGTAGCCCTTGCCGCCCGGGCCGTACTGGGTATAGGTCTTCCACGCCGACACGCCCCAGCGGCCCTTCAGCTCGTCCATGCGCTCGAGGTCGCCCGCCTGATTGGGATTGACAGGGCCGTGGATGAGAAGGCGATGGGTGCCCTCCAGCTTTTCCACGACCCGACGCACGGAATCGGCCGCCTGGATGGTGACCGGCTCCGCGTCGCGCGCCGAAGGCACGAAGGACAGCACCATCATGTCCGTGTCGGAGTCGAGGAATACGTCCTTGATGAAGACCTCCGGCCCCTTCGAGTTGCCCTTGGGCGTGTCGATGAAGTGGCCCTGCACGTCGAAGATGAACTCGCCCTGGTCCGCCACCGAGCGCGCAGCCTGCGGCTCGAGCGCGGCTGCAACAGGCAGGTCGAAGAACCCACCCGTCTTGCCAGCGGCGGCGTTCGCCGCGTTGAAGGCAAGCAGGGTCGAGGCCGCGCCGCAGGCGGAGACCAGGAATTCCCTTTTCGAGATATCCAGCCGTTCGGCGTTGCGCTGCGCGGCGGCATGCGCGAGGCGGTTCGCCTCGCGGTTGGCGGGCGACAATGGCACCGGCACGAACTCCCCGTTCGAGGTCGAATCGAGCTTGATGGGGAGGCGGGTGCCTGCGGGGTCGACGAGGCTTTTCATGCGGGAAAGTATAGGCTTGCTGGCGCGATGATCCTTGAACTCAGCGCAATTGCCCTGGGGCTCGCCGCCGTCACCCTGTGGATCGACAGCCTGCGCGCGCGCGAGCACGCGGTGGCCGCCGGGCGCGCGGCCTGCGCGCGCTACGGCGTGCAGCTCCTCGACGAGACGGTGTCCTTCACCCGGCTGCGCCTGGCGCGGGACGAGGAGGGGCGGCTGCGGCTGCGGCGCACCTACGTGTTCGAGTTCTCCGAGACCGGCGACAACCGGCGCCAGGGCGCCATCGTCATGCTCGGCGCGCGGCTCGAGGACCTGCAGCTCGAACCGTATGCCCTGCAATGAGCGGCGCGAAACGACGCAGGCTGGGCTTATACTTTCCGCACGGACCAGGGAGGTGGACCATGAAACTCAAGATCACGCGCAGCGAGATGTGGAAGGCAACCATCGAGGACCAGCCCGGAGGCGCGGCGACGGTGCTCGAGCCCGTGGCGCAGGCGGGGGCGAACCTCGAATTCGCGTTCGCGCGCCGCGCGCCCGATGTGCCGGGCAAGGGCCTGCTGTTCATCACCCCGGTCAAAGGCAAGAAAGTGGTCGCGGCCGCGCAGGCCGCCGGCCTCGGCGCGGCGCCGGACATGCACCTGCTGAGGATCGAAGGCGGCGACAAGCCCGGCACCACGGCGGCGATCGCGCGCGCGCTGGCCGACGCGGGCATCAGCTTTCGCGCGTTCTCGGCGACGGCGATCGGCCGCAACTTCAAGGGCTTTCTCGTGCTGGACTCGACGGACGACGCCGCGCGCGCGGTGAGCGTGCTGAAGAAGCTCTAGCCAGGATGAGGTGAATGCCCTTGGCGAAGCTGGTCTACCATTTCCAGTTCCCTGACGGCCGCACGGAATCGCTGCAGGTAAGGCCCGCAGTCCCCGCTGAGCGCAAGGCGGACCTGCCGGCGTGGACCGCGCTTGGCTTCCACCAGTGCGCCAATTGCCCGCTGTCGACGGCGCACACCGCGCATTGCCCGATGGCGGTCGGCCTGGTGCCGCTGGTCGAACTCTTCGACAAGGTGCGCTCCTACGACGAGGTCACGGCGCAAGTCGAGTCCGAGGAGCGTACCGTCACCAAGCGCACCAGCGTGCAGCGGGTGCTGCGTTCGCTCATGGGCCTGCTCGCTGCCAGCAGCGATTGCCCGCGCATCGAATTCCTCAAGCCGATGGCGCACTACCACTTGCCGTTCTCGACCCAGGAGGAAACCACCTACCGGGTCGTATCGACCTATCTGCTCTCGCAGTATTTCCTGCGCCAGCAGGGCAAGGCGGCCGATGCCGGACTGGGCGGGTTGAAAGCCAACTACCGCGAGCTGCAGCAGGTCAACGCGAAGATGGCCGCGCGGCTTGGTGCGATCAAGCTCGAGGGCGGCGACAGCAGCGTCAATGCGCTGGTCCTGCTCGACGTGTTCGCGCAATCGCTGCCCGAATCGATCGATCAGGCGCTCGAAGAGCTGCAGCCGGCATTTCAGAAGCTGTTGCACGTGAACCGCGGCTGATCCCCTCCCCCGGGAAACCAACCGGGCGCGGCTTCAGAGCCTGAGCGTAATCGTCTGGCAGGGCTCCGGGCTCGCCAGCGAATGGTCCTGGGTGCTCAAGAACTCGGTCTCGCCCTGCAACGCCTTGAGCAACGTCCCGCGCGGCACCTCGGTCTTCTTCGCCGCGCTGCCGTGCTTGCCTTTCAGCGTCGACAGCGCGGTCTTCAGCCGGCCGCGCGCCTTGCCCCGCTTCGCGAAGTTCTCCCACAGCAGCTTCCTCGGCGTCGCGTTGCGGCTGCCGTGATGGCCCACCTTGTAGAAGTCCACCTCCGCCAGCAGCTTGCGCGTCTTCTCGTGGTCGGGCGCGTCCTGCAGCGCCCAGCTCCAGTTCTCGATCTGCGCGTCCCCCGGAAACAGGAGCCTCTTTCCCCCGACCTCGAACAGCAGGATCAGGCTGGTGTTGTTCATCTGATCGTCCAGCACGCGCACGATCTCGAGCAGCTGCTCGGCCGACAGCGAAGCGATGCGGTCGCGGAACCAGCGCGCCTCGGCGGGCACGCGCCCGTCCGCCAGCGGCGGCGCGACGCGCATGCCGCGCATCGACCGCTCGCCGCCGAGCAGCTGCCAGAACTGGTCGGGGTCGCTCGAGCGCATCCTGCGGATCTTCTCCGACTGCGCGAGCGTGGGCGGCCCCAGCACGCGCACCTTCACTCCCGGTAGCAGCTTCTCGAGTCCCGAGTTCGAGCCGTGGTGGGCCCACACCGCGCGCGCCCCGGGCCGCGCGCCCATGGCGATGAGGTTGTCCACCGCGGACTTGTTCCTGATGTTGTCCATGCCGAGGAAGCGCAGCTGCTTGGCCACCGCGGCGCTCATGGCGGCCGGCGGATTGAGCGCCACGCGCCATGCGTGCTCGGCGAGCCGGTGCATGGCCTTCAATCCCCCGACGAAGCTCTTCGGCGAGCGCTTGCTGTCCGCGGTCGCGGTGCGCGCGTCGCGCGCCGCCTTCGGGTCCTCGGTCCAGGGCTGCAGCACGAGCCTTGGCTTCAACGCGGCGATGATCCTGCCCGCGCCGCCGCTCTTGCCGTCGGTGGCGAAGCCGCTGATGTGGTCGGCGTGGCGGTGGGTGGCGACGACGGCCGCGAGCGAGCCGCCGCACACCTGCTTGATGTGGTTGGCGATGCGCGGCAGGTGCTGCGAGGGCGTCGCTCCGCGGGGCAGCTCGGTGGTGCCGAAGTCGACGAGCACGTGGCGCCGTTCGTCCTTCGGATAGACGAACGACACGAGAAAGCAATCGCCGAAGCCGACCTGGTAGGCGCGGATTTCCACCAACTTGGGTTTCGCCGCCATGGCTACCAGCCTTCCGCGGCGAAGCGCCGCGCGTCGATGGCGCGCAGCCGGTGCAGCGCCGAGAGGCGCTCGGGCGAGAAGCGCGCCCCTTCCGCGCTCGCGCGCAGCAGGCCCGCGTCCCACAGGTGCTGCAGGCGTTTCGTCTGCCGGCTGCCGAAGACGTCGTTGTGCACGTGGTACTTGAGCTTGCCGTACTCGTCGAAGATCAGCACGCCGCCGCCGTAGACCGGTGTCACCGCCGCGCTTTCGGACTCCTCCTGTGCGTCGAGCGCATCGGCGAAGGCGCGCAGGCTCTGCTCGCGGTGCGCCTGGTTCACGGCGCGGGCATGCTCGAGTTCCGCGAGGTACTCCGGCGGCAACTTGATGCCCTTTTGCGCGAGTTCCGCGGGCGTGAGCCGCGCCACCTGGTAATACTCGGCCACCGTCTCGTGCAGCGTGAAGCCGTCCAGGCCGATGCGCGTGCAGGGCCTCACCGACAGCACCTCGGTGTAGGCGCCCTCGCGCACGCCGAGCTTCCTGCGGTTGTCCCACAGGAAGCGGAACACCTCGTCCTTGTCGGTGCGCATGGACTCGAAGCGCACGCGCTCGTAGCTCATCCTGCCCGGCTCGTGGCGCCAGGCGCCCGGGGCGTCCTCGCGCGTCGAGGCCGGCGCGATGCCGAAGGCGGCGAAGGAGGAGAGCATGTGGCGGCGAAGCTGGTAGCGGCCGTCATCCGGACGCACTTCGAGGTCGGCGGTGATTGCGGCGGAGAGCGCGTCGCCGAAGGTCAGGTGCACCGGCGGCATGTAGTCGAGCGCGCGGATCCACATCGTGGCGAGCGTGTTGGCGATGTCGCAGCCTTCCTCCGCGACCCGCTGCAGCACGTGCCGCTTCTGCTCCGGGGCCTTCGCCGCGAGCAGGCGCGCTGACCACGCCTCGAGAAAGCCGTGCATCACCGCGGCCACCAGGATCTCGCCGCGGCGGTGCGGCTCGCCGAACTCCGGGTCGCTCAGCCAGTCCGGGCCCGGCTTGATGCGCACGCTGCGCCGCAACGCGTCGCCGCGCACCGCGTTCATCTCCTCGCCCATCTGCTCGGCGAGGCCGAACAGCGTCGTCTCGCCCAGCGCGCCGGGCGCGACGTCCTCGTCGGCGAGCGTGCCGCGGCTTCCCGGCCCGTGCCGCAGCAGCTCTGCCACCAGCTCGACCTGCGAGAACACCGAGAGCAACGCGATCACGTCGGCGTAGCCTTCGTGGAACGCAGCCTGGTCGCGGCCGGAGGGATCGAGGTAGCGCTCGCGCAGCGCATCGAGCAGGGCGTGCGTCGTCTCGTGCACCACGATGTCGTGCGAGAGGCACGTATAGACGTTCTTGCCGCCGCGGCCCGGGAAGTAGCCGAACACCAGCCCTTCGTCGCCGCGGCTGTAGAAGGCGTTGGCGTCCATCAGGCCGTTGGGCGCCACCTTGAGCTGGTGCACCTTGAAAGACCAGCCCACGCGCCGCCCGAGCGCGAACTCGAAGCGCGCGAGCGTCTTCATCACCAGCGCGTAGACGTTCTGCGCGTGGAAGCGGAAGTCGCCGACGACCTGCGCCTGGCCCTCGGTCCAGGCCCTTGGCTCCTCGCCGGGGGTGGCGGGCAGATCGTGCGCGCCGCGGTAGCGGCCGGTGCTGGAGTCGTAGTCGACCACCTGCACGCGATAGCCGATCGGGCCGGGCAGCAGGTCCTCGGCCGGCACGTCGATGCTGGCCATCAGGATGCGCCCGTCCGCCCGCTGCACGCTCGGATCTTGCGCGATCACGGTCATGCGACGTGTAGCGGGAAGGGGTGTCGTGCCTTCGCCCATCGACGTTCTCCGCGCAAACAGGACCCATTAGACACCGCCTCGCAGCGCAGCGTGCGCGGTGCGCCGCATTTTCGGATTGCCGGATAAGAGCGGATGGTGCATCCGGCGCGATCCGGGTTCAGACTCGCCGTCCGGAGGTAACCAAGCATGCTGAAGCGCCTGCACGGCCTCTGGCTGTGGATCCTCAAGTGGCTCACCGTCACGCGCCCGGCGCGCCTCGCGGTGATCATGGTCGCCGCAGTCCTCGTCTTCCTCATCTTCTCCGAGCAGGGCCAGGACGTGGTGCGCGCGCTCGCGGAGCGAGAGGCCAGCGGCCAAGACGCATGGCAAAGGTTTTTCTTCTTCGGCGGCATGCTCGCCTGGTCGGCATGCGCCTGGTACTGGGCAAGGCAGATGCTGCGCCTCGAATTCCCCGGCGTGCCAGGCGACGAACCGCAGTACTT
>Ga0184628_10000498_pt1 | contig 21209 bp, 18 predicted proteins | sample PLM4_5_b1_FD_133149 | JGI IMG/M metagenome (GOLD analysis project Ga0184628, IMG submission 133149) | Groundwater sediment microbial communities from an aquifer in East River, Colorado, USA - PLM4_5_b1 | ecosystem: Environmental > Terrestrial > Soil > Riparian zone | place: USA: East River... | reverse complement strand
ATAGGCGTCGCGCAGGAACACGTAGCGGTCCAGCGCCGCCGTGTCGAACACGCGGCTGGCGTCGAGCAGGTCGGTGCGCTTGCTGACGAAGCGCGTGGCGATCAGGGAATTGCGCAGCGCGATGGGCCGGGCGCGCACCACCGGATCGCTTTCCCAGTCGAGCACCAGGCCGGCGCTATCGCGCAGCGTGTAGGGGCCGAAGAACGGCAGCACCAGGTAGGGGCCGTCGCCCACGCCCCAGACGGCAAAGGTCTGGCCGAAGTCCTCGTTGTGCTTCTCCAGCCCCATTTCGCTCGCCACGTCGTTGATGCCGAACACGCCGAACACGGTGTTGAAGCCGAAGCGCGCCCAGTCGGTGACCGCATCGAGCGGCTTGCCCTGCAGCAGGTTGTTCAGGCCGTTGAAGACGTCGTCGATGTTGGAGAAGAAATTGCGCACCATGCCACGCAGCGGGTCGGGTGCCACCGCCTTGTAGGCGCGCGACACCGGCTTCAACACCGCCTCGTCCAGGCCGTCGTTGAACGCGTACATGGCGCGGTTGAAGCCCTCAAGCGGGTCGCGCGGGTCGGTCGCGGTGGTGGAGCAGCCCGAGCTCGCGAGCAGGGCAAGCGCCAGCGCCGCGGCGCGTGGCCTCACTTGCTGCCCTTCGCCTCGGTGCCCTCGGCGGCCTTGCTGAACAGGAACTGGCTGATCAGGTTCTCCAGCACCACCGCGGACTGCGTGATGCGCAGGCGCTCCCCGTCCTTCAGCATCGCCGGGTTGCCGCCCGCCTCCAGCCCGATGTACTGCTCGCCGAGCAGGCCCGAGGTGAGGATCTTGGCCGACGTGTCGCGCGGGAACCTGTAGCTCGCTTCGAGCTTGAGCATCGCCACCGCCTCGTAGGTCTCGTTGTCGAAGCGGATCTCGGCGACGCGTCCCACCACGACGCCCGCACTCTTGACCGGCGCGCGCACCTTCAGGCCGCCGATGTTGGCGAACTTGGCCTGCACCAGGTACGTCTGTGCGGTGGAGAAGGAGGCAAGGTTGCCGACTTTCAGTGCGAGGAACAGCAGTGCGCCCAGGCCGATGGCGACGAAGATGCCGACCCAGAGGTCGATGGTGGAGCGGTTCATTTTGCGTTTCCTCCGGTGAACATGAGCGCGGTGAGCACGAAGTCGAGCGCGAGGATGGCGAGCGAGGAGGTGACCACGGTACGCGTGGTCGCTCCCGACACGCCCTCGGCGGTGGGCGGCGCATCATAGCCCTCGAACACCGCGATGAACGTGACGGCCACGCCGAACACCGCGCTCTTGATGACGCCGTTCAGGATGTCGTTGCGCACGTCCACCGCCGCCTGCATCTGCGACCAGAACGCGCCCTCGTCCACGCCGATCAGCACCACGCCGACCAGATACCCGCCGAAGATGCCCATGGCGGAGAAGAGGGCCGCCAGCAGCGGCATCGAGATCACGCCGCCCCAGAAGCGCGGCGCCACCACACGCGCCACCGGGTCGACTGCCATCATCTCCATCGCCGAGAGTTGCTCGGTGGCCTTCATCAGGCCGATCTCCGCGGTGATCGCACTGCCGGCGCGGCTGGCGAACAGCAGCCCCGCCACCACCGGCCCCAGTTCGCGCACCAGCGAAAGCGCGACCAGGATGCCCAGCGCCTCGGAGGAACCGTAGCGCTGCAGCGTCTCGTAGCCCTGCAGCGCGAGCACCATGCCGACGAACAGCCCCGACACCAGGATGATGATCAGCGAGAGCACGCCGGCGAAGTAGATTTCGCGCAGCGTGAGGCGGAAGCGCCGGAACGCGGTGCCGGAGTGCCAGAGCAGGTAGCCGAAGAACCGGGTGGCGTAACCCAGGCGCCACACGCCCGCCGTAACCGCGGCGCCAAGGTGGGTGAGCGCGGCGCGCATCGCTCAGCCCGCTTGCGCCAGGCCGAGGTCGGCCGCGTAGCCCGCGGCCGGGTAATGGAACGGCACCGGCCCGTCGATCTCGCCGCGCACGAACTGCTCGACAAAGGCCACGCCGGAACGGCTCACTTCCCCCGGCGTGCCCTTGGCGACGACGCGGCCGTCGGCCATGAAATAGACGTAATCCACCAGCGGCAGCGTTTCGGCGACGTCGTGCGTGACGATGATCGAGGTGGCGCCGAGGGAGTCGTTCAGCTGGCGCACCAGGCGCGCGACCACGCCGAGGGCGATCGGGTCCAGGCCGGTGAACGGCTCGTCATACAGGATCAGCTGCGGGTCGAGCGCGATGGCGCGCGCCAGCGCCACGCGCCGCGCCATGCCGCCCGAGAGCTCGCCCGGCATCAGGTCCGCGGCGCCGCGCAGGCCGACCGCCTCGAGCTTCATCATCACCAGGTCGCGGATCGTGTCTTCGGCAAGGTCGGTGTGCTCGCGCATCTGGAAAGCCACGTTGTCATACACCGACATGTCGGTGAACAGGGCGCCAAACTGGAACAGCATGCCCATCCTGCGGCGGAGTGCGTACAACCCGTCGCGGTCGAGCTCGCCGGTCACCTGCCCCAGCACGCGCGCGCGGCCGCTGCTGGGCAGCAGTGCCGCAGCGATGATCCTGAGCAGCGTGGTCTTGCCGCAGCCCGACTGGCCCATGACGGCGACCACCTTGCCGCGCGGGATGCTCAGACGGATGCCATGCAGCACCGGCTGCCGGTCGTAGGCAAACGAAAGGTCCTCGATCTCGGCGATGGCGGGGTCGGTCAATGGGGCAGGGGACGGCGGCAAAGATGCTGATTTTACTCGACACGCTGGCGGGTCCCCGTTTCCAATATAGTAAGGGTGTGGACAGAGCGGTATCCGGCGCTGCGGTGCGCGTTGCGGGCTTGGTCAAGCGCTTCGGCAGACGCGAGGCGCTGGGCGGCGTCGACCTCGAGGTGGCGCCGGGCGAGGCCTTCGGCCTGGTGGGCGCCAACGGCGCCGGCAAGACCACCTTGATCAAGTGCATGCTCGATTTCTGCGCGGCTGACGCCGGCGCCGTGGAGATCTTCGGCGTGCCAAGCGGCGCCGCGCGCTCGCGCGCGCGCCTGGCCTACGTGCCCGAGCGGTTCCTGCCGCCGCACTACCTGCACGGGCGCGAATTCCTGGAACTGACCGCCGCCTTGGGCGGCGGCGCCTACCGCGAGGCGGCGGCGCGCGCGCTGCTCGCCGAGCTTGAACTCGAAACCGACGCGCTCGAGCGGCCGGTGCGCGAGCTGTCCAAAGGCATGATGCAGAAACTGGGCCTCGCTGGCGGCTTGCTGCTGCAGCGCGACCTGTACCTGCTGGATGAGCCGATGAGCGGGCTCGATCCCTCGAGCCGCGGGGCGCTGAAAGGCGTGCTCGCGCGCCTCACGCGCGAGGGCCGCACCCTGTTCTTCACCTCGCACGTGCTGTCCGACGTCGAGGAGCTGTGCTCCTCGATCGCCGTGCTCGAGCGCGGTCGGCTGCGTTTCCGCGGCACGCCGGCGGACCTCTGCGCGCGCTTTGCCGAACCCAGCCTGGAGCGGGCCTTCATCCGGTGCACGCGTGGCGAGTAACCTGCAGGAAGCGCGCGAAGGCAAGCCGGCGCTGCTCATCGTCGACGACGACGCGCTGATCGCGGAGACGCTCGCTTACGCGCTGGGCGCAGATTTCGAGGTCTACGCCTGCGACTCGCGCGCGCATGCCATCGACCTGCTGCGCCAGCTGCCGCAGCCACCGCAACTCGCGCTCGTGGACCTCGGCCTGCCGCCGCGGCCGCATGCGCCTGACGAGGGCTTCCAGCTGATCGCCGATCTCCTCGCGCATTCGCGCGCCATGCACATCTTCGTGCTTTCGGGCCAGAGCGACGCTGCCAATGCGCGGCACGCGCGCGCGCTCGGCGCCGCCGAGTTCATCGCCAAGCCCTGCGATCCCGCCACGCTCAAGGCAATGCTGAACCGCGCGCTGGCCTTCCGCGGCGCCGAGCCGGCGGCGGCAGGCGCCGGCGCCGGGCTGATCGGCGCGAGCCCCGCGCTCGAGCGCCTGCGCAGCCAGATCGCGCAATCGGCAGACTCGCCCTTCCCGGTGCTGATCGAGGGCGAATCGGGCAGCGGCAAGGAGCGCGTGGCGCACAGCCTGCACCGCATGTCGGTGCGCGCGGCCAAGCCCTACCTGGCGCTGAACTGCGCTGCGATCGCGCCGACGCTGGTCGAGCCGACGCTGTTCGGCTACGTGAAGGGCGCCTTCACCGGCGCGACCGCGACCAAAGCGGGCTATTTCGAGGACGCGCAGGACGGCACCCTTTTCCTGGACGAGATCGGCGAACTGCCGCTCGAGATGCAGGCGAAGCTCCTGCGCGTGCTGGAAAACGGCGAGTACCAGCGCGTCGGCGAGACGCAGCAGCGCGTGGCGCAAGCGCGGGTGCTCGCCGCGACCAACCGCGACCTGCGCCAGGAAGTGCGCCAGGGGCGCTTCCGCGCCGACCTCTACCACCGGCTCTCGGTGCTGACGCTCGCCGTGCCGGCGCTGCGCGACATGGGCCGCGACCGCCTGCTGCTGCTGGAGCATTTCCGCGCGCACTACGCGGCGCAGGCCGGCGTGGCGCCGTTCAGCCTGGACGAGTCCGCCGAGCGCGCCTGGCTGGCGTACCCGTTCCCGGGCAACGTGCGCGAGCTGCGCAACATCGTCATCCGCCTCACCACCAAGTTCGGCGGGCAGCGCCTGACGATTGCCGAGCTGGAGCCCGAGTTCGACCTGGAGACGCAGGCGCTGGAAGCGGGCGCGCCGGGCGAACGCGACCTGGTCGCCGACGCGCAGCGCGAGCTCGAGCGCGGCGGCTTCAACCTCGATGACACGCTGCAAGCCTGGGAGCGGGCCTACATCGAGGCCGCGCTGCGCCTGACGCGCGGCAACATGAGCCAGGCAGCGCGGCTGCTGGGCGTGAACCGGACCACGCTGTACAGCAGAATCGGCACGACCGAAGACAAGGAGTCCTGAGTTGGCCCTTTACCTCGAGCACTTCGGCCTGCGGGAGCCCCCGTTCCGCATCACCCCGCACACCGACTTTTTCTTCGAAGGCGCCGACCGCGGCGCCACGCTGGACGCGCTGCTCTACGCCATCCAGCACGAGGAAGGCATCGTCAAGGTGGTCGGCGAGGTAGGCAGCGGCAAGACCCTGCTGTGCCGCGTGCTGATCGAGCGCTTGCCCAAGAACGTGGAGACCATCTACCTCGCCAATCCCTCGTTCACCCGCGACGAGATCCTGTACGCAGTGGCCGAGGAGCTGAAGATCGAGTTTTCGCGCGAGCGCGTCACCATCGCGCTGCGCGCCTTGCAGGACCGGCTCATCGCTTCCTACGGCAAGGGGCAACGCACGGTGATCCTGATCGACGAGGCGCACGCCATGCCGGAGGAGACGCTCGAGCAGGTGCGCCTGCTGTCCAACATCGAGACCAGCCGCCACAAGTTGCTGCAGATCGTGCTGTTCGGTCAGCCCGAACTCGACGAGATGCTCGCACTGCCCGGCATGCGCCAGCTGAAGGACCGCATCACGCACAGCTTCCGCATGCGGCCGCTATCGCAGGTCGAAGCGTCGAATTATTTGACGTTCCGCATGCGCGCCGCCGGCTACCGCGGACCGGACATCTTCGCGCCGGAGGCGGTGGCGCTGATCGCGCGCGCTGCCGACGGCCTCTCACGCCGCATCAACATCCTCGCCGACAAGGCGCTGCTTTCCGCGTTCAGCGAGGGCACGCACGCGGTGAGCACCAGGCAGGCGCGGGCCGCGATCGCTGATTCCGAGTTCGCGCCGCGCTCGCGGGCGCAGAGGCCGGTCGCCGCCTTCGCCGCCGTCGGCGCAGCCGGCCTGGCGCTCGGGCTTACCCTCGCCTGGCTGCTCGTCCCCAGGGAAGCAGCGGCGCCCGCCACCCCCACTGCTCCAGCCGTACGTACGCCGGCGCCGGCCGCCGAGCCGGCGCCAGTGGTCGCGGCTGTCCCGGCCGTCCCGGCCGTGCCTGCCGTGCCTGCCGCGCCTGCCGCGCCGCCAGCGCTGCTGCAGCACGAGCAATTGTCGCGCCTTGCTGGCTACAGCGCCGGGCGCAACCCGTTGCTGCGTGCGCGGCTCGAGGCGACACGCGCCCGGCTCGAAGCCGAGCCAGACGAGCGCTACAGCATCGATCTGTACATCTCCGACAACAGCGACGCGGCGCGGGTGGAGCGCTTCCTGATGCGGGCGCGCGACTTGGTGCCGCTGGACGAGGTATTCGTGGTGCCCGTGGAAAGCGGCGGCCGCTACCGGATCTGGGCGTTGTATGGGGTGTATCCGGACCACGAAGCGGCGCGGCAGGCCGCGCAACGGCTGCCCCCGAAGTACCAGCACGCCTTTCGCACCGAGCCGCGCAGCTTTGCCGAATTGCGGCGCGCGCTCTGAGCGGGCATTGCAAAATCCTGAAAACTCTCCCGCGACAGGCGGTTAGCGGCTTTTCCTCAGACCCACCCGTGTTATGCTAATTGCCAAGGGAGAAGCCGGGGCGTGATGGCTTGGAAAACCACGGTATTGATAGCTGCGCTCGCGACGGCGCTTGCCGGTTGCGGCCAGACTCCGGTCAAGCCTTCTCCGACTCATCTGGGCGCGGAGAGCGCGGCGGCGCCGGCCGGCCAGATCCCGGAGCCGGTGCAGATCGCCCCGGTGCTGCCCAAGCCGCAGGCGACTTCCCGACCCGAGACCTATAGCGTCGTAGTCAGCAACGTGCGCGTGCAGGACCTCCTGTTCGCGCTGGCGCGCGATGCGCGGCTCAACATCGACATCCATCCCGGCATCGCCGGTTCGGTCACGCTCAACGCCATCGACCAAACCCTGCCGCAGCTCCTGGCGCGCATCGCCAAGCAGGTGGACATGCGCTATGAACTGGACGGACCCAACCTGCTGGTGATGCGCGACTCGCCGTTCCTGCGCACCTACAAGGTCGATTTCGTCAGCGCTTCGCGCAACGTCAAGATGCAGTCGCAGTCTTCCACGCAGTTCAGCGGGGGCGGCGGAGGCACCGGCGGCGGCTCGTCGGGCGGCACCGGCTCGACTGCCACCATTGACGTGTCTTCCACCAGCCAGCTGTGGGAAACGCTGGTGCAGAACGTCAAGGACATTCTGCGGGAAACGGATAAGGCGCTCCCTTTCGGAGCGGCGCCGGCGCCCGCGCCAGCCGCGCCCGCGCCGGGCGGCGCGCCGCAGGCAGCGGCGGCAGCACCGCAGCCTGGCGGAACTTATCTCGAAGCCGCCTCGGTCATCGGCAATCGTGAGAGCGGCGTGCTGTTCATCCGTGCGACGTCGCGCCAGCACGAAAAGATCCAGGAGTTCCTCGATTCGGTGCTCACCAGCGTGCGCCGGCAGGTGCTGATCGAGGCCACGGTGGCCGAAGTGCAGTTGAACAACGAGTACCAGCGCGGCATCGACTGGCGGCGCCTGCGCACCGGGGCCAGCACAGTCGGCGTTCCGGCGTTCGGCACCGGCGAGTCTGGCGTCTCGTTCCAGCAGCAGTCGGCCGGCACGCCCGCCGCCGTCGATACCAATGCCTTCATTCTGGGCGGCGCCATCAACAGCCTCAACCTGAGCGCCGCGATGAAGCTGCTCGAGTCCTTTGGCAGCGTGCGCGTGCTCTCCAGTCCCAAAGTCAGCGTGCTCAACAACCAGACCGCCCTGCTGCGCGTCACGCGCGACATCGTGTACTTCACGATCACGCCCTCGACCGCGCCGGTAACCATCACCGGAGGCGTCGGCGCGCCGGTCGTGCCGATTGCGTTCACCACCACCCCGAACATCGCGGCCGAAGGCTTCATGATGAGTGTACTGCCGCAAATCAACGTTTCGGACGGCATCGTCCTCAACGTGCGCCCGACGATCCGCCGGCGGGTGGCCTTCGCCACCGACCCCAACCCCGCGCTGGGGTTGGCGACGCCCAATCTGATCCCGGTATTCGAGACGCGGGAGTTTGATTCGGTGCTGCGCATCCAGAGCGGCGAGACCGCGGTGCTCGGCGGCCTGATGCAGGACTCGGTGGAGAGGGTCGAGGACATGATCCCGGGCATCCGCGACATCCCGCTGCTCGGACTGTTGTTTTCGCAACGCAAGGACGTCAACCTCAAGACCGAACTGGTGATCTTTCTGCGCGCCACCGTCATCCGCGACGCCAGCATAGAGGGCGACTACCGCGCGTTCCGCGAACTGCTGCCGGGCGCCGATTTCCTGCGCAAGGCCAATCCGGGGCGCGATCAGCCGGCAGAGTCACCGGCCGCAAAGTGAAATGAGCCTGCTGCTCGAGGCACTCAAGAAGGCAGAAAAAGCCAAGGAGGACGCGCAGCGCCGGGCGCGCGAGGGCACGGGCGAGTTGCGCCTCGCGGAGGACGCGCCCGGCGCGGTGCCGGCCAAGCCCGTCCTGACGCGCCCCGAACTGCCCGACATCACCGCACCTCTGGAAATCCTGTCGGATGACCTGGCAGCCAAGTCCGTCGCGGGCGAACCCTCGATGGAGGCGCCGGCGCCACGCCGCGCCGGCGCCGGCGCCGATCCGCGCGCGGCGGACCGCGCCGCAGCGCGCAAGGTGTTCGAGGCGAAAGTGCGTGAGCCCAATCCGCGCCTGCCGTTTTTCATCGCGATCGGCGCGCTCGGCGCATTCGCTCTCGGCGTCGTGATCTATTTCTGGATCCAGTTGCGCCCGCCCGCGCTGCTGGTGAATACCGGTTCCCCCCAGCCGCTGGTCGAAAGTCCGGCCGCGGCCGCATCGCTCGGAGCGGCTGCACCCGCGGCGGCCGCCCCGGGCCAGGCAGTGATTCCAGGCCTGCCAAGCGGCACGCCGCTGTCGCGAGCGCCCGCGGCGCCTGCGCCACAAGCGGCGGCGGCGCGCTCGGCGACGCCGGCAATTCCGCGCGATGCCCCGGCACCGCGCATTGCTCCGATTGCGCGCGTGGCGGCAACCGAGCGAGCGCCCGAAGCGGCCACCCTTGCATCGAATCGACCCGCACCACAGGTCCATCCGCGTGTCGCATTGGCGTATGCCGCTTACCAGGCGGGCAACCTGGAAGGCGCGCGCAACGACTACCAGCAGGCGCTGCGCGAGGAGTCCGCCAACCGCGACGCCCTTCTCGGGCTCGCCGCGGTCGAGACGCGCGCGCAACGCTACGAGATTGCCGCCGACATCTATGGGCGGCTGCTGCAGGCCGATCCGCGCGACCCGCACGCGCACGCCGGGCTGCTCGCGCTGCGCGGCCAGGCAGCCGACCCGGATTCCGTGGAGAGCCGGCTGAAGACGCTGCTTGCCGCCGATCCCGAGGCGGGCGTGCTGCACTTCGCGCTGGGCAACCACTACGTGCAGCAGCGGCGCTGGGCCGACGCCCAGCAGGCCTATGCCAAGGCCGTGGCCTCGGACCCCGACAACCCCGACTATGCCTACAACCTGGCGGTAAGCCTGGAGCACTTGCGCCAGCCGGGGCCGGCACTCGATTACTACCGCCGCGCGCTGTCGCTGGCGCAGAAACGCATCCCCAGCTTCGATCGTTCCGCAGCGCGGGAGCGTGTGCAGCAGTTGGCGCGCTGACAGTTCCTAAACCCCGGATTTTGCGGGGGTTCGGTATCATGCAACTTGGATGAACTCGCCCACCAATCCGCAGGCCAAGCGTCACATCGGCCAGATCCTGATCGACCAGGGCATCCTCACCGAGGACCAGTTGCGCATCGCGCTGCTCGAGCAGACTAAGTCCAAGGCCCCGGTGGGCCGCCTCCTGGTGCAGCTCGGCTTCGTTTCCGAGGCGACGCTGCGCGACGCGCTGTCCGAAAAGCTGGGCCTGCAATCCGTGGACCTGGCGCACATCATCGTCGATCCGGCGGCGCTCAAGATACTGCCGCGCGACATGGCGCGCCGCTACCGCATGTTCCCGGTGGCGCTCGACCGGCAGTCGAAGAAGTTCATCGTCGCGCTCGCCGACACCAACAACATCGTTGCCGTGGACCAGTTGCGCGCGCACCTGAAGGGCGACTTCGAGATCGAGCTGCGGCTGGCCGGCGACTCCGAGATCGAGCGCGCGGTCGAGCATTACTACGGCCACGAGTTCTCCATCGACGGCATCTTGCGCGAGATCGAGACCGGCGAAGTTGACTACGCCACGATCTCCGAGGGCGACGAGTACTCGCAGCCGGTGGTGCGCCTCATCTCGGCGCTGCTTGCCGACGCGGTGGAGCGGGGGGCGTCGGACATCCACTTCGAGCCGGAGCAGAATTTCCTGCGCATCCGCTACCGCGTCGATGGCGTACTGCGGCAGATCCGCTCGCTGCACAAGACCTACTGGCCGGCGATGGCGGTGCGCCTCAAAGTGATGGCGAAGATGAACATCGCCGAGACGCGCGCGCCGCAGGACGGCCGCATCTCGGCCACCATGTCGGGCAGGGTAGTGGACTTCCGCGTCGCCAGCCTGCCCACCACGCACGGCGAGAACATCGTGCTGCGTATCCTCGACCGGCAAAAGGGCATCGTGCCGCTGGACAAGCTGGGACTGGAGGAAGCGACCCTCGACCTGCTCAAGCGCATGATCGCCCGGCCAGAGGGCATCATCCTGGTGACCGGCCCGACCGGCAGCGGCAAGACCACCACGCTGTACTCGATCCTCAACCATATCAATTCCGACGCCATCAACATCATGACGCTGGAGGATCCGGTCGAGTACCCGATGACCCTGATCCGCCAGACCTCGGTGTCGGAATCCGCCAAGCTCGACTTCGGCAACGGCGTGCGCGCGATGATGCGCCAGGACCCGGACGCGATCCTGGTGGGCGAGATCCGCGACCGCGACACCGCCGAAATGGCGTTCCGCGCGGCGATGACCGGCCACCAGGTGTATTCGACATTGCACACCAATTCCGCGGTGGGCGCGATCCCGCGCCTGCTGGATATCGGCATCGTGCCCGACGTCATGTCGGGCAACATCATCGGCATCGTCGCCCAGCGCCTGGTGCGCAAGCTGTGCCGCACCTGCCGCCAGACCTACGACCCGGACGTGAAAGAGCGGCGCCTGGTGAATCTCTCGCCGACCGAAACCGCGACGTTGTTCCGCGCGGTGGGCTGCGAGCAGTGCGACTACCAGGGCTACCGCGGCCGGCAGTCGATCCTCGAGATCCTGAAGATCGACGGCGGACTGGATGAACTGATCGCGCGCCGCGCCACCGCGCGCGAAATCCTCACCGCGGCGCGCAGCAAGGGCTTCAGGACGCTGGCCGACGATGGCGTGCGCATGGTGCGCGCCGGCCTCACCAGTGTCGACGAGCTGATGCGTGTGGTGGATCTCACGGATCGAATGGCGTAGGGTGGGCCACGGGCCCACGCTACAGTGCCGGCATGCCGCTCTATACATATAAGGCCATAGACCCGCAGGGCAAGAACGTCATCGGGCGCACCGAGGCGATGAACTCGTTTGACCTCGAGCAGCGCCTGGGGCGCATGGGCCTCGATCTGGTGTACGGCGCGCCCACCAGCCAGACCGCGCGCCTGATAGGCGGCACGCGCATCAAGTCCGCGGATCTGATCAATTTCTGCTTCCATCTCGAGCAGCTCTCCGGCGCCGGCGTGCCCGTGCTCGAAGGCCTGGAAGACCTGCGCGACAGCATGGAGAACCCGCGCTTCCGCGAAGTGATCTCGGGCCTGGTCGAGGCGATCCAAGGCGGCAAGAACCTGTCCCAGTCGCTGGCCGAGTACCCGGAGGTGTTCAGCAAGGTGTTCGTCAGCCTGGTGCGCTCCGGCGAGCAGACCGGGCGCCTGCCGGAGGTGCTGAAAAGCCTCACCGAGTCGCTCAAGTGGGAGGACGAGCTCGCCGCGCAGACCAAGAAGCTGATCATGTACCCGGCGTTCGTCGGCGGGATCGTGCTGCTGGTGACGCTGTTCCTGATGATCTACCTGGTGCCGCAGATGACCGGCTTCATCCGCAACATGGGCCAGGAGATCCCGCTGCAGACCCTGATCCTGATCGTCGTGTCGAATTTCTTCGTCAACTACTGGTGGGCTGTGATCGTCGCCCCGTTTGTCGTGTGGTTCGGGGTGAAATTCGCCGCCCGCACCTATCCGGCGGTGGCCTTCACGCTGGACCGTTACAAGATCTCGATGCCCCTGGTCGGGCCGATCCTGAAGAAGATCATCCTGTCGCGCTTCGCCTCGAGCTTCGCCATGATGTACTCCTCCGGCATCACTGTGCTCGACGCGGTGCGCAGCGCGGAGGAAATCGTCGGCAACCGCCCGATCGAGAACGCGCTGCGCAGCGCAGGCCAGCAGATCGCCGAGGGCAAGAACCTGACGCTGGCGTTCCAGGACGTGGGGCTGTTTCCGCCGCTCGTCATCCGCATGCTCAGGATCGGCGAGAATACGGGTGCCCTCGACACCGCGCTGCTCAACGTGAGCTATTTCTACAACCGCGAGGTGAAGGAAGCCATCGGCCGCGTGCAGGCGATGATCGAACCGGCGCTGACGCTGGTGCTCGGCGCGATTCTCGGCTGGGTGATGCTGTCGGTGCTCGGCCCGGTGTACGACACCATCAGCAAGATGAAATTCTGAAGCCATGAAGCACATCGTCTACTTCACCGCAGCCGACCACTACTTGTACTCGTGGGCGGGAGGACGGCTCGAACTGCAAGCCAGGTTCCCCGGCGACGACACCGGGGTCACGGGCTTCCGCGAGTATCTCGCCGGCCGGCGCGGCGCGCTGTTCTACGCCATGGCCGACCTCGCCGGCGAGGACTTCCACGAGGAGCAGATCCCCTACCTGCGCGGCGGCGACCGCGAGCAGGTGGTGCAGCGGCGCCTCGCGCAGCGCTACCGCGACACGCGCCTCACCGCGGCGCTGACCCTCGGCACGGTGAGCGGCGAGCGGCGCAACGAGCGCCTGCTGCTCACCTCCTTCACCAATACGCAGCAGCTGGCGCCCTGGCTGGACGCGCTTGGCGAGGCGGGCGCCAAGCTCGCGGGCGTGTACTCGGTTCCCCTGCTGGCGCCGGCGCTGGCGGCCCGGCTCGGGGTGAAGGGCGGACGCGCGTTCGTGGTCAGCGCCAACAGCGCGGGACTGCGCCAGTGCTTCGTCGAGGAAGGCCGGCTGCGCTTCGCGCGCCTTGAGCGCACGGTGGACATGGTGCCCGACGCCTTCGCCGCGTTCGTGCGCACGGAGACCGGGCGCCTGGCTCAGTATCTGGCCACGCTGCGCGTTCTGCCGCGCGACGGGCCCCCCGTGCAGGCCATCGTCATCGCGCCGCCGGGGCAGCGCGCCGCGTTCGAGCGCGCGCTGGTGTCCGACGCACGGCTGTCCTTCGTCACCCTCGACGCCGCCGAAGCGGCGCGCAAGGTCGGGGTGAAGGCCGCGCCGGCGAGTGCCGGCGCCGAGCAGCTCTACCTTCACCTCGCGGTCAAGCGACCGCCGCGCGAGCAGTTCGCGCGGCGCGAGGATCGCCGCAGCTATTATCTCTGGCAGATGCAGCGGGGGCTGGTGGCGACCGGCGCCCTCGGCTTGGCCGCCTGCGCGCTGGTGGCCGGCGTGAACTGGCTGGACGTCAGCGGCATGCTGGGCGAGACGCGGCAGCTGCGAGAGGAGACCCAGGTGGTTACGCTGCAGTACCAGCGCATCACCTCCGCATTCCCTGTCACGCAGACCACCACCGACAACCTGCGCGCCACCGTGATCGAATTCGGCAATATCGCGCGGCGCACAGCGGCACCGCGCGACGCGCTGGTGTACGTATCGCAGGTCCTCAACGACTTTGCGCAGATCGAGCTCGACTCGCTGCAGTGGCGGCTCGAGCGGCCCGAGGAGCGCGCAGCGGCCAAGCCGCCCGCTGGCGCTGCGCCTGCGGCAGCTGGGGAGGTCGCTCAGGTGCTGGAGCTCTCCGGGCGCGTCGGCGCCATGCGCAGGTCCGACTACCGCGCCATCACCGCCGAAGTGCAGCGCTTCGCCGGCGCGCTACGCGCCGACTCGGCGTATCGCGTGGTGCGCACCCAACTGCCTTTTGACATCACCTCCGAGGGCACCCTGTCGGGCGACATCGGCACCGCCGCGGAGACGGGGGAAGCACCGCGCTTCACCATCGTTCTGGCGCGGAACGTGCAATGAACTTCACTGCCAAGGAACTGAGAGCGCTGGCGCTGCCGTTGCTGGCCTGCGTGGTCCTGCTGGCCGCCGGGGCCGCGCTCATCGCCTGGACGCAGCAGCAGGAGCGCGCCGCCACGGGCGAGCTCTCCGTGGCGCGCGAGCAGCGCGCGCAGGGGCGCGAGCGGCTGATGCGCATCGCCGAGGAGGAGAAGGAGGTCAAGGAGAAGCTCGAGGTGTACCTGCGGCTGCGCGCCCTGGGCATCCTCGGCGACGAGCGGCGACTGGAGTGGGCCGACTCCATGACCCGCATCCGCACGCAACGCGAGCTGCCCGACCTGCGCTACCGCGTCGAGCGCCAGCGCCTGATCTCCTCGGTGGCGAGCAAGCCCTTGACCGTGGACTTCTACGCCAGCACCATGAAAGTGGAGCTAGCCCTGCTGCACGAGGGCGACCTGCTCAATTTCCTCGCCGACCTGCGCGATTCGGGCAACGCCTACTACGCGGTCAGGCGCTGCTCGCTGGCGCGCACGGGGCTCGCGCCCATCGTCGCCGGCCTCGCGCCGCGCCTGCGCGCTGAATGCGAGATTGACCTGATCACCATCATCGACCGGGCGGCCAAGGCATGAAGCGCCTCGCCCCGCTCGCCCTGCTGCTCGCCCTGTTGAGCGCCGGCCCCGCGGCCGCACAACAACTGGGACGCCTGTTTTTCTCGCCCGAGCAGCGCGCCGCGCTGGACGCGCGCCGCGCGGCGCGCATGCCCGACAAGCCTGCAGCGGTGGCGGAGTCACCCACCACCCGTGTCGACGGATACGTGAAGCGCTCCAGCGGCAAGTCCACGGTATGGGTGGACGGCGAGGCGATGCCCGAAGGCCTGCAGATCGAGGGCCTGCGCGTGCAGCGCGGCAACGATCCGACCAGGGTCACCGTGACGGTGGGCGAGGACGGCCGGCGCATCGTGCTGCGCGTCGGCGAGACGATCGACCGCGCCACCGGCGAGGTGAAGGACTTGATCGGAAACGGTGAAGTGAGGATCGGGCGCGGTGGCGCACAGGGCCGCTAGCCGCCGCGCGCAGCGCGGCATCGCCCTGCTCGGCCTGCTGGCGGTCGCGGTGATGGCGTTCGCCTACGTCCTGACCAGCCAGCTGAACGCCGCCAGCCGCTTCGTCGGCATCGATCGCGCACACAACGCGAAGGTGCTCAGCCAAGCGAAGCAGGCGCTGATCGGCTACATGGCGCAGCAGGCAGCCCTGGCTGGAGAGGACGATCCAGGTCACCTGCCCTGCCCCGAGGCGCCGGGGAATTTCGGCACGGCGAATGAGGGCATCGAGGCCCCATTCTGTGCCGCGCCGGCGGTGGGACGGCTGCCTTGGCGCACGCTGGGGCTGGCCAAGCTGGTGGACTCGGCCGGCGAGCCGCTGTGGTACGCGGTTTCCAGCGGCTGGCACCGGCCCAACTCAACCACGAACCTGACGATCAATTCGGACTCGCTCGGGCAGCTCGCGCTCGACGGCGCCGCGAACGCCGCCGTGGCCCTGATCATCGCCCCCGGGCCGGCGATCGTCGTGCAAGCGGGGGGACTCTGCGCCGCACGGGCGCAGAACCGGCCCGCCGCCGGGGCGCCCGACCTGCGCAATTACCTGGAGTGCGGCAACGAAGCGAGCAACTTCACCACCAGCGCGCCTGGCAATACGTTCAATGACCAGGTAGTGCGCGTGACGGAAACGGATGTCATCCCCGCGCTCGAGGCAGTGATCGCGGACCGCATGCAGCGCGAAATCGCGCCGGCGTTGAAAGCCGCGGCGTACACCTCGACGCAGTATTCGGGCATACCCGCCGGCGTTCCGCTCTATCCCTATCCGGTGCCGTTCACGAATCCCACGACCTCCAGCTATCTGGGCGTGGCGGGCAACGCCGCTCCGCAGGGCCTGCTGCCGTTCAACCAGATCAACGACGCGTGCACCGCGCCGCCGCCCTGCACGACGCTTCCCGTCAGCCACCCCCACTCGGTCAGGTCAACCCTGTTCGGTTACCTCATGTCGTATTCATGCTCGACGTCGGCTACAGAGATCCTTTGCGAGGGGCAATACCACGAGGACGACACTGATCCCACGCGCAACGTTCGCATAGAGATGGCTGCGACTTTCTCCAACGTCGCCATGGGGTTTCGCGCGCTGGCCGCAAGTCCTGTGTCGCAAACGCTCGTGGAGGCTAGGGACAACGGCAGCACCGGCGCGTGGGTCACGCCTTCCCCGAGCATCGTGCAGATCAGGATGAACGATGGTGCGATCGCCTTGCCAGACGGCACGACGCCGCCCCGGGGATCGGTGACCATCCGTTTCCACGCGACGCTGCCCAACATCGACGTCTACGGGTGGAATGTGTACGCAGATTTCCGCATCCGGATCAATCGCGCGGTCTTCGATGACCACGCGCTGCTCAAGAAGACCGACCCCACGCTGGGCTGGTTCGTGCGCAATGAGTGGTACCGCAACACCTATTACGCGGTGGCTCAGGCCAATACGGCGGACTGGCTGCCCTCGCTTGGCTGCAGCGCGGCCAGCTCCAACTGTATCCGCTTCAATGACTCGGCCACGTACAACATGCGGGCGCTGCTGGTGCTCGCGGGCCGCAGGCTGCCGACGCAGGCGACGCGCCCAAGCAGCGACCGCCTGGCCTATGTCGAAGACCAGAACGGCGATGGCGGTACGCTCTACGTACAGGTTCCGGCGAGGATGAGCAATGTCGCGACTTCGTCGCCGTTCAACGCGCCCTGGAACGACCGGATCGTCCTGGTCGACTGGGATTCGGCATCTCCTCCCAACGCCGCGCAAGTCGTCAGCTTGACGCCCCTGCGGGTCGTCACCTTGCCCTGATGGTATGGCTCGGCGCACGCCGCGCGCGCGGCTTCACGCTCACCGAGCTCGCGGTGGTCTTCACGATCATCAGCCTGCTGCTGGCAACGGCGATGTACACGCTTTCGGCGCAGACCCAGCAGCGCAACTTCGATGAAACTCGGCGTCGGCTGGAGGCGGCGCGCGAGCTGCTCCTCGCCTTCGCCATCGTCAACGGCAGGCTGCCTTGCCCCGCCACCGTGGCCTCCGCAGGCGCCGAAGCGGTGACCGCCGGCGTGTGCGACAGCTCCTACGGGGGATTCCTGCCGGCACGCGTAATCGGTTACCAGATCGTGGATGTGAACGGCTTCGCGCTCGATGCCTGGCAAAACCGGCTCCGCTATGCGGTCTCCGGCGTGGCGCCGGTCAATTGCACGGGCAGCTCGACCGCACCGCACTTCACCAATGCGACCAATCTGAGGACCAACGGCATCACCTGCCAGCCCGGTGATCTGGTGGTCTGCAACAGGTCGCCGGTCACGGTCACCAACACAGTCTGCGATGCGACCACCAGCGTCACCAACCAGAACATCGTGGTAGCCATCGTGTTTTCCACCGGAAAGAACGGCGCCACCGGCGGCACTGGAACCAACGAGGCACGCAACCTCGACAACAACGCCCTCTTCGTGAGCCGCACGCCCGACCCCGTCGGCGCGACCGGCGGCGAGTTCGACGACCAGATGACCTGGATCGCGGTTGGCGAACTCTACGGCAAGCTGGTCGCCGCGGGCCTCTTGCCCTAAACCGCGACGCGCTCCAGCGCGAAGCACACCTCGCCGTCGCGATTCGACGCCAGGCGCAGCGCGTAACCCGCCGCTTGCGCTTGTCGCGCAGCCTGATACAGCCCGATGCCCAACCCGTTGTCAGACGGCACCGGCGCGCGCAGCAGCAACTTCGCCAATCCCTCCGGCACCGCGCGTCCCGTATCGCAGACGCGTAAGCCGACCGCGTCCTCGCCCGAAAGCGTTGCGAGTACGCGCAAGCCCGGCTGGCCCTTCTGCTTGGTGAGAGCGTTCTGCAAAAGGTTGTCGGCGACACTGTCGAACAGGCCCCGCGGCACTTCGGCCCCCTTCGCGACGGCGCTTGCTGAGAATTCCACCCCGCGGCCCTGGTATTGACGCACCAGGCCATCCCACCAATCCTGCGCGGACGCGCGCGCGGCGCTTTCGGCGCCTGGCCGCTGCAGCTTGTCCAACGTCGCCGCCAGGCGCTGCGTGATCGCCGGGAGCTGGCGCCGCACCAGCGCAAGCGCCTCGGAAGCGTCTGCGCCTGCCGTGCCCGCGACCGAGCACAGCACGTTAAGCGACTGCAGCAGGTTCTTCACGTCGTGGGTGACGCGGGCGCCGGTCTGGTGCACGGCCTGCATGTAGCTCGCCTGCCGCAACTCCTGCTCGCGCAGCTTGGCGAGGTGGAACTCGCCCAGCAACTGACCGAGCAGGCGCAGGTGCCCGTGCAGCGCAGGGCTGGTGCGGTAGCGCGAGTGGATAGTGAGCGCGAGCTCGCGATTGGAGAACTCGACCGTATGCGGCGAATGCAAGCCGGCCTCGCCACGTTCGGCGCCCGAGCGCCACGCTACGCCCTGCACCGACGGCAGACGCGCCAGTGCCGCCACAGCTTCGACCAGGAAGCGGTCCGGGCGCGATTCCGCGTGCGACAGCTCGGCGAGGAATTGCAGCCACTTCTCCATTGGCATGCCGATGGAGAACAGGTACCTCGAAACAAACACGTTCAGGCCGGCATAGCCGGTGCGCGGATTCCACGCCAGCCCGATCGCCAGCAGGATGCCGGCGATCACGAACACGATGTAGGTGAGCGCCTCCAGGTATCCGGTGCGCCCCAGCGTCATGAAGGCGAAGCTGCCCAGGATCACAACGCTGAGCATCAGCATCAGGAAGATGCTGTAGAAGAAGTCGATGACCTGCGCGCTCTCCGGCGGGTCGGGTTCCGCCGGCGTGAGCGCCATGAGCACGAACAGCACCGGCAGGCCCCACGCTGCATAGCCGCGCACGTCCGGGTCGATTTCGCGGCGCGGCGCGATCTCCGGCAGCACGATGATCACCAGCAAGGCGACGAGGTACGCGAACACCAGCAGGTAGAACCGTCTCTGCCAGCGCGCCTGGTGCAGGAATACCTTGCCCCCGACCAGCCCCGCCAGCACCACGGTCCAGGTGGCGAGCAGCCACCAGTTCAGCCACAGCACCAGCACCGCCGCGAACAGCGCGATGAACAGCGTCTGGACCGGCGTCACTTGCCGCTCGCCGTGCAGGAACGGCTGCCACAGCAGCAGCAGCCCGAGGTGCGCGAGCAGGAGTACGCTCGCCCCGTCGTCCGTCACGCCGCGCAGCGCCACTACGTGTAGCAGCGCGAGCATGGCGACCACCACGAAGCGCCAGTGACGCCGGCTGTATGCCGAGGCCGTGCCCGACAGGCGCGTGAGAAACGGGATACTCGAGGAATCGGCTTGCATGATCGGTGCGGTGCAGGCAAAGATACGCAGATTCCCGAACCGGCGAAAGATGCCTCCCGCGCTCCTGCTGGCCCGCAGCACCCTGACCGAAGCCCGTCGCAGCGGCCTGCCCTGGCTCGCGCTCGGCTGCCTGGCGCTTGCCTTCGGCCTGGCCGCGTTCCTGTCGCAGGTGGCGGTGACCGAAAGCCGCGCATTGCAGGCCGCGCTCGCCGCCGCCCTGCTACGCGCCGCCGCGGCGTTCTTGCTCGCGGCGCATGTCGCCGCGAGCGTGGTACGCGAAGCGAACGACAAGGTGCTCGAGCTGGCGCTGGCGCTGCCGCTGTCGCGCTCGCAGTACTACCTCGGCAAGCTCGCGGGCTTCGGCGCCTGCGGCGCATGCCTCGCCGCGGCATTCTGCGCACCGCTGCTGTTGTGGGCCGCGCCCGGCGGCGTCGCGCTGTGGGGCGTGTCGCTCGCCTTCGAACTGCTGCTGGTGGGCGCGGCCAGCCTGTTTTTCGCCATCACACTGGCCAGCGTGGTTCCGGCGCTGGCCGCGACGGCCGGCTTTTACCTGCTTGCGCGCAGCATGGCCGGCATCCAGCTGCTCGCGCGCGGCCCCCTGGCGGAAGAGACACTTGTACAAAGCATCGCGCGCGGCGCCGTGGACGCGGTGGCGCTGCTGCTGCCCGGACTGGACACCGCGACGCGCGCCGAATGGCTGATTTACGGCTTGCCCGCGCCAGCAGAGTTCGGCGCGGCGCTCGGTACGCTGCTCTTGTACAGCGGACTGCTGGCCGCGGCAGGGCTGTTCGACTTCCACCGGCGCAACCTTTGAGCGGCAGCCAGCGTACGCTGCAGGCGGTGCCCGGCTGGATCCGGGGTGCGCTGCTCGCCGGCCTGGCCGCGCAGCTGGGCGTGCAGGCGCTGCGCCCTCCTCCCGCGGCTGCAGCGGAAGACCTGCCGCCGGCGCCGCGCGCGCAGGCGCTACGCGCTGCAAGCCTGGGCGAGCCGGCGGCGCTTTCGCGGCTCGCCGTGCTGTACTTGCAAGCCTACGACCTCGGCGCGGGCAATGCGCTTCCCTATCAGCGGCTTGACTACGCGCGCCTCGTGCAGTGGCTGCGCGCCATCGTCGACACTGACCCGCGCAGCGAGTATGCATTGTTCGTCGCGGCGCGCGTGTACGCCGATGTCGCGGACCCGGCGAAGTGCCGTGCGATGCTGGCGTTCATCCACGAGGCTTTCCTCGAGGATCCGAACCGGCGCTGGCCGTGGCTCGCGCACGCCGCGCTCCTCGCCAAGCACCGGCTGCAGGATCTGCCCCTGGCGCGGCGCTATGCCGCGGACATCGAGCGCTTGGCCACCGATCCAGGCACCCCGCTCTGGGCAAGACAGATGGAGATTTTCATCCTCGAGGACATGAATGAGCTCGAGGCGGCCAAGATCATGCTCGGAGGGCTGCTGGCGACCGGTCGCATCAGCGACCCCCAGGAACGCCGCTTCCTGCAGGGCCGGCTAGAGGAGCTGGAACGCAAGCTGGCGTCGAAACGCTGACAGGCTTGTCGCGGTTTCGACGGTTTTTCGTATTTTTTGACCTATTTAGGCCTGCAATGCCAAAATTCGCATGGCATGAAGCTTGCGGGTGATATTTATCGCCTAGTCTGCTCTCAAAGGAGTAATCGGATGAAAGTTCAACAGAAAGGCTTCACGTTGGTCGAGATCGCGATCGTGCTGGTCATCATCGGCCTGCTGCTCGGGGGCATCCTCAAGGGCCAGGAGATGATCACGCAGGCGAAGATCAAGAACATCATCTCGGATTTCT
>Ga0184628_10000497_pt1 | contig 21259 bp, 15 predicted proteins | sample PLM4_5_b1_FD_133149 | JGI IMG/M metagenome (GOLD analysis project Ga0184628, IMG submission 133149) | Groundwater sediment microbial communities from an aquifer in East River, Colorado, USA - PLM4_5_b1 | ecosystem: Environmental > Terrestrial > Soil > Riparian zone | place: USA: East River... | reverse complement strand
TCGCCGTTGAGCGAATCGCGGAACAGTTGAACCGCAGTATTGATGTCGCCTTGCTCGAAGCGAACCACTGCCTGTTGATACAAGGCCATTGAACTTCCGCCGGTTTCAGGCTCCGGCGGACTGGACCTGGCTTCCTCGGTCGGACTCTCCGGCTGCTGTAGGAGTGCAACGTACTCGACCGCGCTCCGGCTCCAGGAGATCTGCTCGGCCACGGTCTTTGGTTGTCCAACAGGATTCGTTGCGATCTGTTCGCCGGGAAGCAATTTCTTCAACTCTGCGCCCTGCTGCACATGCACCTCACCTTCAACCACAGCGACTGTCGTTCCGGATTGCTCCGCATTGACGAAGAACACGGTCCCTACAACCGACACCATGGCATCTCGCGTCTGAACGTAAAGATGTCCCGCGCGTTGTTTGGCCGCGGTCACCAGAATGCTCCCCTCATTGAGGCGCACACGAATGCCATCAACAGCAGATTCCAGTTTCAGTTCGGACTGCGCATGCATTTCAACGCGTGAACCATCTTCCAATGCGAGCAGCAGTCCCACGGCGCTGTTGGATCGAATGACCTTGCCGGCTTCGATCGTTTCTCCAACTCGATACAACGAAGGATTCCCCGCCGCTTCAACAGTGGCTTTCGGACCGCCAACATTGCCGGAGTTGCGGACAAGCACTATCGACAACGCGGCTACAAGGACAACAGCAGCAGCCGCTGCCAGTCCCCACCTCACCGAACTACGGCGCTTCAGCGATGCCATCTCCGGCAGAGACCCCGGCTGCCTCAGGCGAAACTGTCTCAGGTACGATTCGAATTGTTCATCGTGCTTGTCCATACTTGCTCCTCGCTCCTACCTGAAACTGCTCGCGCAATTTCGACAATCCATATCGGTATCGGGATGCGGCCGTGTTGGGCGAAATTCCCAGCGCGGCCGCGGCCTCCTCGAAACTCAGTCCGCCCCACATGTGAAGCACGATGACTTCACGTTGCTCTTCCGGCAACTCCTGCAACGCCGACTGCAGCTCGATCCCGGTTTGTTCCATGCCGGATGGGCTGTCCAGCCAGGAGTCTTCCAATTTCACTTCCCTCGATCGATTGCGGATCTGATTCAGCGCGACGTTTCGCACTGCGCGATACAGGTAAGGAACCGGCGATCCCTCAATCTCCAGATCCCCGCGCAACATCCGTTCGAACACCTGATGCAAGGCATCTTCGGCGGATGCAAAGGACGAAACGAACGAGCAGGCATAGGCGAACAAACCTCGGCTGTGGTGTTCATAGAGCTTGCGAATTTCATCGCGATCGATGCGGTTACCCACTCGTCATCCTCAATTTCGCCTCTGCGTACAAGACACCTGAGAACTGCAAATTTGTCTAGCGCGGGAATTTGAGATTGTTATACTGCCCGAAGTGATCCAAAGAACAGCAATCTGGATTCTGGCGACATTCGCGCTGTGTTCGCCGGGCACCGTGGTTATCCACCAAACCAGGGCGCCGATCGGTGCAGCCTATCAGGTGTGGTCTGTCCAGATCGGCTCGCCCGAAGCTCGACAGACCGCTTCGCGTCTTGTCACCCATCCGGCAACGGCCTCGCGCGAGCCACTTCCAGTGTTCTCGGAACCAGACTCCGCCACGGCCAGCAGACTGTATTTCGGATCTCTCTACAATCGTCCTCCCCCCGCATCCCTCTCCTTCAGCTAGCAACAATTCCAACGTCAACAATCTTGCTAAGGAGGGTGAAATGCACCGTCTTCTTGAGAACCTGTTTCGTCCCGTTTCTGCCGAAAAGGAAATTCAGGACATCAACGCGCGCCGTCAGGCACTGGCAGGCACAGATGACTCCAATTTGAAGTCTGCAGCCAAACAGTCTCGTAGTCTGATTGAAACCGTGGCCGTAACGGCAGTCGTTGCGGAACGTGTTTTAGGACTTCGAATGTTTGACGTCCAGCTCCATGGCGCACTTGCTCTCGCAAAAGGGCGTATTGCCGAAATGCAAACCGGCGAAGGGAAAACGCTCGCTGCCGTTCCGGCAATCGTATGGTACGCAAGCCAGGGAAACGGCGTTCATGTGATGACCGCTAACGACTATCTGGCCCGGCGCGACGCGGAATGGATGGGCGGCATCTACCGATTCCTCGGCCTGTCCGTCGGCTGCATTCAGCAGAACATGACCTCGGATCAACGCAAACTCGCCTATGCCTGTGACATTACTTACGGAACGGCAAACGAAGTCGGCTTCGACTATCTCCGCGATCAGCTCGCGCTGTTTCCAAAGGATCAGGTCCACCGCAATTTCTACGCGGCGCTGATCGATGAAGCCGATTCCATTCTGATTGACGAGGCTCGAGTTCCACTCGTCATTGCCGGCGATGAGAAACCCACGCTGTCTCTGGCCTATCGCGTGGATGAGGTGACACGGCACTTCCGTCGTTTTGCACATTTCACGGTCGACGAAGCCGGCCGCAACATCGGACTGACCGACGCCGGCATCAACGTCGTTGAAACCGCGTTCGACTGCGGCAATCTTTTTGAACCGGAAAACCTCGAACTCCATACCACCGTCCAGGACTCCATTCATGCGCATGCCCTGCTCCGGCGCGACGTCGACTATCTGGTGAAGAACGGCGCCATCGAATCTGTTGACGAATTCAAAGGCCGCATTATCCAGGATCGCCGATGGCCCGGAGGCCTTCACACCGCAATTGAAGCGAAGGAAGGCGTCGCACCAAAGAAGCAGGGCCGGGTTCTGGGTTCAATCACGCTGCAGAATCTGATCGCGCTTTATCCCATGGTCTGCGGCATGACCGGAACCGCCGCGACTCAAGCGCGCGAGTTCCGGAAGATCTATGATCTCGATGTCGAAGTCATTCCAACGAATCGACCGATGATCCGCGTTGATCATCCGGATGTGGTCTTTCGTACGATGCAGGAGAAGGAAGATGCCCTCGTTGAAGAAATCCGCAACGTCCACAAAACCGGACAACCTATTCTGGTTGGCACTCACAGCGTTGAAGAATCCGAACGGCTCAGCAGCCGACTGGTTGGAATACCTCACCAGGTGTTGAACGCCCGCAACGACGAGGTCGAAGCGGCAATCGTTCAACGCGCAGGAGAGCGCGCCGCTGTCACGATTTCCACAAACATGGCCGGACGCGGTACGGATATTCAACTCGGAACTGGAGTGGCCGAGCTCGGCGGACTGTATGTGATTGGGACCAACCGTCACGAAAGCGTTCGCATCGACAACCAGCTTCGCGGGCGCGCTGGACGCCAGGGCGATCCTGGCTGTTCGCGCTTCCTCGTTTCTTATCAGGATGATCTGCTGGTGAAGTACGGAATCAATGACGACACCCATTCGAATCCCGAGGAGATCCAGCGACGGGTCGAAGGTCAGCTACTGGACATTCGCCAGTTTCTCAACAAGTACGAGCGCGTGGCGGAAGGACAACGCTTGGCGATTCAGATGCGGCGCCAGGACGTACTCGACGGTTCGGCTCCGCGCGAGTCGGAACTCGAGAGGCTTGCATCGCTGATCACGATCGACGATCTGTGGGCGGAATATCTGTCGGCGCTCGCGGAAATTCGCTCGGGCGTCCATTGGGTGTCGCTCTCCGGCGGAGCACGCGATCCCTTTCAGTCGTTCTTCCGGTTTGGCGGCCTCGACGCGTTTCGGGAATATCTGAAGAAGATTCACGCGCTCTTCAAGGAACTGCTTGTCGCTATCGACGAGGAGATTCCGCTGCGGCTTGCAAACATGGAATTGAACGGCATCGACCCGACACAACGTGGTTCGACCTGGACCTATGTCACAACTGATCAGCCGTTCACGACCTGGGTCGCGAAGGCGATGAGGGAGCTGCTGAGAAGGAAACCATCGTGACCGTCTAGCCGCGTTTCCAGACAGTGAATGTGCGGCCGTCGCCGCGATTAGACTGGAATTGCATGGGACGAGGTCCGCCCGGAGCGGCAACGCAGACTCTCAATAGGCCGCCGTCCAATTCATAAATCCCTTCCTGCGTCTTCCCTTGGTTCGATCCGGCCGTGTTGACGTAGTCGATGGTTTTGGGCGCTTGCGATGCATCCGAAGTGAACTCCATCTTCATCATGATCTGCGGACCCGCATAGACCGTCGTTTCGTTGCCGTGCGTGACGCGCTTCACCCATTCGACAGCCGACGGATCCATGGCCTGACCGTCCATGACTGCAGAGACCATGCGCCACTCGCCTTCGAATTCCGATGTCAGCACACTGCCCGTTGCTGCCGGTGCCGTTGCGCGAATCGGCGATTCGCTGCGAGTAAGCGTTTCAAAAACGAACCCGCTGCCGGCGGGAGCAGAAAAAGCAGACGGGCGCACATCGCCTCGAACCGCGAGGCAGATTCTCCATGTATCTCCATCGAGTTCGTAGATGCCGAGATTGGTGTTGCCCTTCTCCGGTCCGGCATCGAATTTCATGTTGAGCTGGTGGGGATTTGCGGAATCGTCGAGTGTGAGCGTGCCTTCATAGACCGCACCCATTCCGAGGCTGCTGAAGCGGCTTCCCGTGATCTCCACGCGCGCGTTTGCGAGCATGCCACCGGAAATCGTCTGTCCTTCCATTTCCAGTTCTACAACGGCCCAAGCGCCCTGAAGCATGTCCAGATCGTCTCGCATGAAGGCGTAAATATAGAATTACGTGATGAGACGCAAGCAGAATTTCCGGCGGTTGAAGTTACTGTACAGGCGCGCCGTTTCGACCAGTGGGCGCCAGGGCGTCGATGGTGGAGTACCGCGACGGACACGCGCGGATACGATGCCGCACTATTGTCAGGCCTTAGCCGTGCCGTGTAGCGCCTGTTCAGTAGAATTCGAGCAAACTCCATCGGGTTAACTTTTCCTCAAGGGTAGAGTCTGTTTGTAGGCGCAGTCTGATCGCCCCTTGTCTAGAGCGAAGTTCATAGGGTTTGCAACGACGGTGCATATAATACCGGCGCGGCAATCCTTTTGAGGTCTGGCCCTTATTCCGGTGCGGAGGTCGCGATGAAAATCCTTTGTACATTTCTGCTAGTGGCTGTCGTTCTGACGACAGCCGCCGCACCACGAGCTGCAGACACACTGCCCAGCCAATACACGGATGCGGAGTTCTGGAAGCTCGTCACGGATTTTTCAGAACCGGGCGGCCAGTTCCCATATGAGAACTTCGTTTCGAATGAAGTTTCCTACCAGGACGTCATCTCCGAAATGAAGCGCAGGACAACGCCCGGAGGCGTCTACCTTGGCGTTGCTCCTGAGCAGAACTTCACGTACATCGCCGCCGTTCAACCCAAGCTTGCGTTCATCTTTGATATTCGGCGGCAGAACCTTATCGAACTCCTGATGTATAAGGCTCTGTTTGAAATGTCGCCCAGCCGCAGCGAATTCGTTTCGCGGTTGTTCTCGCGAAAGCCGGCCAGCCTCATCGAGACAACCGCATCGGCAACAACTCTGTTCAACGCGTTTCAGAAAGTGCGGCCCGATCCGCAGCTCTATCAGGACACGTTGCGGACCATGAAGGACCGCCTCGTACGACAACATCAGTTCCAGCTCACCGCAAACGACCAGCAGAAGATCGAATACATTTTCAAAGTGTTTTATGAGGGCGGGCCGTCGATGAACTATGCGTATGCAAGCGCAAGTCCGAACAGTCTGGTGCCCAGCTACTATCTGCTGATGACGGGAACGGATGCTCGCGGACAGAATTCCGCGTTCCTTGCCAGCGAAGACCGCTACCAGTACATCCGCGGTCTTCAGCAGAAAAATTTGATTGTGCCCGTTGTTGGGGACTTCGCCGGACCAAAAGCCATCAAAGCTGTTGGGAACTATCTCAAGGAGCACAGCGCCACTGTCTCCGTGTTCTACATTTCGAATGTGGAAGACTATCTCCAGTCCAGCTGGAATGCCTACCGAAGCAATATCCAGGCGCTTCCCTTTGAAGAGTCCGCGTACTTCATACGATTCATGCCGCGCGCCGTCACCGCACTTCGGCGCGTCCAGGACCTTCCAGTCCGGTGGCCCGGGCGCAGTTGGTGAATAGAGGTACGAGGGGTCTGACCCCAATTGGTATACTCGTCGATCTTTGAGGAGGACGTCGGTTATGAGATTTCAGCAGTTATTGCAGTCGTTGCGCCTGGGCCTGGCCCTGGCACTCGTATTTACGGTTGCCTCCCAGGTGGGATCCAGCCAGCAGAAGGTTCCCATTCAAAACAATATTCCAGTGGCGCCTCGTGGTCTGGCGAATCGCCCACTGCCCAAAATGCCCGTGGAGTTCGACACCGGCGAAGGAATGAGAATCCGCGTCTCCGCAGTGACGCGCGCACTGGAGAATCCCTTCAGCCTCGCGTTTCTGCCGGACGGCAGCATGCTGGTCACCGAACGCGCCGGCCGCCTCCGGATCATTCGCAAAGGAGTTCTGGATCCACAGGCTATAGCGGGAGTGCCGATGTCGCGAAACCTTGGCGTGTCGGGCGAACCCGGCGCCGTTCATGGCTTCATGGATGTCGTGCTCCATCCGAAATTCGCGGAAAACCAGTTCGTCTATATCTGCTACACGAAGCCGCTCGACGCCACCAAGAACGCGACTGCCATCGCGCGAGGGAAATGGGACGGCAAGGCGATCACCGGCATGAAAGATATCTTCGTTGCCGCTGAAGGAACTGGAACTTCCCGCATCGCATTTGGTGCCGACGGCATGATCTACATGGCGACGGCAGGCAACGGCGCGCAGGACATCAAGAGTCAGGCAGGCAAGGTCCTTCGCCTGAAGGACGATGGAACCGTGCCTCCCGACAATCCCTTTGCCGGCCGGGCCGGATACACCCCAGAGATATACACGCTCGGACACCGGAGTTCACTGGGGCTGGCGTTGCATCCGGGCACCGGTGAGATGTGGCTTAACGAGAACGGGCCGAACGGCGGAGATGAAATCAACATCCTCAAACCCGGCAAAAACTACGGATGGCCGAACGTCAGTTATGGACGTAGTTATCAGGGACCGTGGCAATCCGAACATCCCGGCAGCGAAGGCTTCGAGCCTCCCCTGGTGTATTGGGTGCCGTCGATCGCGGTTTCCGGTATGGCGTTCTACACCGGCGACAAACTTCCAAAGTGGAAGGGGGACGTGTTTGTGGGTTCGCTCCGCACCGGAGAAATTCCGGGAACCGGCCATCTGGAACGAATCTTGTTCAATGAAAAGATGGAAGAACTGCGCCGGGAATCGCTCCTCGTCGAGTTGAGGCAGAGGATTCGCGACGTTCGCCAGGGCCCCGATGGATTGTTATATGTGTTGACCGACGAGAAAGAAGGCGCCGTTCTGCGTATCGAACCCGCCACCACGAAGTAAAAAAGGGGCCAGACGTGTCATTCCCCTTTATTGCTGAGCAATAAAGGGGAATGACACGTCTGGCCCCTTTTTTACTTCGTGGCGAAGCCGGCGCGTGGTTCGAGCTTTTTGCCATCCGCCCGGACGGCGGACTCCCAGATCGCGGCCTTCTGACCATCTTTCATGGGACGTCCAGTGATGGTCAGCCTGGTACCCGCTTTCAGATCGCTGGGCTTGATGCCGGCACGCAACAGAGTGCTCGGTCCTTCGGCCTCAAACCCCCAGACCACAACCTTGCCATCTTTGCCCGTGACTTCCACCAGTAGCCACGAATGTGGATTGGTCAGCTGCCACTCCTTTACGACCCCTTCCACCGTAATCGTCTTTGTCTGTTCAAACATCGCAGCCGAATGATGTGCCAGGTTCGGCGCAGCGATCATGATCAGGGCGCCGAGGCCCGTCAGTGTAGTGAACAACGCTCTTTTCATGGTTTGCCTTTCTCTGTGCCGGTTTTCTCGCCGAAGTTCAGATCACGAAACTGAGTTGTACCGTCTTTTGTCTGGACCACACTATTGTTCGGGTTTTCACCACAGTTCCAGTATCGAATCCGCAGGTTCTTTTCGGGATCGTCCAGCTTCACATAAGTCTGCTTCACGTACCAAGGCTCGACCAGTGCCGGAGGATCGTAGACCCATACATCGACGCCCATCGTCTTATCGTCCATCTTCTTCCAGATCTCCACGGTCTCTACCTGATTGGTGTAGTCCGGATTCGATCGCTGGTAGATGCCCGCCTGCAGCTGATTCGTGTGAACCACCAACTGCGATCCATCCCAGAATCCGATGGAATCGCCGTTTGGAATCGGAAGGCGATCCTCTTCGGCCACGTGCGGGCGGCCATCCGTGTAGACACGCCGAATATCATTGACCATCTCGTTGATCAACCACGTCTGGTTCGGCGTTATGACGAATTCGCGAAGAAACGGCTCGGTCAGCCAGCGGGGAACTCCGGGAGGAGAACAGGTGGAAATCGGATCCCATTCGATGCCGCGTTTCACATCCTCGATCCGCTTCAACAATTTCTTCTCATACTCCGGCGTCAGTTTGGCCGTGGGCATGCCCCCATTCGGCTGATCCGGGTCGAACGTGAATCCTTTGTCTGCGGGCCGCGAGTAAACTCCAGTCCAGTTGGGAAGGCCCGCCGGCGACAATGGCTGGCCGCCCTTCGCTTCGTCACGGAGTGCCTGATATAGATCGGCGGCAGTCTTGTGTTGACGGCCGAGTTCGGCCATCTGTTCCCTGGTTCGTTCGGTTATTCGTGCTGGAGACGGCCCGGCTGCCGGCGGGTCCGCTGCCTTGCATGCAGACAACATCATCGTCAGTGTGAGGAGAGCAACCATCCCCACAGCCGTCTTCGCTGTACTTCGTGTCATAAACAATCCTCCCCGCAAGAGCCCGAGAGGCTCCGGACCTGTGGACTTTTAACACCTTTTGCAGCAGGTCTCAAGCGCGTGTGGACGGCAAGGCGGAAATCCGTCATCATTCATTCTTTGCCGTTTGTGGTTCAGCCGTTGCAGAAGGGGTGTCAATGCTCTCAGTCTTCATCACGATCCTCGGCCTGCTCGTCCTGGAAATTGTCCAGAGCGTTGACAATGCCATTGTGAACGCTCACATCCTCAAAACGATGAGCGAGCGGGCACGAAAATGGTTTCTGCTCTGGGGCATTCTGACTGCCGTCTTCCTCGTCCGTGGACTGCTGCCGCTGCTCATCGTGTGGATCACCGCGCCCGGTGTTACGCTTTGGCAAGCCGTCCTGGCAACCTTCGGCAGCGATCCGCTCGCGCATAAAGCGATGGAAGACAGCTCGTTCATCCTTCTCATCGGCGGAGGGATGTTTCTTATGCTGCTGTACTTCCACTGGCTCTTCCTTGAAAAGAAGGATCCGTACTTTTTTGTCGATCGGCTCGTGAAAGAGCAGCATGGCGTCTGGTTTTTTGCACTGGCCGGGCTGATGCTCGTTGGGATCATGTGGGCCGTGCGTGATCAGCCGCTCGCGATGATCGCCGCAGCAACAGGCAATGCCGTGTTTTTCATCCTGTTCGGATTCCGTCAGATGGCGGAACAACAGGAGAAAGAGATCGAGAAAGGAACCAGCGACATCGCAAAGCTGCTGTTCCTGGAAGTACTGGATCTTTCCTTCAGCATTGACGGCATCTTCGGTGCGTTCGCATTCACGACAAACGTCGGTCTCATTCTCATCGGAAATGGGGTCGGCGCTATCGTCGTGCGGGAACTCACCATCAAGGGCATCGACAAGGTCGGCAAATACCGCTGGCTGAAGAACGGCGCCATGACCTCCATCGGATTTCTCGGCGGGTTCATGGTTGTAGAGGCCCTGGGCTTCCACCTCCCGGAATGGTTCCCAACAGCAGCAACAATCAGCATTGTTGGCATGGCGTTCTGGTCATCCCACCGGTACCTCAAAACCGAAACGCAACAAGCCGCATAGAAATAGGGAATAAGGGGCCATCAAGAGACGGCCCCTCGTTCCCCTATTTCGTTTGACTCTGCTCGCCTGTCCGTGATTAGAATGCCGCAGTTTTTTCGTAGCTCAACTTTGACAACAGCTAATTGGGGCCTTCCCGGGGGGGATATCATGAGGGGATTTCTCGTTGCCGCCGTGCTTCTATGTATGGTTTTGTCTGCCGGCGTGCTTTCTGCACAGACTGCCAATGGCTCCGTCAGCGGACTGGTTCACGACAAGGCGAATGCCGTTATTCCGGGCGTCACAGTCACATTGACGGGCACAGATACCGGTGTTGCGACGACCGTGTTGACCAACGAAACCGGGGCGTACCGGTTTGCTTCGGTGCTGCCCGGAAACTACAGACTGAGTGCGGAATTGGCCGGATTCAAGCCTACCACCCTCACTGGCGTGATGGTTGGCACCTCGGCACAAGTTCGGTTTGACATCACTCTGGAAATCGGCGTCTCGAATACGAGCGTTGAAGTCGCAGTGTCGTCACAGCAATTGTTGACCGAATCGTCGGCATCCATCGGCCAGGTACTCGCCACGGAAAACGTTACTGCACTTCCTCTCGTTAGCGGAGAGGTTCTGGATCTTGTGAGAATCATGCCGGGTATGCGCGTTGATCCGTTTGGAGATCAGTTCAGCACCTTTACCGGTTTGCAGACAAGCACCATCAACACCGTGCGAGACGGTCTCAGTGTCACGGACACGCGCAACGCGAATGGCATTTCCGGGACCACCACAATAAACCCGGACCTTGTCGGTGAGATTCGAATCATCCTGACGCCCGTGGACGCAGAACTCGGACGCGGCAATGGACAGATTCAAATTTCGACGCGATCTGGAACCAACAAGTTCACAGGGTCTGCAGTGTGGAACGTTCGAAACTCCGCCTTCAGCGCAAACAGCTGGGTTAACAATAGAAATGTTGACGCGGTTACCAACCAATGGAAACCCATCCCACTGGATTGGCAAAACACTCATCAATACACGATCAGCTACGGCGGCCCGATCGTCAAAAACAAGACATTCTTCTATGCGTTGTGGGATCAGAACATCAGTAAGAACCGCTCATTGGTGACCAACAACGTACTAACGGATTCGGCAAGGCAGGGCATTATGCGCTACTGGACGGGATGGAATCCGGGCAACGCGTCGCAGGCCCCGCCCACTACTTTCCCGGTCACCAATGGAGTTTGGGCTGCGGTTGATCCCACAGGTACGCCGGTAGCACCGCTGAGAAATCCTGATGGATCGGCGTACACGGGAGGTCTACGTTGCTTCAGCATGTTTGGCAATGTGAAGGTCGACGGCAGTCCATTCACAGCGGCGGACTGTCCAGGCGGGACGGCGCTATTTCCAACAGCGGGGCCGACCTGGGATACATTGCGGCCTACTTATGATGCCTCCGGATATGTGCAGAAGCTGATTCAGAACATGCCGCACGCAAACTTTTTCTCGCCGTCTCCTGCGGGAACTGCAGTCGATGGCCTCAATCTGGCCCAGTACCAGTACGTCCGCGGAAAAAGTGGAGCGACTGGTGCTGCTGCACAGAACGGAACGAACCCGGCAAACAGCAGCCGTAAACAGATCAACGTCAAAATCGATCAGACCTTCAATCCGAAAAATCGGCTCAGCGTGGGTTGGAGTTATGAACACGATGATAACACCGACAACGTTGCCAATTGGCCCGACGGCTTCCATGGGCTTTCGACACGGCGGCCTCAGGTTCTGACGGCCAATTTTACTTCCACGCTTACGGAATCGATAGTCAACGAAGCCCGTTATGGGATCACCTACGGGGCCCAGACACTAACCCCCGCGTGGCTTGTGAAGGATACAGCGGTAAGAACAGGAGCAGAAGCATTCCTGATGCAGGGAGGGGTCAATGCGGTGAATGGCGCGTCTTATCCTGTATTGATAACTCCTGGCGCAGGCAACTATTCCTTCGGAAACAACATGATCAATGCCGCCTCTACGTATAGCGGCAGCGATTCGCCTTTATTCAATTATGCGGACACGTTGAGTTGGACACATGGTCACCACGCTTTCAAATTTGGCGGTGAACTTCGTCTGACGCGGTCAGACGGATACAGTGGCGCACTCTACCCAACCGTTACCGGAGGTGCGGGCGGCAACAACTCTCCGCTTGGTGTTGGCGGTCTTGCTGGGGTTTCCGCCGCAGATCAACTTCAGACACTCACAAGAACAAATGCTGCAAATATGTTGTATTTCCTGAACGGATCCGTCGGTGCTGCGACGACTGCATATTGGATTGACTCTGCCGCTAATGTGGAAAATGGAACGTGGGAGGACATCACGACAGAGGAAAAGCGCTTCCGCAAACAAGTCGCCAATGAGGGGGATTTCTTCGTCAAGGACGACTGGAAAGTGAACAAGAATCTCACACTCAACCTCGGCGTGAGATGGGAGTATTACGGCTCGCCCTATCTTCGAGGTGGTTATACATCTTCCATTGCTGGACAGGGCGGAGGCCTTTTTGGCGCCGATCGCAGTACCGAAAGGTTTAGCAATTGGATGGCCCCTGGGAATCTTTTTCTGGCTGGTTACGGGGCAAGCGCTCCCGCAGCGTCGGCGCTGACCTGCCAGAACAACGTGTCAAATCCCGGCACAATTCCTGTTTCGACATGCGATCCGAATAACTTAACAACGTTGATATATGTCGGTCCGGACTCTGCAAATCCCGATCTGACAACGATTCCGAGTGACTTCAACAATTTTGGACCTGCGATCGGTTTCGCCTGGCAACAAGGTCAAACTGTAGTACGCGGCGGAATGCAGATCACCTTTGGAGGTGCGGGCCGCAATGGAGGAACAACAGAAAACCTGCTCGGCAACGTGGTGGGCAACAACAGCACGGGCACGGTGAACAGTTTCACTTCGATAAACACTGGAACTGGAAATCGTGTTGTGGACTTCCGCGACATTCCTGCGCTGATCCCGGTACAACCCACCTCGCCGGCCGTTCCGGCAGGGCAAATTCCGGTATACAACCGCGCGACAGCGTTCACCGCTTATGATCCGGAATTTGCGACTCCCTATGTTCAGAACTTCACAATGTCGGTGACGCGCAATATTGGCAGGAACTACACGATGGATGTCCGCTATGTCGGCACAATGGGAAGAAAACGACCCGGCAACCTCAACTTGAATCAGCCCAACGTGTACTACAACCCTGAGCTTCTCCAGGCTCTCAAAGATACACGCGCAGGGTTGAACTCGCCTCTTTTTGATCAAATGTTTGCGGGCCTGAATCTGAACAGCGGTACCGCCGGATACAGCGCAGTGGATGGTGTTCTGCAGCGAGGGTCCGCTCACCTGCGACGGAACGCAACTTTTACGACGAACCTTGCGAACGGGAACTTCGACGCGGTCGCGTCATCACTGAACACGCTCGTTGCCAGTGCCGCTATTGTCGGCTTGCAGAGTACTCCCATCACGAGTTCCATTGTGGGTGGAACAGTGTTGCGGAATGGCTGCAACCGAATTGCCGACGGGCTGACCAGCATCCCAACCCGCTGCTTCCCCGAAAACTACATCGTGGCAAACCCCCAACTGAGCGCGGCAACGTACACTACCAATCTGGGAACGTCCAACTATCATTCGATGCAGGCGCAAATGACGGCAAGGCCAATACAGGGGATTAGCTTCCAGACGACGTACACGTTTTCAAAACGTCTCGGTCTGGTGAACGGTGGTTACACGGACCCCTTGAACCGGAACGCGGACTACACAATGCCCTATCAGAACGTCACTCACGACCTCCGCACGAATGGAACGTTCGAGCTACCTATCGGGCCCAACAAGATCTTGCTTGGAAACTCTTCCGGGTGGCTTGCGCGGGTAGTTGAGAAATGGCAGACCAGCGTTATTTTCAACACCTCCAGCGGGAACCCGAGAACCGTCATTGCCGGGCACATGTTCTACGCTGGCGGGAATCAGAATCTGGACAACGGTCAGAACCGTGCAGACGTTGTTTCGCCCCTGTTTGATACCCATATGAGGGGACACGCGGAATGGAATGGCGCGACGGGGACCTACTACGGAGTCAACAAATTTGCCCAGGTCAACGATCCGCAGTGCGGCGACGGTGGTCCCGTCGGTAATAGCGCTACCGATCCCGGCGGCTTCGATTTCAGAAGCAATTGCGCGCTTAGAGCAGTGGCATTGGTGAATCCGGACGGTTCGATTGGTCCGATACTGCTTCAGAATCCACTTCCAGGAAATCGCGGCACCATGCCCATGTCACTGGAAGCTCTCGGCAAGTGGAGATTTGATGCAAACCTGGGAAAGACGTTCCGGATTTCGGAATCCAAGTCATTTGCGATCCGCATCGATGCAACCAACGTCTTGAACCACCCGGACCTGATCGATCCGGACCCGCAAACGGGATTCAGCATCAATACTGCTGGCCTTGTCTTCGGACGAATCCAGTCGAAGGGTGGAAACGGGGCCAACACTCAGCCTCGGACATTCCAGCTTCAGGCGCGTTTCAGCTTCTGACTAGCTGGATCCAGAAAATAGGGGAACGAGGGGTCTGACCCCTCGTTCCCCCTTTTTCCTATTTCCGCTTACGGCGCGGGGGCCTGCATGAACCGGCCACCAAAAATAGCGCGGGCCAGCACCTTACCTTCCATTGCTGCCATGACCGAGGCTCGATTGGTTAACGCCGCGGCATCAAGTGGAGCATTGAGGGCATAAAGAGTCAGTGTGTAGTGATGCCGTGGCCCGGCTGCGGGAGCGCCGGGCCCCCGGAAGGGCTGAACGTGAACCGCACCTGCGGGAAGAAGTGGGGAGTTGGCCGCCCCGGCACCTTCTGCAAGCGACGTTGTTGCCGCCGGTATCTTGGCAAGCATCCAATGCAGAATGTCTCCGCTCGCCGAAAGGGCCGGCTGCACCGGCTCAGGATCGTTCATGACCAGTACAAACTCGACCGCCGCCATCGGCACATTGGTCCACGACAATGCGGGTGAAACGGCCATACCGCCCGCGTGCTTCGCGGGAATCTCACCTCCATCAGCCCAGGCCGTGCTGGTAAGGGTCATTCCCGGACCACCACGCCCTCCGCCGCCGCCCCGACCGCCACCACCCGGCGCGCCACCGGGGGGCGCCTGTGCTCCCGCTGCCGGAGGGCCGCCCGCTGGCGCTTGTGCGGTAGCCACCATACTGGTGCTGACTGCAAAAGCCACTATCAACACAATTGAAAACATCGTTACAACTCTGGATCGCATGTGATTCTCCTCGCCAGTTTCTGGCCAAAAATCTTCCGGGCGTTTATTCGCCCGGGAAATCTTATAAGGCATCGCGAATCCTTGGCCAGTTTTATTAATCCGCTTTTGTCTGCGTACCGGCTTCCGGATTATTCTTGGGGAGTCCAATACCGGACGGAGGAAGCCCGATGACTCAGGCGCGACGGATAACGGTAGTTCTCATTCTTCTCAGCATGACCGTTCTGGCTGAACGGACAAAACTCAAGCCCGCAACCAGTGGTCCTCCGCAGGAGGACATCAAGCTGGGACTTGATGCTGCCAGGGATGCGGAAAAGCAGCTGGTACTGATAAAGAACCCGGACGCCAACTCCTACCTCACGTCGCTGGGAAACTCGCTGGTTGCGAAGGCTCCCAACGAGAACAAGTTTCCTTTCACGTTCAAGCTTGTCGACGACAAGTCGATCAACGCCTTTGCCCTGCCGGGCGGACCTATTTATGTTCACCGCGGAGCAATTGAAGCCGCTGACAACGAAGCCCAGATTGCTGGAGTCATTGGCCACGAAGTAGGACACGTGATTCTTCGACACGGAATGGCGCAGGCGAAAAAGGCCCAGCTGACTCAGGGTATTGTCGGGGGCCTTGGCGCCATATTCGGAGATAGCACTGTCGGTCAGATCGCCGGGGTGGCCGGTGCATTTGCCGGCAGCTCGATCCTGTTGCGATACTCACGCGATGCCGAATCCCAGTCGGACCTCATGGGCACGCAGATCCTATTTGATAGTGGGTACGACCCCATGGCAATGGCGCAATTCTTCGACAAACTGGCGAAGGATCATAAGGGTTCCAAGTCCGAACAGTTCTTCAGCAATCATCCGATTCCAGAGAATCGGGTCAAGAAGGTCAACGACGAGATCAGCAAGATCGGTAAAGTGCCGCTGAATCCCCGCACCGACACTACTGATTTCCAGAGAGTCAAAAAGCTGCTTCTGGCGATGCCCGAGCCGCCCAAGCCGACAGCGGCAGGCGCCTCGGCTTCGGCAGCCCCACCACCTGCACCGTCAACACGAATGATGGACTTCCAGACCTCCAGTATTCAGCTTCGACATCCGGACAATTGGAAACCCGCTGTGGACGGAACCAAGGTCACACTGACTCCCGCGAGAGGCGTTGTGGGACAGGGCGATCGGGCTTACGGACTGATCATCGATGTTTTCAAGCCACAGAATGTGGGGAATCTGGATCAGGCCACCACTCAGTTCATTAACAACCTTCTACTTCATTGAGGTCGCACCAACGAAGGATATGCCTCAATATCAGGCCGCCTTCCGCTCCATTCTCGATTCCGTCCGCTTCCGCTGAGGGAAAAGGGGCCAGACGTGTTATTCCCCTTTATTGCTGAGCAATAAAGGGGAATAACACGTCTGGCCCCTTTTTTATTTGAATGTGTAGATGGTGTCGCCGGCGGCGACGACCAGGTATTGAACGCCGTCCAGTTCGTAAGTGATGGGTGTGTTGCTCATGTTCGAGCGAAGTTCCGCATGCCACAGTATCGAGCCATCCTTCGGATCGAATGCGATGAAATTGGACGCATTGTCACCAGCGAACAACAGATTCCCCGCAGTGCTCAGCAATCCGGAACGGATCGCGGGGGTTGCCGGCCACTTATGCATCCACCGGATCTTGCCGGTCTTGTAATCGATGGCTTCGAGCATGCTTTCGGACCATCCACCGCGATCGTTTCCACCCCAGCCTTCGGGCTTAACGTCGGTGTCATAGAGGTAATAGACGCTGAAAGCGCGAGTGGCATTCACATAGAAAAGCCCCGTATCCGGGCTGAAGCTCGGAGGCGGCCAGTTGACGGCACCACCCTGATTCGGTGATACGAGAGCGCCGTCATATTGCGGCTCCTTCCTGGGATCCGGAGTCGGCTGGCCTTTGGCATCGACTCCCTTTGTCCAGTTCGTCTTCACGAATTCCGTGCTGAGGATGTTCTTTCCGTTTGTTCTATCCAGAACAAAGAACCATCCATTCCGGCTCGCCTGCGCAAGCAGTTTGCGCGATTGTCCGTTGACTTCGCCATCAAAGAGGATCGGCGCTTCGATCGCATCCCAGTCGTGCGTGTCGTGTGGCGATGCCTGGAAATACCAGACGAGCTTCCCCGTGTCGGGATTCAACGCAATGATCGATTCGGTGTAAAGGTTAGCCCCTTCCCTTCCTCGGCCGGCGATTACCGGTTGCGGATTTCCGGTTCCGAAATAATAGAGATTCAATTCGGGATCATACGCGCTCGGTCCCCACGTCATGCCACCGCCATGCATCATGGCTTCGACACTGGGCCAGGTCTTTGCTTCAGGATCGTTGGGATTGGGATACGTGTACCAGCGCCACTGCAGTTTTCCAGTCTCGGGGTCGTGGGCCTGAACGTATCCCGGAATATCGAGATCGTCGCCGCTCACACCGACAATGACGTGGTTCTTCACGATCGTGGGCGCGACGGATCCATAGTAAAACTGTTCGAGGTCGCATATCTCCGTATGCCAGCGCTCTTTGCCATCAGCGATGTTGAGCGCAATGAGATTGCAGTCGGGCGTCTCGACATAGAGCGTCGACCCGAGCACAGCAGCGCCGCGATTGCCGATGTGCCAACCGCCTTTGGACTTCCACGAGAAATGCCACAGCTCACGGCCGGTGCGTGCATCAACGGCCCAGACGTGATCGGGAATGGTCGTATACATCACGCCATTGACGACGATCGGCGTACCCTTGATGGTGGCCGAAGTCGCGCCTCCACCGGCGGCCGGTCCATTGCCGGGATTCGCGCGCCAGGTCCAGGCCTGCGTGAGGTTGTTCACATTCGATGAATTGATTCTTTTCAGCGTGCTGAAGTGGCGGCCGGAATAATCGCCGTTGACCATTGGCCACTCCACCGGAGCCTGCGCGAGCAGCGCAGCAGTCAGAAGCAGAACTCCAAGAGTGATTCCAGGAAGCTTCACGCCCTTCATTTGAGCGACTCCAGATAAGCGACGATGTTGTGCATGTCGGCATCCGTGTACTGATCGAGCAACTCGTGATGCACGGCAAGTGGATCGCGTACTTCCACTTTCACATTAGCGGCGCGTTTAAACGTTTGAGTCTGACCTGCAGCATCGCGGAGTGACACATTGAAGTCGTCAATCCGAACAAGCGTGCCTGTGACCTCTGTTCCAGCTGCCGGTGTGACCGTCACTTCCGTTTGCTTGCCTCCGCGTGCGATGCGCGGGAAAAGAAAATTCTGCTGGATATTGATCGGTGTCGTGCGTGTTCCATATCCTGCCAGGTCTCCGGTTGGAGAATGGCACGTGCTGCACTTGCCTGCACCACTGAAATAGGCCTTCCCGGCTGCAACATTACCGGTGAGTACGTTGGGAGGCTGGTTCGTGTTCCGGTTGCTGGATGTCGATTCGATGCGTTGATGCAGGAAGTGCGACAGGTCCAGGATCTGCTCCGGCGTAAGATCTCGAGGATGACTCGCCAGCTTTTTCATCGCTGGTCCGATCTCGTCACCGAGCCGGTCGTGCAGCACAACGACGGAACGAATCAAGTCGGGTCCGTTCTCTCCGCCCTTGACGTTGCTTCCGTGACAGTTGATGCAGTACTGGGCATAGGCAGCCCGGCCTCGCGTTGCTGCAGCATTGTCGATGACCTGACGAACGGTGGGGCCCGCCTGACCGGCAGCAAAAGCAGCAACGGCCAGCAGCGCGCCGCCCGCAACTATTGAAAGGAAGGTCCGAACCTCTACACGTCGCATATACCGATGGCCTTATCGAGTACCGCAATGGGATCGTTACCTGCCGTAGGCGAGTATTCATGCGACAGGAATCCGGTGAATCCGAGATCGACGATGGACTGCGCGATAAATCCATAGTTCAGTTCCTGGCTCTCGTCGATGTCATGACGGCCGGGATTGCCTCCCGTGTGAAAGTGCCCAATCCATTGAAAATTGTCTTTGATATTGCGGACGACATCGCCGTCCATTATCTGAGCGTGGTAGATGTCGTAGAGAATTTTGACTCGAGGTGAGTTGACACGCTTCATCACATCGACGCCCCATGCCATATGGTCGAACATGTAATCCCTGTGGTTCACCCGGCTGTTGAGCAACTCCATGCAGATAGTGACGCCTTTGCTCTCCGCGTATCCTTTTATATTGCTCAGAAACGCCACACAGTTGTCCGCGCCTTCGGCATCCGCCATGCCTGCACGATTTCCGGAGAACGTGATGATGTTGGGAACGCCTGCCGTGGCAGATTCGTCGATGGCGGCGCGCATGCCCTGATCAATCCGCGCGTGGTTCTCTTTGCGATTGAGTCCATTGGCAATGCTGGCGCCCGCGGTCGGCTGGTACATCGAGGAAACGAGTCCGTACTTCTTCAATGTCGGCCAGTCGGCAGGCCCCCTCAGATCGAAGCCTTTAATACCGAGCCGCGCGGCCTCTCTGCAGGCATCTTCAAGGCTCGTGCCGCGGGCAAAGACGCCCTGCGTGACTCCCTGCTTCAATCGGCCCTTCCGCTGAACTGCTGACGCTGTGGATTGCGCTCCAAACGATGGTGACAGCGTTGCGCGAACCATCAGCACTGGAGCTGCCATCGCACCAAAAAAATCTCTTCGCTGCATGGATTCCTCCCACGTACAGTTGGATGCCGGGCAGTATATCTGCGGCGGCATCCGGCGGGGAGAAAAATAGGGTACTCTATCGCGCTGAGGACATCTGCAATGTTGAAGAACAGTATCGTCGTCTCGATAATCCTGCTGACTTTGGGTTCGGTTGCGGGTTGCAATTCAGAAAAGGAATCCGTGCCGGTGGTTACGATATATGACCCGGCAACTGCGACTGCACGAGTATTTGGAAGCATCAAATTTGAAGGTACTCCGCCGGAGATCATTCCATTGCGAGCGGGGGGAAGCGCATATTGCGTCAGAAACGCACGCGAACTGGTGGATGAGGCCGTTTCCTTAACCAGCGACAAGAAGCTCCGGAACGTCATTGTCTACGTGCGCCAGGGACAGGAGGGCCGAACCTACGAAGCGCCATCCGAGACGGTCGTTCTGGATCAGCAGAAATGTGTGTACGTCCCCCATGTTCTAACGGTGATGACGAACCAGAAGCTTTCGGTGCGTAACAGCGATCCGACATTTCATAACGTTCATGGAACCAGCCACGCGAATCCGGGATTCAATATCGCGCAAGCCGAGAAGGGCGCGGAAAACGTGTTGACCTTCACAAAGGCTGAGGCGCCATTTCGAATCGGATGCGACCTGCATCGGTGGATGGGAGCGTTTGTGGGTGTCTTCGATCATCCATTCCACACGACATCCGGAGTGTCTGGGAACTACGAGTTGCGCCTTCCTCCGGGCAAGTATGAAATTGTCGCCTGGCATGAAAAGTTCGGAGAGAAGGCGATGCCTGTTGAAGTCGCGGAAAATTCCAGGATGGAATTGAATTTCGCGTTCGCCGGTACCAGCGCACCGGTGCAGTGATTCCCGACAAAATAGCCGCCTACGATAATTAGCGCGGGGAGACAGGGGAGCTTCAGAAGAATTGGGGAACGAGGGGTCTGCCCCCTCGTTCCCCAATTTACTGAGGTTTGAAGGCTTTGAAGACGACTGGGAGCGTGTCGTAGCCTTCGAGGGCGATGGACTTGGCAGTGGCATCCACGGTCACTTTGCCGGTCAACGATGCCTTGCCTTCACCATCTCCCTTCGGGTTCAAGCGCAATTCCATCACTGTGAATTCGTACTCCGTCGGAGTCGCCCCACCAACAGGTTTCCAGGACCCATTGGAAGCGCCAAGGCGACGATCCGTTGCCAGAATGATGCGCTGACCGCCGTCAGGCAATGGCAGCTTGTATGCGAAACGAATCGCGTAGCCGGTAACTTCAGAGGTCCATAGATATCCCAGAACCGGCCCGTTCTGTAGAGCGGTGAACAGCGATCCTGCCGGTGTTACCACTGCAGCATTGCCTCCTCCGCCACCGCCTCGGCCACCGCGTCCGCCACCCCCACCGCCAGCTGCTCCACCTCCACGCCCCGCAGCCGCTGGAAGAGGCACCGCATCCGGGTCGACAGGAAGGTCCGGTGCCGCGTCCGTCGCAGCGGCAGCAGGTGCAGTTGCAGCCGCACCACGTGC
>Ga0184628_10000496_pt1 | contig 21263 bp, 26 predicted proteins | sample PLM4_5_b1_FD_133149 | JGI IMG/M metagenome (GOLD analysis project Ga0184628, IMG submission 133149) | Groundwater sediment microbial communities from an aquifer in East River, Colorado, USA - PLM4_5_b1 | ecosystem: Environmental > Terrestrial > Soil > Riparian zone | place: USA: East River... | reverse complement strand
TACTGGCGCGAGCGCAGGGTGTCCGGTGCCTCTGTGGGTGTGTGCTGATCTCCGCCCCCGCCCTTGCCCCCGCCGCCACCGGCGCCGGCAATGTAACGAAGGTCGTCCATGGGGCTTAGATGTTTTCCGTGAAGACGCCTGCGCTGACTACCTGCGATCCCACCACAAGTCGCCCATAACCCACGGCCACGCAATTTCCCTGTCCTGTTGTATTGACCGGCCCGCCGAAGCTGTAGCTCGGAAGATTCTCCACTGCCTTGGTCGTCTTGGCGTCCGGCGGTTGGATCAACAACTGCGCCACGCCGCCCAGCGCCAAGCCCCAACCCACGGCACCGATGGCGCCCACCAGGCCGGCCGTTGCACCCGCGCTCAATCCAATAGCGCCACCGATGGCGCCGCCGACAGGACCGGCAACGATAATGAGCACGGCGCCAATGATGATGCCCAGATAAGGACTCTTCGCCCCGCCCTGGATCACCGGCACGATGCGCAGAGTTTCCCGCCCGAACGGCTGCAGCATGCGCGGCACGTCGCTGGCCTCATCGCCTACCAGCACGCGAAATGGGTCCTCGCGATGCTCGAATAGGTACTGGCGGAACGGAGCTCCATAATTGGCGCATAGCGCGGACATGGCCTCAGCTGGGGTCTGCACATCGAAACGGTGCACGCGGCCGAAGCGCCTGCCCAACTCTCCGTATAGGCGTACCTCGCGCATTTACTTGCCGACGTGGATGTGCGGCATGTTCGGCAGGAACAGACTCACCAGCCAGAGCACCACGACGACCACCACCACGATGTTGATGATCTTGAGAATTTTCCCGTCGATGATCTGACCGCCGTATGTGTTCAACAGCCACAGCAGCACGCCTACGATGACCAGCACAAAAATCAGTGAGAATAGGTCCATGCTTCAATCCTCCATCAAAGTGGAATGCCGAAGACAAGCGCGGGTGTGCTTGAGCCAATACCCGCCCCAGGGTTCGCGGCAGGACAGCCGCCCCCACACGTGATGCAGCATCATGTTGTCGCCCAGATAAATCGCGCAGTGGTTCGCTACGTCGGACGACAACTGAATCAGCAGCACATCGTGCTTTCTCAAGTCGCCTTCTGAAACTTTCACGAAGCCGCCGGCCTCGTAGCCATCCATGTACAGATCGAGCGGCGCCTCGCCCTTGGGCCCGCGCTTCCACCAGTTTGGATTGAGCGCATCGATCGGGCGCTCGGGCACTTTGATATTCAGTTCGCGCAGGTAGTAATCGCGCCACAGCTCGAAGCAATCCAGCACGCCGTAGGCGAAGGCGCGCCCGGTCAGCGGCGCCTCATATCCAGACGGGTCCAGGCGTTCGATCTCGGCCTTGGGCCAGGACGTGATGTACCAGGGCAGCCCGGAGCGCTCGCACCCTACCAGATCGGCCTGAGAGGGCTTGGCATCGGTCAGCGGATGCGAGTGCACCACGGCGATGGCCTCGCCGCGATCTTCGGCCAGCACGTTGTCCCACGTGTCCATGATGAAATGGTCGGAGCCTGCCGCTAGATTCTTGCAGCGCTGATAGCGCTCGCGCCCGTTGATGTTGAGAATGAGCCCGCAGCTTTCGCGCGGGAATTCTTCCTCGGCGTGCGCCAGCATCTCGACTCGGGTCTGGTCCATCATGAGAGCAGATCAGCCCCAGGGAATCCGCCATACGGAAGACTGGCCGGTTGCGCAAAGCGCATGCGACAACTGGAGCGACGACCGCCGCACCGATCCTGTGCTAGATCATTGGTCGGCGTGTCATCAGCCGTTGCAACTGCCCCACCTGCGTATCCGCAGTACGGCCCGCGATAGCCGCCGATGGCGAGCCATGCGCAGGTATTGGCCTGGAACTGGCGCCGCGGTATCTGCACGCCGCTGACATCCCATGCGGCAGTGAGTTCGAATTCTATGGTATCGCGTGTCTCGGCCGACTTGCGATCCACGAACCAGATTTCGTCTGGGAAGCCTGCAGTCGGATCGGGACTGCCCGTGTAACTGTCCATTTGTGCGGGCGTCAATCCATTGGCCAGCGTGCCATTCCACACGTACACGTAATCGCCAATCGCGGGGGGCGTCTCGGCTGGACCGCCCCACACGCCAACGCTGCCTCGAGCTGGGCACACATACAGCGTGCAGTCTGCAGCCACGATACCGGCATCGCTGGTCACCGCGATCTGTGTCCACGCGCTGGTGAGCCCTGTGACCATCACGGCGTTGACGCCTTGCACGATGGTGCCCGGGCCCGAAATGATTGCGCCGGTCTGCGCGACCACTGCGCCGGCATACAGTACGAGTTCGGCGGTGCTCACGTTGCCGGCTCGCACAAACACCGATCCGGTGTGACGCTGCCCGCTGACGATGGCTGCGACCTGTCCGACTTGCGCCGGCAGTCCTACGCCCGCATTGACGCTGGATGTCAGCTTGACCGCCGTTGCGGTGGAATCAGGTGCCAGCGTGCCATCGGTGGCGGCCGTTACATTGGTTTTTGTAGGCCACAAATCCATGCGCTTGGAGTTGAGCAGTAGATCGTCGGTGAAGTTAGGTAGGTCCAGATATTTCACCAGCGTGCGGCGGCGGGTGAGTTTCGCTCCCACCAAATCCTCATATGCGTGCACCAGTACGCCCACGTTGTACTGCTGACCGTCCACCATGTGGGTGATGTTGGAGATTTGCACCTTGGGTCGCGGCAGCGTGCCCTGCGCATTCTGTTCGAAGCCGCCGGCCTGGATCGGGAACGGGTCGTAGGTGTTCCCCTGCCACACCAGCGGATTGAGCAGTCCGTTGCGCCCCGCGTGATAGCGCGTGACGGCGCCGCCGACCACGGTCGCATCCAGTTCGAACAGTTCCACGATGGCGCCTGGCGTGAGCGATTGAATATCGGATTGGATGGTCATGTCTCGAAAGCTTGTTCAAACGTGGCGCTGACGCGATTGGCATTCTTGCTGATGACCTGGCGGCGCCAGCGTCGGCAGATCACCTTGATGGACGCGCTTGCGCGTGGCGGAATCCAGTCGAAGCTCGCACCCGTACTGCCGGCGGTGCGCAGAAAGTCCAGCATTGCCTGCGCGTCGGTATCGTTGCCGTGAAACTCCAGCGCCCAGTTTTGGCGAATGTTGTTGATGCCATCGCCCAGCCGCTGCTGATAGCCGTCTCCGAAACCCGTGATCAGCAGCTTGGGTTCCTCGTCCAGCGACGGCGCATACAGCGGGTCCCATGTCCATGTGGTCATATCATTGCCTCGCCAGCAGACCGCCTGGGCCTTTCTCGATCACGATCTGGCGCTGGATTGCACCCACCAGCACAAGGCCCAGCTGATCGCCGCCGCCCTTGCCGCCAGTGACGGTGCCGTCCGTGTTGACCGTGATTGAAATGTTCGTGTCGCCGCCGCTACCGCCGCCAGTCATCTTGACCGGCACGAAGCGACCGCCGGATAGCGGGATGACGGCCTCCGGTTGTCCGCCCTCGCCGGCCAGTGTCGGCCCACTGGTGATGCCGCCCTTAGCCATGCGCTGGCCATAGCTCGCGGTCGCACCTGCCCCCGCCCCGCTGCTCGCCCCGCTGAAGATGTTGGCCATGCTCCCGAAAATTCCGGTGCCGGCCAGATTGCCGAAGATGTACTGTGCCACCTGCTGCGCGGCGATGCGCTCCAGACCCTGTACCACGCTGAGCGCGAAGTCTCCGAAGGCCTGCTTGGCGGTGCGCGCGCCCTGCGCGAAGGACACGAAGGCATCGGCGAAGCTGTCTTGAAAAATTCCCTGGAAAATATTCGCAGCACTGTGGGCCGCGGCGGCAAGGCCCTCGATCGCGGTACGCATCTCGCGCACGCGCTGCAGGTCGTCCTCATTGCCCGTGCGGTTTGCAATGACCTGCAACGCGTCGGCCTGCTTCTGCAGATTGGCGATCGAGGCCTCTCGGGCTCTGTCCAGACGCACTTCCATATCCAGGGCGGAAATGGATCCGCTGGTGCGCAGGTTTTGCACGTCCTGTTCGGCGTTGGCTTCCTGACGAAACAGCAGCGCGCCTTTCTGTTCGGAGATTTGGAACTCACGGGCGGCTGCAGCGGCCCCGCTGGACTCCGCGCGCAGCAATCGCAACGCGGCTAGTTCGCGGTCTAGATTGGCGACGACCTCTTCATTGCCCAGCGCCGCGGCCTGATCGCGAGCCGCCCGAGTGGCGGCCTCGAGTGCGGGCAGCGATCCAAGCCTTGCGGCATTGGTGTCGCGCAACGCCCGCAATTGATCTTCTGGATTGCCGCCGCTTTGCGCCAGCCTGGTTTGAATGCCAAGCTCCTGCGCGGCTTCCTGTTCGCGCAACGTGTTGTAATGGCTCTGCGCTTGAGACAGCGCCGCCATGACAACGATGCGCCGCTCCCAGTCTGCTTGCTGATCGCGCTCGGCCTGGCTGCCCTGTTGCCCGAGTTGCAGATTGCGCACGCGCTGCTCGACCTCGATGCGCTTTTTGGCGGCCTCTTCAAATCGCCCTTGCTGTTCCAGAATCGCGACCGTGGTCAGATTGATGCTGTCTCGATAGGCCTGCTGCGCGTCCTCCATCTTCAGAGTGTTGGACGTGGCCACGTTCGCGGCCTGTTCTTCGATCACTCGCTGCTGACCCTTGAGCTTGGCGATCTCGGCGGCGGACTTGGAGCGTTCCTCCGACGTGGCGGAGGGCGAGGCGCGGAAGGCTTCCTGCGCTTTGATGGCTTGCTGAAGGCCGATCAGTTCCTGACCGAAAGCCTTATTGGCGATCGCCGTACGCTGCGAATAGAACTGTTCGATGCTGACTAGCCCACGGTCATAGCTGGTCTGCAGGATGTTGTTTTGCTCGGCCGCGCCAAGCCGCTCGATCTGCAAAATCTGCTGCATGCCGGCAGCGGCCGCGGCGGCGCGATCCTTCAGCGCTTGAAAGGCGGCGAGGCGGGCGGCTTCGGCCTCGCGTCTTTTGGTCTGTTCGTCGGGACCCGCGCGCGCCTTGGCTGCCTCGGCGCGCTCCGCCGGCGTGGTGGGTTCTACGACCTCAGGAATGAAAAGATTTTTTCTGCGGGCTGCACCGTGTTCGCCCAGCCCCGGATCGAGCAACCGCGCAAGTGCTGTGATCTTCTTCGCTAAGGTATCCGCGCCTTTAAGCTGCGAGATGTCCTCATCGAAATCCTTGAATGCCTGCGCCAGGAATCCCAGTGTTCCGCCGACCGTGGAGCGCAGCAACTCCGACTTGGACATGGTGATAATCAACTCTTCCCATGCCTTCGACAGACTGCGCGTTGCACCGTACAGCCCCACGTTGCCGGCGGCTGCCTGACCGCCAATGGCATCGGTCAAGGCCTGCGTGAGAATCTTCGAGCGCTCGGTTACATCGCCGACTTCGGTCAAATGTTGCAGTAAGTCTTTTTGACTCGCCAGATCGACACCAGCCTGGCGCAGCTGCCGCATGGCCGCGACCGGATTTTCATACGCACGGGCCAGGGTGTGCGCCGCCTCCGATGCGGTGGTACGCGTGAAGGTGGCAAAGTCCAGCGACAGCTTGAGCACATCCTTGAACGACTGCCCGCTGATGTCGCGCCATTTCAGAATCTCGGCTTCGGCGTCGCGGATGTCGATCGTCGAGAACGCGGTCGAGTGCGCCATCGCCTCGCCCATCTGCTCCAACTCATCGGCCGTGAACCCTGCTGCGTAACCTGTTGCCTTCAGCGTTGCTGCTAGCCGCGTCTGCGAGCGCTCATACTCGATGGTGGTGGCTACCGCTTCGCGCAGGACCTCGCCCAGGCCGATGCCGATGCCGATGGCCCCGAGTGTGTGCTCCAGCGATTCAAAGGCGCCCTTGATGGTATCGGTGGCCTCTTTCGCATGGCGCACCGACTGCTTTAGGTCCTCTTCGAATCTCGCGAGCCTGACATTCAGGTCAACGGTTAGGGTGCTGAGCGACAATCAGGCTTCCTCCGGTTCGGGCTTTTGCCATTCGCGAATCGCGACCAGCTGTGTGACCAGGGCATCGATGTCTTGAATGCCCAGCAGCTCGGCAACAATTGGCAGAGCAACCCAATCGATGCCGTTCATGACATTCCAAGCGCGTAGTGCGAGTCTTGATTCCTGCGGTGGTGCGGCTGGCTCGAAAGGCAGGCGCGTTGTGTCTAGCCAGCCTGTGAGTTTTTTTCCAGCTCTCGGCGCCGCTCGTTGTATTTGGTGAACTCATCAAACATCGCAGTGATGAGCGGCCCGAACAGGTCGGAGCGATCCGCCAGCCATTCATCGCGCACCTTGGCATTGAACTCCAGCGGGTGCGGGTTTCCGCCCACCAGCACGTCGGATTCCTTCACATGCGTTGTGCTCTTCTTATCGCTATCCCATCCGATGACCCAGGGCAGGAACCGTCCGCTGCTGCCCGTGCCTACGAAGACATCGAAAAACTCGACCTCCGTAGGACGGCGCAACATGAACTTGAACCCGCCCACTTCGTGGGTGAATTCGCGCGCTCGGCGAATCTTCTCCGAGAGCGTAACCGGCGCGCTGGTTTCTTCTGCCATATCACTCCTGTTTTCGTTTGGCCCACCAGAGTCGGCGGGGTTTACTGCACTCTCTCTTGGTCAACCGACCTATTACGCGGAGTAGTACGTGGGGCGGCCAAACATCGTGATGGCGGTTTTCGTCGTTACCAATTGCTGCGCCGTGCCGCCTGGAAGCAACGAGGCGCCGACGTAGCCGTTGAACAGCATGATTTGTCCGCCCGCCCCGTACGTGAACATAAAGCAGCGCTGGGCCTGGCTATCGGACGCGAGCTTCATTGCTTTCAAGCCCGGGTCGGACACGTCCCAGATGTGGTCCATGGTGAACACCGCCGGGCTGGGCAAGCCTGGAATTTGCGTCTTGACGTTCTGGTGGATCGTGGTGGTGTCCAAGAAATCGAAGTCGCCGCCGGTGGACGATACTGTGGTCGCCGTCAAAATGGAGGTGCCAAGCGTGACCTTTGAGAACGTGCTGCCGGTTGCGCTGAACGTGCCAAAGGCGGTCGTATCTTCACCCTCGAGCACGAAGTTAGAGCCCGTTGGCGTCTTGACCCGAAACATGCGCCCGTCCAGCTCCGACATGCCCTGAACGGTGAGCAGCACGAACTCGCCGGCCACCAGCGTATTGGTTGCGGTGACCACGCCTTCCGAGGCCTTGGAGATTCCTGTGATAGCCGCCGGCGCAACAATGGCTGACTGCATTGCGACGGAGACGTTGATCCATTTACGTGCGGTGGACATGGCGGGCGACTCCCAAAAAAAACGCCCACCCCATTACGGGTGAGCGTCGATGTGCTTCGCGGAAACGCCGGAACTTGAGCCGGCGCTTTACTTCAGATCATTCCCAGATAGTGAAGTCGCACACCATGGCATGCGCCTCGGTTTCCTCGTCGTAGCCTTCGCGTCGATCGTTCTCCAGGCAATCGACCGCCTGCAGCGCATCGCGCACGGTATTGGCCAGTGCGGTGGCTGCTTCCAAATCGCTGGCCCAGCACGCCACTGTCATGGAAACGGCATCGCCTCCAATGACCGGGGCGCCGCTGATGGTGGTGACGCCGTCCGTGCCGGTGCGCTGAAACACGATGAGTGGCAGCACGGCCTCTTGCGGTGCGATGCCAGGATAAATGCGCGGCGGATTGCCGATCAGCACCAGCGCATCGGACCACGCGCTCACCGCGGCGTATAGAATTTCCTCGGCGTTCATGTGCGGCGGTTAGCCTTGTCGATGCGCTCTTTCAAGCGCGCCTGGAAAATCTCCAATGACTCGTGCAGCATCTGACCGGCGGGCCTCAAGAAGGGCCGTGCCTTCATCTTGCGCGTGCCCTGTTCCAAGAACTTGTAGTAATACGGATTGCTGCCGGTGATCGTCAGGCGAGGCAACCGACCGCGCATGCGCTTGCGCGAAGGCACCCCGACGTAACCGCCGATAGTTCCATCTCTACCGTTGAAGATTTTGCTGTTGCGTACGGCGATGCGGCTGAGCAGAAAACCAGTGCGCACCGCCACCAGGCCGCGCGCGCGTTGCAGCACGGGCTTGAGCGCATCGCGTATGGCCGCGCGCACCACCTTACGGCGCAGATCGCTGGACAGTTCCTCGACCGCCTTGCGCATGTCCTCGATGCCGACCACTTCAGCCATTGCGCAGCCCCGTCTGACAATCCAAATCAAGATACCGCCGCGGCTCGACCTCGAGCACGTCCAGCACGTCGTAGGCCTTGTGCTGCCAGATCACGCGCCACTGCTGCGAGACGATCTCGCGAAAGCGAATGCGAAAGCGCATGCTGGTCTCCGCATGCTTCTGTTGCGCAGCAATCAGCTCGCGGCCCGACAGCGCCGTGGCGCGGCCCCACACCGTACACACATCGGTCCAACCGACGATCTCAGCACCCATGGAATTGCGCGCCATGGTGGAGCGCTGTTGCAGCAGCAACTTGTTGCGCAGTTCGCCCGGGTCCATGGGGTTCAGATTTCCACGATACGATACGGATCGAGCAGGCCGTCAAGGAACGGGTTCATCATCAGAGCACCGCGCTCGGTGACAATGTCGCGATGCTCGTACATGCTGGCCACGGCGCACTTGATCCATTGAATGATTGCCTTGGGCACATCCTCGCCGGTATCCCCGTAGCCTGCCGTTACGTTCAACTGCAGCGCTCCGAAGCGCACCGCAGTAACGGGCCAGGTCTGTCCAAAGACAGGACGCACGCGCGGGCGCACGGCGAAACGATCCAGTTCGTAAGTCAGTGGATCCAGCAGCTGCAGGCCCGGGTCCGTCTCGTTGAAATAGTTAATGCTCAGCTCTTGCACGGGCGAGAGGGGTATGGCGATTTCACTGGTGAAAGGCACCAGCAGATTGAGCGGGTTGAAGGCCGCCGACGGGAACGAGTCATAGGACACGATCCAATGCTGAGTAATCAGCTGGCGGTTGAGCTGCGCTTCGGCCAGCGCACGCGCAGCCACGATGGCCGACTCGAGTAGCAAATCCTCCTCGGTGTTGTCCGGGTCAATGCGGCAGTGATCGCGCGCCTGCGCCAGCGACAGCGGTTCCACTTCTGGCCCTGCGTCTAGGTTTAGGGTGTATCTCACGCCGTGATCTCCAGCCAGAAGCGCTGCGTGGCGATGCGCCCGCCGCTGGTGGTGATGGTGTTCTCGATCAGATAGCGTCGACCGCCAGTGCCACCAGACAGCCACGCGACCGACATGGTCTCGGTCAGGTCCTCACGCTCCAGGGTCAGCCCCGCCGGCACGACCCATTGACTCACCGAAATGACTTCGTTGAGCCCTTGCTTTGCAAGCCATGGCGACCAGTCGATCGGGTAGTCCAGCTCTTCGGTGGCGAGCTTGTTCCAGTAATAGCCGTCGGAGCGTCGTTTGACTTCATCGCGAATGACGGTGGTGGTCATAGCCGGGCCTCATCGACAACGATCATGCGATTGCCTCCGTCCACAGTGAGCGTGCGATTGCTGCCATCGATGGCGATAAGCGGAATCCAGCCCAGCTCGCCCGGAATATGAAAGTCGTCCGCCGCCCGCCCTGTTTCTACGATCAGCGGCGTGCTGTCTTGCGTAGCACCCAGCGCCTGCTCGGCTTGCACCGTCTCGACCGACACCACGGGCACCACGCGAATGCAATCGAAGCCGTCCAGCGCACCGGCAATCTCGGCCATCGAGCGCGCGCTGATGAGCGTCGCGCTGCTTTGATCGAAGCCGAACACGGGCGACACCAGGCCTTGCGAGCTGCCCGGAATGGCATCGAACTGCGCGCCGGTTACAACGCCCTCGAACACGGGCGTGCTGACCACGAAGCTGGCATCCAGCGCGTCAAACACGCCGGCGGATTCCGTATACATATTCGGCGCCACGCTCGCGCCGTCCACCAGATCATCGGCCAGCGCTTGTTCCGTGACGTCACTGAGCAGCGCTGTGCCCGTGGCGTTGATGTCTGCCGCCAGTCCGCTCTCTGCAATGTCAGCGGACACAATGCGGGCAGAATCAAACTGCATGGCCGCTGCAACGGTTTCAGCGCTCAGCGATGCGTCCACTCCGAAGGCAACCAGCGACGCATCGGCCGAGGCGGCAGACTCTTGGAACCCCACCGCATAGCCTATAGTCGCGTCCGGCACATCCGCGGCCGCCGCGCTCTCGGCGAAGGCTTCTGGTGTTTCCAGTCCTTCGGTGAATGCATCGCTGAGCGTGCCGCTGGCTTCACTGAATGCAGCAACGCCTACGCTGGCAGCGTGCATGCTTTCTGCCGCAATGGAACTCTCGGACATCACCACGCCGCCGGCCTGCCCAACCGTGGACAGGTCCACAGTGGAGGACTCGGAGAAGTCCGCGACCATCACGACCGCGCGATTAAACGCGTCGCTGGCGTAGGCCTCGACCGGGTCGAACGAATCGCCAGCCCCCAGCGCTTCGGCCACACTGGCAACCGCGATGGCGGTGCTGCTGAAACTTTCAGACGACGTTCCTGGCGATTCAGAGAATGCGCCCACCGCTAGCACGGTGTCTGCGAAGGCCTCGGCGGATGCGCCTGCATCAGAGAAGGCCGCAGGTGGAGCAGAGGTTGAAGCGACTGCTTCAGCCGCGGCCACGCTCTCGGAGAAATCCACCGGGACTGCGAACAGCGAAGAGAATGACTCGCCGGTCGTGCCTGCTGCTTCGCTGAAGCTGGCACCTACCGCGCCTTGCACGCCGCCCAGGAACGCATCAGCCGACGCGCCTGAATCGGTAAAAGCGCCGGCAAATGTCGTTATACGGGAAAAATTTTCAATCGCGAGCAGGCTAGCGTTTATGATGTCGCCCGCAAATGCCACCGCCGCCGCGCGTGTGTCGTCCGATGCGGCACTCTCGGAGAAGTCCGCCGTCTTGACGCCCACGTTGAACATGAGCCCCAGATGCGGCAGCGGGGCCGCATCGCCGCCGTGCGCCAGCTGCGCCGCGTCGAATGCTTCTGCACTGGCGGCTGCGTCTGTGTATGGCGCAGTAAAGCCACCCGCCGGCAGGTCCGCCGCTGCGGCGCTGTCGGTGAATGCCATGCCCATGCTGCCGGTAACGGCCGGCACGTCGGCTGCAGCAACTGTTTCACTGAGCACGCCGCCGAATGTAACCAGATTGGTGAAGCTGTCACCGCTGGTGGAACTCAGCGACTCCGAAAACGTGTCATTGAAAATGAATCCGCGCGAGACGATGACATCCGCAGTCGCGCTATCGCCGAACACAACGCCTGCGATCCAGGCAGCGGAGACGCTGTCGCTGGCGGTGCCTGCAGTTTCGCTAACGCTGGCTGCCCACGTTCCGAGCACCAGCCCCAGGTGTGGCAGTGGTGCCGGTGCTTGAGCCATGGTCTATCGCTTTAGGCGTAGCCGCCGGCGACGATGATCTCATTCGCGGCGACCGCCGTCGCATCGGTGTCGCCCACGTTCACCACGATTGCATAGGCCAGTCCAGTGGCGAACAGCGCGCCTTCTGGAATGGGTAGCACGAAGCCCGCGCCGGTCGCACTTGCAGGGATGGGCAGCGTCCACACGGGCGTATCACTGGCCAGCGTTGGGTTGCTGGCCTTGTTATAGAGCTTCAGGTAGCGCACCGCCGCATTGAGATTGACCGCCCACAGAAACCCCAGCTCGGCGGACGAGGCCTTGATGACGCCCAAGTTGGTGGTGGCCAGACTAACGATGCGAAACGGCGTGTAGCCATCCTGCGCAACGCCGTCAGGCCCAACCGAAATCTTCACGCGCGGATACTGAATCGCCGAGACATCATCGCTCGCAAATGTTGGCCCGCCGCTACCGGTATTGGTTTGGAAATTGTCAGCCATGGTTTCACCCGATCCCGAGAGACATTAATTTGCCAGGAGAGCCCCCGCCGCCTACAGCGGGCGCGCCAGGATATGCGAACGCCGCGATGCCGGCAGCCCAATCCGAACCCGATGCACTGGTCCAGGTTTCTTTGACCGTGCCCGGGTTGCCCGAAATGATTTTGTAAACCAGCGAGCCCATTTGCATGGTGGCTTCATCTTCGTTGCTGAGCGTAAAGCCCTCGCCCAGTCGATTCTCTGTCAGCGCGCCGCTGCTGTTGACGCCCAGCATGGCCACCAGCAAAACATTCTGGTGCGTAGGCACCAGATTGCCGGTGTCCGGTGTGGTGTTGGTGCCAGTGGCCGTCACGGGTGTCCCGCTCAATACAGTGCCCGCGCCGCTGCCGGCGAACTCATGCACGAACACATCCCAATCGTAGTTGGCTGCGGCCGACGTGAAGGTGATGGTGAGCGCGCCGCCGGCGTTGTTTTTCAGATAGAACAACGCACAGGCCTGATGCGCGCCACCGCCAGCGATTTTGTAGAACGCCTCGCCTCCGCCAGACGCCCACGCCCCGTTGACGCTGTCCGATACACTGATGTCGCCATCCGGTGCGGGTGTCGTTGCATTCCAAAAAGAAACGCCGCCGACAATCAGACTTCCAGCTGCAGTGCCCGCCAGCGCCACCGCATTGGTCTGATTGGACCCTTGCGGGTTGAACGCTTTGCGTCCTGTATCGCTCCAGGCCATGGCTAGGGCGCCGTCTTTCTAAAGTTGAGCACCTGCGGAGGCGCACCACCGCCGCCGCCCGCATATTCGAAGGCACCGCGATCCCAGGTGCCATCCGCACCGCGCACCACGCCATCCGGATCGACGTTATAGGGCGCGCCCACGGTGGCATCGCCAGCAGTGGTGGCACTCGATAGGTGATAGTTGGCGCCCGCGTAGTTGAGAAACTTGCTGTTGAGAATGCCGGTCTGCTGATTGGTGCCCGAGCACGGTTGCCCGCCGCCGCACGCCTCGTAGGCCTGCGTGGTCAGACCGGACCATGTGAAGATGGGATTAAAGTACAGATTGTTTTTAAACACGATGGCCGCATCGCTCGCGCTGTTATGCGTGAAGCGCGCGCCGCAGTCGTTGAAGTCGCAGATGGTGGAGGACGTGACATTGACGAACGTGTTGTTGATCACGTACACGCCATTGTTCACATAGTTGTCGCTCGACCAAGTTGCGATCACGCCGTTGCCGCCCACCGAGCAGGCCGCCGTGCTGCAGGTAAACACGTTGCCATACACGCGATAGTTGTCGGCCTTGGCGATCATCAGCCACCCGGTTTGCGCACCCGTGCCGTCGATCTCATTCTCCAGCCAGTTGTAGCGGAAGTCCGTATCGTTCACGTTCATTTGCCAGAATGGCTCGAAGTGGTGATCCGGCCCACCGCCGCCGCCCAGGTTGACAAAGTAGCTGTACTGGATTTTCCAGCGCGAGTGATCGTCGCCTTGCGATGGCGCGTCAAGATAGCCGCCGAAATACATGGCATAGCCGGGCGCGTCGTGGAAGTACAAGTGATCCATGGTGATGTCGGCGGTGGGCCCGCTTAACGCGGTGAGCAGCGCCGGCACGTTCGCGGTGCAATTGGTGGTAGCGGGCAACCAGTCGGCATCCAACCTCGAGATGCGCAGTCCAGCCAGCGTGCTGACGTTCTGGAACATGATGGCGCTGGAAAACTCATTCACGCAACGCGAGCTGCTGGGACGCAAATGGAATCCATACGGCGTGCTGGCCTTGCCTGCACCCACCACGCCATCGATGTCGTAGTAGCCGGTGTCGAATCTCCATACGGGCGTGGCCGACGTGAACATGGCCTCGCCATCGCCCATAGCAGCAGTCCAGCCCACGTCCGTTCCATGCGACGCGGCGGTTGCCTTCTTGATGTAGATCAGCGTGCTGCCAGACAGCGCATCGTTGAACACATGCGCGCCATAGGTGCCGTCGGCCACGTAATAGGTGTGACCGCGCGGCAGCGATGCCGGCAGCGCGGTGTACGCATTGGTCCAATCGTTACCGCTGGCGGTACCGCCTGCGCCCTGCAACACATAGTGCGCGCCGAATTCATACGCGCCGCGATCCCACACGGTGCGCACCACGCCATCCTTGTCCAACGTATAGGTTGCCGACATATTGGTGCCGGCGGTGGTGTGCTGCGTAAGGTGCAAATCCTTGTTGGCCCAATCGCGGAAAATCGCCGTGGTGATCCCGGTCTGGGGCGTGGTGCCGCTGCACGCTGCGCCCCCGCCGCAAGCGTTGTTGGCAAAGGTGCCGGCCGTGCCGCAGCCGGTCCAGCTGAACTCGGCCGAGTACACAAGGTTATTGACGCAATGAATATTGGTGCCCAGGTTGATGTAGATGTAGTTGCCGCCCGCCGGCAGATTCGCGAACGTGTTGTTGTAGATGTACACGCCGTTATTGCTGGGCGTGCTGCTCCACGTGCCGATGATGCCGTTGCCGCCGGTCATGCAAATGGCCGTGTTGGTGCAATAGAAAAGATTGTTGGAGATGCGAACGTTGGTCACGTTGCCGATCATCAGCCAGCCGGTCAGATCGCCCACCAGGGTGTCGATGATTTCGTTGCCATCGATGACGACGTTGCTGGCCGGATTGATCCAAAACGTTTCATGATGGCAGCTGGTGCCGCCGCAGCCTCCGTTATTGGAAAAGCGCGAATTGATAATGGTCAGGCCGCTGCCGAACGTGTTGACGTACATTCCGTACGCCGAGCTGTGATGCAACCAGCTGTTGGACAGCGTGAAGTTATCGTTCGCGATTCCGCCACGCAGCCAGATGCCGCGTGTGCCGCCGCTCGCGCTGCCCGAGGAAGTGCCGTTGTTCCAATCGATATCGATGTAGTTCAGGGTCCAGCCATCGCAGTTGCCCATCGACGAGGCCTGTCCGCCCATGTAGACATCCCACATGGCAGTAGCGGTGGCGCGGCTGTCGGTGGACTGCATGCGAAATCCGAAACTGCCGGTCACGCCCTTGGTCCCGTAGACGCCGTCGAGCGTGATGTAGCCCACGTTTTCATGGCACACGAACACGCTGCCGCCACGGTTGAAGAACGTCTCAGCGCTCGCATACGAATCCAGCCAGCCGGTGGCGATTCCATGATCGGCGACGGTGGCTTTTTTCCACGTGATGCGCGTGGTGCCGCTGTTGGGCGTGGTGAAGTCATACCCGCCGTAGGTGCCAGCCGCGAAGTAGTAGGTATCTCCGCGCACCAGCGTGGCCGGCGCGTTGGCGCAAGCATTGGCGGCGGACCAGTCTGCACAGTTGCCCGTGCCGGCGGTGCTTCCGCTGCCGCCCTGGCGGATGTAGTGATTCGCCGCCCATGACGGCAGCGCGCACGCGACAAGCGCGAGCGCCAGCAGGAATTTTCGCATGCTCATGGGCCTCGACGAATGATGACTTTTTCGGGCTTGATGTGGAACACGGCCTCGGCGCTCTTGACGCCCTCGCCGTTGGCGTTCACGGCGGAAGCCGCGCAGTAATAGTTTTTCCCGCTGGCCAGCAGCATGGTGTACACCAGCACATTGCCAACATTCACACCAGCACCGTAGTTGCCGCTGGTGTTACCGCAATACACGATGTAACTGGTGGCGGTAGCCGCCGCATCCCAGGCGAAGCTGACCTGTGTAGCTGCCTGTGCCGACAGACCCCAGCACAGCAGCAGCAGGAAGATAAATTTGCGCATGGGTTAGATGGTTATCAAAAGTTCGTTGGAGACATCCGACTCGCCGTCGGGCAGCGCGGTGCCATCCCACGCCCGCACGACGATGTAGTGATCGCCTGCAGCCAGCCAGCTCACGTTGATGGTCAGCACCAGCCCGCAGTCCTGAAAGCCTTCCTCGTAGGTGCCAGAGTTTCTGCCCGCGTACATCCGATAGGTAATGGCACCTTCGCCTGCGGTCCACGACACTTTGGGAAAGATAAGCGCGCCATGCGAATGGGCGAACGCCGCCGTGTCGGCGAACGCGGCTGGCGACAAGATGTTGCCGCCAGCCACCACCGATCCGGCATTGCCAGCCTCGGCAAAAACCGGAGCGGCACTCAGTTGCGCGCCGAAAGGCATTTACGTTATCTGCAGCGTGCCGGTGACGTTCAACGTGTCGCCGTTACCGACGACTTTGTCACCGCCAGAGAACACGCCCGCCGAGTACAGCGTGCCGGTCGTGCCTTCCTTAGTGCTGTTGGAAACCACGAAGCAGCCCTTGACTGTGCCCGCGCCAGTGATGCTGAAAGACGAAGCACCTGACGTGGATTTGCTGACCGTGCCAGCACCCGACGCGGCAGACCAACCCAGCGCCACCCGCGTACCTTGTGAGTAGTTGGGCGCGTTGGACGCAGCCGCTTCCTTCCAGCCGTTGGTTCCGTTGATCTGCGCCGCGGTATCGGTTGCGGCCGTCGCGCTATAGGACACGCTAGAGATCAGCCCACAGTACCAGGTCGCGATCTGCACGCCGCCGCCGAACATGACATCCAACAGCAGCGCCTTGCCTTGATTGGTGACGGTGTTCTTGAACCCATCCGCCCACTTCTTTTCGACAGGGATAGCCAGGAACTCGTCCACCAACTCCTTGGCGACTTGCACGCCATCCTTCTTGGCCTGCTCGATGCGGTCGCGCAAGCTCACATAGCGCTCGCGGTGTTCCTCCACGGGCCCGGTGCACTCGAAACCATAGTGAATGTGCGGGGCCTCTGAGTCCTCGATGATGTGATCAAAGACATGCCCCGGCTCGGTGTCGCTTTTCAGGCGACGGATCAGCCCAGCGTCCGAATTTTCGCCGGCTGCACTCCTGTTCGTTGCGTTCGTCATTGCAGCACTCCAGAAAATGAGAAAGGCCGCAGCACCTTTGCAAGCGCTGCGGCCTCGAATTCGCGGCCGGCGAACGGCCTCGATCTTTTAAAAAGTTAGATTTTCGTTTCCTTCACACTGGCCAGAGACGGCGCCAATGCAACATCAGTTTCCTTCGCAGCAGCCGGCGAGAAGCGATTGGCTACGCCTAGCACCACAACTGCAGCTGGGCCGCCGGTCGATCCAATGGTCAGACCGAATTTGCAATAACGCGCCGCGCCTGCAGCAGGCATCTCGTCGGAACGGAATGCCATGATCGCCTGTGCGTTGTCACTGGTCGTCGCGCTCGTTGCCCACTGGGTGATTGATTTGATCGCCGCAGTTGGTGACGATCCATCGTAGAGACACTGATACACCTTGAAGTCCAGTGTGCCGCCGGCAATGTCGCCAGTCAGCAAGATGGCCATAACAGATTCCCAAATCCCCATATCGATAGGGTCGGAGAATACCTCTGCGCCGGTGATAGTCGCAGGATCGATCGTCGCGACGATCTTCAGCGCCGAGGCTGGATTGATGTTTAGCATGATGAACTCCTAAGCGAAAAAATCGGAAAAGGATGAAGCGAGGTCCCCAGGAAGGGGCCCCCGAAATTCCGTCAGGGTGTTAGCGTGCGGCGAGCGTGACGAAAGGCGACAGCGACAGCCCCTTGTTGCGCACCACGGCCTTGCTGATCCACGGCTGACCACCCACGCGGGTGATGAAGCGGAACGCGACGATGTCTTTCTCGAACTCGACGTGGATGGAAATGTCCATGCGCACGCCGCCGGTTTTCACCAGCGCCAGATACATGCCCAAGTTCGCGAAGATGATGTCGCCCACGTCACCGATTGCCGCGCACGATTCCAGCGCCAGCGTGGGCCGGCCCATCAGCGAGCCGTACGGTGAAGAGGACAGCCCGCCCGGCGGCATATAGATGGGCACGCCACCGGCGACCCAATCGTTGCCCGCCGCATTGGCGATACGCGCATTGAGCAAATGCAACTGCGGCTCGATGTCTTGGTTGTACAGCCACACCGCATTGCGCCTCCAGGTGGAGTGCATGCGCGAATACATCTTCACGATGTTTTGCGCGAAGATGGTATCGACCGGTTGTGCCGGTGCGGTTTCCGCCGCCACTGACACCAAGCAAGGCGAGGCCAGGATGCCCAAAGGCGTACCCGCACCCTTGCCGTTGATGATGGCGTCGTTGATTTTCCATTGGATGGCGGCGGGCGCTTTGCGCTGCACGTAGGCACCCATGGCGGCGCCGTCCTCGAGCAGTTCGTCGGTCAGATACACCAGCGTGGCCAGCTTGTTCGCGCGCACCGACAGCGGTTGCAGCACGGGCTTGGTCTGCGCGGGTGCCGCAGCTTCGTCCACCCAGTAGGAGCGCACCCCGCTTGCATGCCACGGGGCTGTTTCATCTACCGGCACCACCAGCATGTTGGAACTGGTGCGCTGCTGATCGCAGCGGGTGAGCAGCGAGTCCTCGCCCTCGACCAGCGAGATAATGTCCGAGCGCCAATCGGGCGGAATGGCAAAGCCGCCATCTTCACCCGTGGTGGAAATGCCGATCGTGGTTGCACTGTTGCGCACGAAGCGCTGATCCACTGTGCCCCGCACTTCTGCATCGCGCACCGACTGCAGGAACTCGCCGAAGTGCGCGAAGCCCCAGCGGCCTTTTTCTTCCGTGGTCTGCAAGCGCGTATTACGCAGACCATCATCGCCGCGCTGGCGCTGTGCCGGTTGTGCCGGTTGTGCAGGCTCTGATGGAATGTTGCCCGCATTGGCCGGCTGCGCGGCTTCGGTACGCCGTCCTGCCCCGGCAGCTGCACGCCCGGTCAGGTTCTCGATACGCTCGCGTCGCTTGATATCGGTATCGACACGCTCGAACTCGGCGAAGATGGATTCAATTTCTTGATCCTCTTCAGCAGTCAAGTCGCGCTTGTCCTGATCGGCTTTGTCCTGCAGGCCCTTGGCCCGGTCGGTCAGTTCACCCAGACGTTGACGCAGATCGTCAATCGTTGGCTCGCCGGCGTTGCCTTGTGGCATTTGGCATGGCGTTGGTTGCAACGCTGCTACTGCCATCGCCGCAGTCAGGATCGACAGTTTCGCTTTTAGCATGATGCACTCCTGTCTAAAAAGAAAAAGGGCCCGAAAACTCGGGCCCTTGGGTTACGCGTAGCGCCGATTAAGGCGCGGCGATTGGTTTAGGCGCGCGGTTGGGCGCGCTCCTGCATTTGCTGCATGCGTGCGCGAACAGCATCGGCACGCGGTGTTGAAGTCTCTGCGTTGCGCATGGCTTTGGCGCGAATCTCAGGCGGCACGTTCTTGAAGCGGGTCGGATCGAAGCGCGCAGCGATGGCTAGGTCGGGCGTCACCAGGTCGGCGAATCCTTCCTCAACGGCATCGGAGGCACGCAGCCAGGTTTCCTCGGACATCATGTCGCGGATTTGCTGCTCGGAAATCTTCGCCTTGCGCTGATAGGAGACGACCAAGTTTTCCTTGATCTGATCCAGCAGGTCGGCCTGCTGGCGGAAGTCGCCCGCCGTGCCCATCGTGATCGACCACGGGTCGTGAATCATCATCATGGCATTGGCTGCCATCGATACAGTATCGCCCGCCATCGCGATCACCGAAGCGATCGACAGCGCCATGCCGTCGATGCTCACTTCCTTGCGCGCTTCGTGTCGGCGCAGTTGGTTGTAAATGGCCAGCCCGTCGAACACGTCGCCGCCGGCTGAATTGATGCGGATTTGCAGGGTGTCTACTTTGCCCAGCGCTTTGAGATCGTCGGCGAATTGCTTAGCGCCGATGCCCTCTGAGAACCACCCACCGCCGCCGATATCGGCATAGATCAGGATTTCACCCGTCTTGCCTTTGCTTGCGCCCTCGGCCTTGGCGCGGATTCGATAGCCCAGCATGTGCGGACTCCTTGGAAAATACTAGCGACAGACCTCTGCGCCCTGTTTCAATGGATGCACCGCCGGACCACGGCGCCAGCGCGCCACGGCCACCAATGCGTAGAACATGCGGCGGCTTGCACGCATGCGCGAACGCACCCGCGCCAGCCAGCGCAGGAACGCCGCCAGCGGCTTGGTGCAAGATGCGGTTATAGGAGACAGCCAGGACCGACGCGGCCCCGTGGTGGAGCGTCACGCCGCCTGCGCCGATGAATCTATAGCGCACCACTTGCGGCGCGCTGACATGCAGGCACCAAGCGTCGCCGGAGAATTCCAGCCCGCCCGTGCCTTCGTACTCCCACGCCATCACCAGCTCGAGTTCGCCCTGGCGGCGCTTCCTGCGGTAGTTGGACCACTTGCCGGCTAGAACTTCTTCTTCGGCAACCGCAACCCCGCAGACGATCAGATCAGGATCGAACCACGCGGCTAGTTCGCTGACCTCCGAGTCGAACCAACACGCCGAACACAGTTCGGGGTCGAAGAATCCCAGCGAGGCCGACACATCACCCGCTCACCACATGCAGCTTGGGCGCGATCACGCGGTCAGCGGCCCACTGCTCGATCGCCTTGGCGATTTCCTTCGGACCCAGGAACGGCTCGGGCGAATAGCTTTGCTCTTCCCAAATTGAAAATTGGGACGCGCGCAGAAATTTGCGATCCTTGAGCACGTTTAAATTCTCCGGGTAGCCGAAAATGGTTGGATCGCTTACGCCGTATATCACCACGCCCGCCTTTGGGATGTGGTGCGCCAAGTGCGGCAGGAACGAATCCACCGACACCCAGTAGTCGCACTGCTCCAGCAGCGCGCGCACTTCTTTTAGCTTGAGTCCCTGGCGAAAGTCCTGCACCAGCGGCAGTTCTTCCTCGCCCTCGACGCCGATCTGAATTACGTCGGCATCCAGCAGCGTGATCAGCTGTGGCCAGTAGGGAAAATTCTTAGCATTCGGCATGCCATTGCGCATCTTCTGCGCGTGCGGATGAATGACGATCATGCGGCGTACATCTCCCTGAATGCGTCGATCAGGTGCCCGCGCCATTTGCGCTCGGCCATGAAATCGTAGACGTTGTCCGAACTGCTCTCGCGCGCCTTGTCGTAGGGAATGATCACCAAGTCAGGATCGTCCTCGAACACTTCCGGGTACACGCTGCCCAGCACCACGGTTTTAAACTTGGCCTTGATTTGCGGTAGTACGTTTTTGAATGCGAGGCAATCGCCCAGCCCGACGCCCAGATGGATCAGCTTGACGCCGAACTCGTGCTCCATGACGCGCATGAACTCGTTGTGATCCCACGCATACGCCCATTCCAGATCGCTGTCGCGCGTGCCGCCGCTGGGCGCTTTGAAGTGATGGGTATGAATCGACGTGTCAGCAATCAGTCGGTAGCCCGCACGCTTGAGGCGGTGCGTAAAAATGGTCTCTTCGTGGAACGCCGCGGGGCTCATGCGATGCTTGTAGTCGACGATGCCGGCGCGGTACACGAAGGACGAATACAGAAAGTCCACTTCGTGCATGCCCTGATCCGGCGACCACTGCACGTTTCCGCTGTCGAAGAAATGCTCGATAAGACTTTTGCCGCCGGCGATCTTGCGGGCTATTTCGTAC
>Ga0184628_10000495_pt1 | contig 21282 bp, 29 predicted proteins | sample PLM4_5_b1_FD_133149 | JGI IMG/M metagenome (GOLD analysis project Ga0184628, IMG submission 133149) | Groundwater sediment microbial communities from an aquifer in East River, Colorado, USA - PLM4_5_b1 | ecosystem: Environmental > Terrestrial > Soil > Riparian zone | place: USA: East River... | reverse complement strand
GACCATGATGCCCGAGCATGACAATTTCTACGATGTTTATTCCAAGGCGAAAAAACTCAAGATCAAATGGCCCAACGGCGCGCGCCTGGCGATCGCGCTGGCGGGCAATTTGGAAGCGTGGACTGAGATTCCCAACGCCAAGCACCGACGCACGCACCATGTCGGCGGCTCCAATCCAATCAAGGAAGACGACGTGGTGTCGCAGTACGACTGCCGAACGGCCAGTGAAAACGACTACGGCGGCCGCACCGGCGTGTGGAGGATTCTGCGCATCCTCGACAAGTACGGTGTCAAGGCGTCGTTCAACACTAACGCGCTGTGCATTCATCGCTATCCCGAAGCAGTCAAAGCCGTGCATGAGCGCGGCCATGAGATCGTCGGCCATTCCTACGCCGAAGACATTCAACTCACACAACTGACGGCGGAAGGGGAGCTCGACGAGATTAGACCCTGCGCCAAGATGTTCGAGGAATTCACGGTCGTGCGACCCACCGGTTGGCTGACCTCAGGAATGCGCCACACCGAACGGACTCTGGGTATTCTCGCCGACGAAGGTTTCGCCTGGCATGGCGACGCGGTCAACGACGATAATCCTTATCCGGCTGTCGTTAACGGCAAAACCATGATCATCGTGCCGTATAAAAATGCTGTCAGCGGCTTGAACGACACCGGCATGTATCGCCGTGGTATCACCGCGCGCGATGTCTTCAACTCGTTCAAAGACGAGTTCGATCTGCTTTATGAGGAGTCCGCGACGGACCCGAAGATGTTGACACTGGCGATGCACTGCCAGATGGCGTTTCCAGCGACGGGAAAAGTCTATGACGACTGCATCAAGTACGCCAAGTCATTTCCCGATCTATGGTTCGCCAAACGGTGTGAGATCGTCGAGTGGGTGAAGAAGAATTGCATGTAGGAAGAAATGGGTTGATGGAGTAGCGGAGTGATGGAGTGTTGGGTCCGGAAGAATCCGAAACCCATGTCTCCATTACTCCAACACTCCGAGTTCCGAGGCGCTTCTATGTAAGACACAGCCGATGATGGCGTTGGGCTTAGGACAGAGTGTATAAAAAGTGGATTGAGAGCGTCAGAAGACGAGCGTCGTGCGGAGAAGTTAGATTAGATGATTGGATTGTCGGCTTGCAATCATACGCGGGTTTCCAAGGTGTCCGAAATGTTCTACCCCTTGGCATCGTACGACCCGTTCTCTTCCGAGTACTTACTCCCGCTAAATCCCGTCAGATTTTTTTCAGAATACGAATCCGCGAAGTCGAGCTAAGTGGACTAACTCGATCAATGGTCTGTCGGCCCGGAGTTAATCCATTTGATTGAAGAAGTTTCGGTTAATTTCAAGAGATCATTTTACAAGTACGATCATGTAAGGTGTCGCAACTCAGCACTGCGGATATTAATTCTACGGTCGATGCGACATCGTGCCGCGCTACTACATACGTCCCGCCTGCTCTTGAAGTCCCAGATAGCGACCGATATTATCCCGCCGAAGGAGAATTTCTCCATGGCCGTACGGACTCTTTACGATAAGATTTGGCAGTCGCACACGGTGGGAATCCTGCCGACCGGCCAAACTCAGCTTTTTATAGGGCTTCATCTGATTCATGAGATCACCACCGCGCCAGCGTTCGACATGCTGCGGGAGAAAGGCATGGATGTGGCGTTTCGCGATCGCACGTTTGCGACTGTCGATCACATCGTTCCCACCGACATGCGTCAGCGGCCGTTTCTCGATAAAGAAGCGGAGGACCTCACCCAAGCGTTGGAAAGAAACGTCGCGCAGTTCGGTGTGGAATTCTTTGGCCTGGACAGCATGAATCAGGGCATCGTCCATGTCATCGGGCCACAGTTGGGTTTGACGCAGCCGGGTATGACGCTCGCCTGCGGCGACAGTCATACCAGCACTCATGGCGCGTTCGGCACATTGGCTTTTGGCATCGGCACCAGCCAGGTGCGCGATGTGCTGGCGACGCAGACCCTGGCGATGGATAAATTGAAAGTGCGCCGCATCAACGTCAACGGCGTTCTCGGCACCGGCGTTTACGCCAAGGACGTGACCCTGTACATCATCCGCCAATTGGGCGTGGGTGGCGGCAAAGGCTTCGCTTACGAGTACGGCGGCGCGGTTGTCGATCGGATGAACATGGAAGAGCGCATGACGGTGTGCAACATGAGCATCGAAGGCGGCGCCTTGGTCGGTTACGTCAATCCAGACCAGACCACATATGACTACATTAAAGGCCGGCCGCATGCGCCCAAGGGCGAGGCTTTCGACAAGGCGGTGAAGTACTGGCAATCGGTGGCATCGGATGCCGACGCCGAATTCGATGAGATCGTGAACTACGATGGCAAGGATATCGAGCCGACAGTGACCTGGGGTATCAATCCGGGCCAGTCGGTGGGGGTGTCCGAAAATCTCCCGTTGCCGGACAAGTCGAGCGATCCCGAGAGCGCGAAAAAAGCCTACGAGCATATGGGCTGGACGCCGGGTGCGCCGATCATAGGCACGCCGGTGAACGTTGCGTTTATCGGTTCCTGCACCAACGGCCGGCTTGCGGATTTTCGTGCTGCGGCAAAGATTGCTAAGGGCCGCAAGGTTAATCCCAACGTGCGTGCTCTAGTCGTGCCCGGATCAGCCGAGGTGAAAAAGCTTGCCGAGGCGGAGGGCTTGGACAAGATTTTTGAGGAAGCGGGATTTCAGTGGCGCGAAGCCGGCTGTTCGATGTGCCTGGCGATGAATCCGGACAAGCTCAATGGCCGGGAAGTTTCCGCGTCGTCGTCCAATCGCAATTTCATCGGCCGCCAGGGCAGCCCGCAAGGCCGCACCCTATTGATGAGTCCGGCGATGGTGGTGGCGGCGGCGCTCAACGGCAAAGTCGTCGATGTTCGCCAGTACGAGTAATCGAGGCAATATGAGCGAGATAATCAAGATCGTCAAAATCACCGGCACGGCGCTGCCGATGCGCGGCAACGAAATCGACACCGACCGGATCATTCCGGCGCGCTATTTAAAAGAAGTCAGCTTCGCGCGCATGGGCGATTATCCGTTCTTCGATGAGCGCTACACCAGCGAAGGCAAAAAGAAAGACCACCCGTTCAATGACCCCGAATATAGCGGCGCATCAATCCTGTTCGTCAACAAGAACTTCGGCTGCGGTTCATCGCGCGAGCACGCGCCTCAGGCGCTCAACCGTTTCGGTATCAAGGTCATCGTCGGTGAATCCTTCGCGGCGATCTTTGCCGGCAACTGCACCATGATGGGCGTACCGACGGTGACCGCGAGCGAGAAAGACATCCAGCAGTTGATGAAAAGCGTCGAGGAAAATCCCAAAACCGAATATACCGTCGACATCGACAACAAAACTTTGACCTACAGTAAGGTGAAGATCGCCATCGATCTGCCCGCTACCTACCGCACGGCGTTGACCATGGGATCGTGGGACTCTACGGCGCTATTGCGCGCCAACCTCGATCAAGTCAAACAGACCGCCAAGAAACTGCCTTACATGAATAGCTTCGCCGGCTGAAACGCTTGTCGACAACTGGAGCGAATCGAGGAATGGCTGAACGGATCGTGTCCATGCATGCCGCGCACCGCAGCGGCAAGGAAGTCGTCGACGGTTTCTTATCCCGGCCCACCGGCTCGGGCGAGCGCCCGGCGATCGTTTTGGTGCACGGCTACAGAGGTCTGGACGACGGCCATCGGGCGGTGACGCGGCGTTTTGCGCAAGAGGGGTTTGTCTGCCTGTCGCCGGATCTTTTTCACGGCAAAACTTATCACACTCTCGAGGACTGCGCGCTTAAGAAGACTTCGCTCGATATTCCAATTGCTGTCAATAATATCGTCGACAGCGTGCCCTATCTGCGCAAGTTGCCCTGGGTCGGCACGAAAAAAGTCGCCGTATTAGGCTTCTGCATGGGCGGCGGCTTGGCGCTCTACGCGTTGGCGCAGTCCAAGGCGTTTGACGCCGGGGTGATTTACTATCAAAGCATGTTTCCCGATCCAGAAGATCTGAAGAGTATTACGGCGCCGATGCAGTGTCACTACGGCACCGACGATTCCGGCACGACCCAGACCGAGATCGAAATGTTTCGCGCCAGTCTGGAACGGCATAAGAAAAAATATCAAATCGCGATGTACCCCGGCGCCGGCCACGCTTTTCTCAACAATCCGTCGACTAAGAGCGCGGCCAACCGAGATGCCGCCGATAAATCGGTGGCCGGCACGGCGAAGTGGCTTAAAAAAGTTCTAGCGTAATTGTAATTATCCAGGGAGGAAGTCATGGCCAACAAATGGGACGAACGGAAGAAAGCCCAAGAGGACGAGTACTTCGTCAAGAAAGAAAAAGAACAGTTGGCGAAGTTGAAAGCCAAGCAGGATGCGGAAGCCAAAGAGGCGGGGATGAAAGCCGCGCATATGCGTTGCCCGAAATGCGGTGAACCGCTCAAGGCGCGCAGCTTCCAGAAGGTCGAGATCGATCAGTGCACCGGCTGCGGCGGTATCTGGCTCGATGCCGGCGAGCTGGAGCAGGTTGCCGAGAAGGATGAAGGCAGCTGGCTGGGTCGGTTCTGGCAGAAAAACGGCTGAGAAGATTCTTGGTTAAAGATTCGGAATCGGAATGTTGGCGGCAAAGAACGCAAAGTAAATAGAATCATCATAAAGTCTCAAGGCGGGCTTTAAACCCGCCCTCTTGGACTATCTGTGCAGTTTCGTCGGGTCCGCTGCGCACCGATTGGAATTCGCAGTTGAAATTTTGTTAGCTAAAGGAGGCGACAATGAAAAGAATCGTAAGCTCTCTGTTGCTCGCATCGGCGATGATGTGGGTGCAAACAGCGGCGCGGGTTTCGGCTCAGGAGGGCAAGATCGTCCCCTATGTGCCGACGCCTCAAGAAGTCGTCGACCGTATGCTCGAATTGGCCCAGGTGAAGAAGGGCGATGTCGTCTACGATCTCGGGTCGGGGGACGGCCGCATCGTCGTGACAGCGGCGAAAAAGTACGGCGTAAAGGCGATCGGTTTTGAGATCGACCCGCAACGGATCAAAGAGTCCCATGAGAATATTAAAAAAGCCGGTGTCGAGAATCTGGTGGAGATCCGCCAGCAGGATATTCGCACCGTCGATTTGTCGGCTGCCAGTGTGCTGACTATGTATTTGCTGCCGGAAGTGAATCTGATGATCCGGCCCGCCATTTGGAAGCAGATGAAGCCCGGCTCGCGCATCGTCTCCCATGATTTCGATATGGGCGATTGGAAGCCGTTGAAAACTGAACATATCAAAGACGGTTCGAGCTGGGATCACACGCTGTATCTCTGGCATGTCGAAGCAGCGAAGAAATAGCCGGAATCGCCCTAAGGGATGAGTATGCAACGGACAAGAGTCTTGATTGGCGCGTTGGTCGCATTCGGCTATCTTTCAACTCCGTCATTGGCGCAGATCAAGATCGGCGTCGCCGAAGCGTTGACCGGCAATGCCGCGCAGTATGGCGTGCCGATCCGCAAAGGATTCGAGTTGGCGCTGAACGAGATCAACGGCAGGGGCGGTATCAACGGTCAGAAAATCGAGCTGATCGTCGAAGACGAGCAGGGGAAGAAGGAAGAAGCGATCAACGTTTTCAAGAAGCTGATCTTTCAGGACAAGGTATTGATGCTGTTTGGGCCGACGCTGTCCAATTCGGCGCAGGCCTCCGATCCGGTGGCCCAGGGGGCCAAGGTAGTGGTCTTCGGCACCTCCAATACCGCGGACGGTATCACCTCCATCGGCAATTACGTGTTTCGCAATTCGGTCACCGAGGCCGATATTTTGCCGGTGACTTTGAAGGTCGCGGTGCAGAAAACCGGGCTGAAAAAAGTCGCAGTGCTCTACGGCAACGACGATATTTTTACCAAGAGCGGCTACGACAATTTCAAAAAAGCTTTGGAAACTCTTAAGATTCCGGTGACCACCACTGAGAGCTTCGCCAAGGGCGACGTCGATTTCAAACCGCAGCTAACCAAGATTAAATCGAGTAATGCTGACGCCATCGTCATGTCGGCACTGGTGGCCGAAGGCGCGCCGGCAATGGTGCAGGCGCGCCAACTGGGCATCGCGCTGCCGTTTATCGGCGGCAACGGCATGAATTCGCCCAAGGTCTTCGACTTAGCCAAAGATAACTCCGACAACCTCTGGGTCGGCAGCCCCTGGTCTAGCGAAAACCCCGCGGTGGAGAACAAACGCTTCATCGCGGCCTATCAGAAAGCGCAAAATGCGTTGCCGGACCAGTTCGCCGCCCAAGCCTATGACGCCATGTATGTCGTTGCCCAGGCTTTGAAGCAGGTAAAAATCACCGGCAAGCTCCAAGCCGACCGCACCGCTCTACGCAACGCCTTGCCGGCAGTGCAGATCACCGGCGCCACCGGCCCTTTCAAGTTTCGCCAGGTCAGCGACAAGGACGGCAAGCCGGCCGGTTACGACGCCGTGCAGACTGCCATCGTGATGATGACCAAGGGCAACCAATACGTCATTCAAAAATAATCGATGCTTGCCCAGCAACTTGTCAACGCGATTTCCCTCGGCGGTGTCTACGCGCTCTTTGCTCTTGGTTTCACCCTGATCTTCGGAGTCTTGAACGTCGTCAACCTAGCCCATGGCGCTATATTTATGCTTGGCGCTTACACGGCGCTGCAAGCCGTGGTGCTTTTCAAATTCCCTCTGGTGCTGGCGCTGGGCGCGGCGATCGTTGTCACCGGTGTCGCCGGGTGGTTGCTTGACCGCTTGATCTTCGCGCCGCTAAGAGCGCGCCAGGCGCCCCATTTGGCGCCGATGATCGCCACCATTGGTTTGGCTATTTCACTCAACAGTACCATCCAGGGTATTTTCGGCGCCGAGAATTTGCGCTTCCCTGTGCATGGCTTGGCCGCTGAAGGTTTGCAGTTTGGCGGGGTGCAAATTACCTGGCTGGAGATTCAGATAATTCTTCTGGCGTTGGTCCTCATGGCTGTCCTGCTATGGTGGCTCAAGCACACGCGCATGGGTTGTGCCCTGCGCGCCTTGGCCGAGTCGCGCAAGGCGGCGGCGCTGTTGGGGATCGACGTCGAAGGGCTGTTTCGCATGACTTCGGTCATCGCCGCGCTCCTGGGTGGTGTAGCCGGCGTCTTGATCGCGCTCTACACCAATGCGGTGTTTCCCCAGATGGGTCAACCGATGCTGCACAAAGGCATCGCAGTGGTCATCCTCGGCGGCATGGGCGATATCCGCGGCGCCCTGCTCGGGGGTTTCTTTCTTGGCTGTGCCGAAGTTTTTTCCGTGGCTTATGTCGGCTCGACCATGCGTGATGCTGTGGCTTTCGGTCTGCTGTTCGCTATTCTGTTACTCCGGCCTGACGGCTTGTTCGGCAAAGCCGCGCCGCGGCGCGCTTGATCTGAACGCCCTATGGGCGTGGGTCAACGTTCAAAGTTCAAGTTCGAGTGCAGAGTTCGTCAGGCTGCGGTTCGGAGTTTAATCAGTGACTTTAGCTCAACGACATGGAATGGCTCGAAACTTTTTGGGCGACCTATAGCACGTTGGTGCTTTCCATCGGCACCAACGTGCTGTTGGCGTTGTCGATTTACCTGACCCTCGCCTGTGGGCTCTTGACCGTCGCCAACGCAGCTTTCATGGGCATCGGTGCTTACACCGCGGCGCTCCTTAGCCTGCACAGCGGTCTGCCTTTTCATTTATCACTGCTGATGGGTGCATTGCTGCCGGCGGCGGTAGCGTTGTTGCTCGGTCCGCCGACGCTGCGGCTGTCGGGAGTTTATTTGGCGATGGCGACGCTCGCCTTCGGTGAGATCGTGCGGATATTTTTACTCAACGCCGAAGGGTTGACTGGCGGTGCGTTAGGATTGAACGGTATCCCGCAGCACAGCCAATGGTTCGACGTTGCGCTGGCGGTGAGCGCGGCTTTGTACGTGCTGCTGCGCTTCGCCAGCTCGCAGATCGGCCGCACTCTGGCGGCGATTTGTCAGGATGAAACCGCCACTGAGCTGATGGGCCTCAATGTGCGCGCCTATAAACTTTTCGCCTTTGTGCTCGGCGCTGCGTTGGCCGGACTGGCGGGCGGCTTGAACGCTCACTTCACTTTTTTCATCAGTCCCAATGAGTATGGTTTCGACCGCGGCGTCGAGATCTTGGCGATGGGGGTGCTCGGCGGCACCGGCAGCCCCTGGGGCGCGGTGATCGGCGGTGTGCTGATCACGCTGCTGCCGGAGTTGCTGCGCGGCCTCGGCAACTACCGGCCGTTGATCAACGGTGTGATCTTGATCGTGATCATTCTTTACTCGCCCAAGGGTATCTGGGATCTGACGCGTTTTCTGCCGCGCCGCACAGCGGTAAATTAACCATGCTGAGGTTGTCATCGATTACCAAAAACTTTGGCGGCCTGCAGGTTTTGCAGGACCTCAGCCTAGTGATCCCCGGACGCGGCATCTTTGGCTTGATCGGTCCCAATGGTGCCGGTAAGACCACGGTTTTCAATTTGATCACCGGTTTAACCGCACCGACCAGCGGGAATATCGAGTTTCGCGGCCAATCGTTGACCGGATTACCGCCGCATCGGGTTACCCGCTGTGGCGTCGCCCGGACCTTTCAGAATATTCGTATCTTCAAAGAAATGACTTTAGCCGAAAACGTCTTAGTTGCCATGGGGCGGCAAGATCGCTATAGCGCCCTCCATGTACTCTGGCCGTCTGCGAGGTTGCGCGCTGCGCAGCAATGGGAGCGCGCCCACGCGACAGAGCTGTTAGCGAAGGTAGGTCTGGCCGACCAAGCGTCAATCTTGGCCGGCAAACTTTCCTATGGCGAACAGCGCCGCCTGGAAATCGCCAGGGCGCTGGCCACGGGGCCAAAGCTTTTATTGCTCGACGAACCGGCGGCAGGAATGAATGGAGCGGAGAAGCAGCAGCTCATGCAAGAGATTGTCAAGTTGGAAGAGAGCGGCTTGAGCATTTTAATCATCGAGCATGACATGCGTTTTGTCATGGGACTGTGCTGGCATATCGCCGTGCTCAATTTCGGCCGGCTCATCGCCCGGGGCACGCCGGACGAGATTCGCGCCAATCCCGCGGTTGTCGAAGCTTATCTGGGCGAAGAGAGGGCCGAGGATGGGGCGCCGGTGCAGAGCTTGTTATGAGCGCGCTACTTCAGGTTGAAAATTTGCAGGTGCGTTATGGCGCCATCGAAGCTGTCAGAGGCATCAGGTTCACCCTTGAACTGGGCCAGATCGTCGCGTTGCTCGGCGCTAATGGCGCCGGCAAATCGACCACGCTGCTGGCGCTGTCGGGGCTGCTCGATATCAGCGCCGGCTCGATCCAATTTGACGGCAAGGAGTTGCGCGGCCGGGCGCCGCACCAGATCGTCGATCGGGGGCTGGTCCAAGTCGCCGAAGGGCGCGAGATTCTCGCTACGCTTACGGTCCGCGAGAATTTGCTTCTCGGCGCCTATCGGCGACGAGATCAGCGTGGCATCGACAGCGACTTGGTAAAAATGCTCGAGCTGTTCCCGCGCTTGCATGATCGGCTTGCGGGTGCCGCCGGCAATCTCTCCGGCGGCGAGCAACAGATGCTCGCTATCGCCCGCGCGTTGATGGCGCGGCCGCGCTTGTTGCTGTTGGATGAGCCATCGATGGGTTTGGCGCCACTGCTAGTTCAGGAAATCTTTCGGACTTTGAAGCAGCTGCATCAAAGCGGTTTGTCGATCTTGCTGGTGGAGCAGAATGTTCGCCAAGCGCTCAAGATCGCCGAGTACGCTTACGTCATGGAGAACGGCGCGATTGTCTTGTCGGGGCGCAGCGATGAGCTGCTGCACAACGACCGAATCATCGCGGCCTATCTCGGCGGTTAGCATTGTCTTGTCACGCTGGCTTTCATCTCATCGCTGTTGGAAAACACTACACTACCCACTCGCGGTAGTTGTCGTAGTTGCAGGAGCCTGCAGGGAATCCAGCGGGTTTCCGGCGACGGGCGGAGAACTTACAGGTTTGTTCCCAATTGTGCCGAACAATCGCTGTTTGTGCGCTTTGTGGTTGGTGCGATTTTCACGGTTTGTCCGATAGTTGCGCGACTGGCCGCTTCTGTCCCGAGAAACCAGCCGGGTGTTTGTGGCATGGTTTCTGCCTAATGTTGTCCCTAGAATTTTGATTCCAAGGAAAGGAGGAGTTTTGATGGATGAAATTTTGACCGCGGGCGAAGTAGCTGAGCTGCTACAGATCCACCCGCGGACGGTTTACAAGCTGGTCAAGCAGGGGTCGATTCCTGGGCGCAAGTTCGGCGGGGGATGGCGTTTTAGCCGAACCGATATCGTCGCAATGGTTTCGCCCCAAGGGCAACCACCGGCGCCACGCCAGCTGCACACCGAAGAACGCTAGTTTCCCAGATCGACTTACCACTAAGAAACCCTCCCGGATCGAGTCGTGCTGACTTCGAACGGGAGGGTTTTTTATTTCAGCGTTTCAATTCCCCATCACGACAGCCCGCGCCGGCTTGCTTCCAATACGCCGAGCAGCTAGGAAGGTGGGATAAATCTGTTCCGAAGGACGGCAACCATGGATGGGGCACTGGCGGGCATCAAAGTCATCGAAGCGGCGAGTTATGTCACCGGACCGTTCGCCTCGCAGTTACTGGCGGATTTGGGCGCGGAAGTCATCAAGGTCGAAGAGCCCCAGCGCGGCGATCCGTTTCGCGGCTGGGGCGAGCGCAACTACTCGTCGACGTTTTGCAGTCTCAACCGCAATAAGAAAAGCGTTACGGTAGATTTTCGTACCGATGAGGGGCGCGATGTGCTGCTGCAGTTATTAACCAGCGCTGATGTATTTATTCAAAATTTTCGCCCCGGTGTATTGGATAAGCGCGGACTCGGTTACGACGATATCAAAAAACTCAATAACAAGATCGTTTACTGTTCGATTTCCGGCTTCGGTCCCAAGGGGCCGTACCGCGACATGCCGGGCTACGATACCATCGGCCAGGCGCGCAGCGGATTGTTGAGCTTGCTGACCGATCCGGGCAAGCCGCAAGGCATGGGCATCTCGTTCTCCGATCATCTGACCGGCATGTACGCTTGCTATGGCGTATTGGGAGCGCTGATGAATCGCACGCTCAGCGGCGAGAGGCAGCATGTCGAGACGTCTTTATTGCGCGCGTCGGTCTCCTTCGTCGGTGAGAACGCGGCGCGCTACTTCGAGACCGGCCATGTGCCGCGGCGCAAGCATCGCACGACCACCGCCGGGGTATTCGCCTTCGAAGACCAAGACGGCTTGGCGTTCGTGCTGCACATGTCTTCGCCGGATAAATTTTGGCTTGGCCTGTTCGACGTTGTCGGCAAACCGGAGTGGGCTCAGGACCCGCGCTTCAACAACCGCAAAGCACGGGTGGAAAACTACGACGCGTTGAATGAACAGCTGGCGCCGATCTTTCGCGCCGGCAAGCGCGACGATTGGCTGCGCCGGCTGATCGCCAAGGATGTGCCGGCAGCGCCGATCAACACCCTCGACGAAGTGTTCGCCGACCCGCAGGTCAAAACTTACGGCTTCCCGATCGAAGTGGAGCATCCGCAAATGGGCAAGATGCAGCTCATCGGCAATGCCGTCGACATGAGCCGGACACCGCCGACGATCGATCGTCCGCCGCCAGTGCTAGGCGAGCAGACCGAAGAGATATTGGTGGCGCTAGGCTACGATCGCGAGAAGATAGCTAATTTGCGCCAGCAAGGAGCGGTCTGAAATTATGTTGGAGTAATGGAGTGATGGAGAACTGGAGTGTTGGGTTGTCCGGACCCATTACTCCACCACTCCAATACTCCATCACTCCAGACCCGCAACCTCCCATGCGTCATCCTAGCTTAGTTCTGCTGTCGCACGACCATCACCATGGTCTGGCGCTGGCCTTGCGCTGCCGCAAGCAGGGGCTTGGCCAGATCAAGCCCATGGGCGCCGAGGGTTTGCGCGAGCGTGCTACGGAAGTTTTAGAATTCTACCGGGCTAATCTGGTGGCCCATTTCAAAGCTGAAGAAGAAGTCTTGTTCCCGCTGATGCGCGAACAGGTGGCCGGCTGCGCAGAGCTGCTCGATCAATTAATTAGAGATCATGAACAGCTGCGCCGAGCGATGGCGCAGCTTGAAGCGGGGACGGGATTGGCGAAGCTAATTTTCGACGTAGGCGACTTGCTCGAACGGCATATTCGCAAAGAAGAGCGGGAACTGTTCCCGCTCTTCGAGGCTCGTGTGGACGCGGCACAAGCTGACGCGATGGGCGTAAAATTGAAAGAACTGCTCAATTGTCAAGGTTAGTTAGCATTCCTAAGAATTGAGAGCGTTCCCTAATCGCCAGAGTCTGACTGTCATCAGTCCATTAGCTTCAACAAGACATGGCGCCGGTTCTTCGTATGCGGACGCACCTGGCCTGGCCAGCGTCCATCTTCGATGGCCTTGTCCCACGCCGCGCTCGTGAGTACGTCGGGGCTTTCCAACTCATAGATCGCCGTGTAGACCGGCTCGTTGGGAATCTCGATGGTCTTGCTCTCGCCGCCGATATTCATGGTCAGCGTGCCGCGTTTGTAGCGCGATACGCTGAGGACGCCGGGGACTTTAAGCAGATTCGGCACATGCTCTTTGTCGTATACTTCGTTGAAGATCGCGTCGTGCTCGGCGTCGACATCCATGCTCGCGATCATTAGGTATTTTGCTTTGCCTGCCATGATTGAGTTCTCCTTGTGGTTTTCGCGGTGGATTTACATGCCCAAGAAGGTGCCGAGCTCCGGTGCCGGCGATTTGATCTCGACGACGACGGACTCTTCGATGCCCTCGACGCCATGAGGCACGCCTTTGGGATGGCGGCAGACATCGCCGGGGCCGAGGATAAACTCTTCCTTGCCCACGATCATTTTAACTTTGCCTTTGACGACGTAGGCGAGCGATTCATGGGTATGCACATGCAGCGGTGCGCCGACGCCGGGGGTATAATGGATTTCCAGAAACGTCATCTCATCGCCGGTGATCAACGGTTTCACCAGCAAGTCGCCGCCATACATCGGCTTGCCTTCGATGGCTTTGACGGTGATCGCTTTGACATCGGCGTTCTTCGATAGAATCATTTGCGGCTCCTTTGAATGGTTCCGTGGATCGATTGAGGACAGGGCGGATTCTAACCAGGGGTTCAATCCAAGTCAACGTAATTGGGCTTGCACCGCGTGGCTTCTCGCGTTTTTCGTCAATCCTTGATAAACGAGGCAAAACCGATCATCAAAAGCCGGTTATCAAAGCCGGTTATCAAAGCCGATCATTAAAGCCGGTCGTGCAGCGGAGGAAATCATGTTGGTGCAAGCTCTGGATCATTTCGTCGTGCCGGTTAACGACATTGTCGTCGCCGAGGATTTTTACGTGCAAGTGTTCGGCGGCAGGATCGCCAAACGCAACGGTCTTAACGTCAAATCGCAAAGCCTCGGGCCGCATACGTTCATGGATATCGCCGGTAAACGCATCGGCGTTTATCTGCAAAAAGAGGAGCGCGGGCAACCGATCGCCCCGCGCGGCACACCGACCTATTCGTTTACCACCACCAAGCATGGCATCGAGGAGGTGATGGATGTGCTGGCGAATTGGAAGATCCCTTTCGAAGGGCCGCAAAAAAACACCCATCCGTTCGCCACCACAACGCTGTTTTTTGCCGATCCCGCGGGTAACAATTTCGCAGTCTATGTGCCGAGCATCGATGGCCAGAGCGCAGCCGCAACGGCTCAACGGCTCACCGGGGTCGGCTACTTGGAGTTGGAGGCGCCCAAGCTCGACGAGTCGATCAAATTTTACCAGGCGGTGTTGGGTTTTGAACTGCTCAACCGTGGACTAGATATTAAGACCGCTCGCTACCAAGCAACCATGCGCATGGCTAGCGGTCAATACTTGATTCTCACGGAATCTGCTTTCCGACCGAAGGGTTATCCGATGAGCCGCAAGATCCCTGGACCCCATCTTGGCTTTTACGTGGCGCCGGCTCAATGGCGCGACGCGCTCGCCCAGCTCGACCGTCTCGGCATTCCGAACGGCGACCGCGGCGAAGAAGCCAAAGGCCGTCACCCCGGCGGCACCGCCGGAACGTATATGGACGATCCGGCGGGGTACGTGATTCAGTATATCAGCGAGGGGATGCAGTGAGGCGGCTGCGACCGTAAGCGACGAATACGCAGAGCATGCCGGTCGCGAGGGGCATCAGCGCCGTTGCGGGATCACCGAAGATCAAGGTCACCACCACGGCGCCGCTCATGATGATGGCTAAACCAGCGGCGGCGAGGGGCGTGAGCCCAGGGCGAATCTTTAGAAGCCATGGGAGTATCAAACCGATGGCGGCGAGCATTTCCGCTACCCCAATGAAGCGGAGAAACCATCCTGGCATGGCAATTTGCTTCGTCATTTCCTCGATGGGGGTGATCAGCTTCATGCCGCCGGCGAATAGAAAGAGCGCGGCGAGCAATCCTTGGGTAATCCACAGTGCAATGTTCATGATTGTTTTCCTTTGCGGCAACCGTCCTCTGTCAGGGGTTGTCGCATGGCGCGATCCGTTGCGCGGTGATTATTTACTGGATGTTTCCGCCACTGATTTCAATTGCGCCAGCCCCTTCTCGAAATCGCCGCCGACCATTTTGTCCATGTTCATGACTAGGCCAAAAGCCTTGGCCATGAAATTGTTTTCACCCGCCATACTCCAGGTGACCAGGGTTTTGTCGGCTTCGGGTTTAAAGCTGAACTCGGTGGTGTTGGTCGCCTCAAATGGTTTCTTGAATTCGAGCTTGATACGCACAAGCTCGCTGGGTCGGCTCTCCGTCAGTGTCATGCGCCCTTCGCCGACATCGGTGTTGCCGGCCCACGAGTAGACCGCACCGGTTCCGGCCGGCGCGCCTTCATAAATTGTCTTCATGTTCGGATCGATCTTCGCCCAGGGCGACCAGCCTTCCCATTGATGAAAGTCGTTGACCTGCGCGAACACCGCTGGCGCCGGCGCGGCAATGACCGCCGAGCGAGTGACGCGAAACTCTGCGGGTTGCAGGGCAACGATCACGATGAATAGGATGACGAACGCGACCAGAACGAATAAGATTTTTTTGATCACATCAATTCCTTTTCATGGAAGCATTCCGGGCAACTTAGCACAAACTGGTAAAGCGCCGTAGCGTTCATAGCAGGTTTGAATTCCTCGATGCTCTTAACCGCCGGCGAGGGCGCCGACGATCATAAAAGGCTCGGCGCCGGTGGCGACAGCGCCAGGCAACGGCGCGTCGGGCGACTCCTGGGAAAGATCCTCGCCACAGGCGAAGAAGCGCACGAACGCGCGGCGATGATGCGTGACGTGGTCGCGAATCGTCCCGCGCAGCATCGGATAGCGTGCTTCGACGGCGTCAAGCACCGAGCGTTGGGTGACTGGCCCGGCAACGTCGACTGATACCTCGCCGTCGACTTGCGCGAGCTTGCGTAAGTGGGCCGGCAGCGTGACGCGGATCATGGCAATGTCTGGACTTCCACGGACACTACTGGCGGAAGATCACGGACGATCGGCTGCCAGTTGTCGCCGGCGTCCGCGGATACGTAAACTTGCCCACCGGAGGTGCCGAAATACACACCGCAGTTATCGAGCGAATCGACCGCCATGGCATCGCGCAGGACGTTTACATAGCAGTCGCTTTGCGGCAGCCCTTTGGTCAGCGCTTCCCAGTCGTTGCCGCCGCTACGGCTGCGGTAGACGCGCAGCTTGCCGTCGGGCGGGAAGTGCTCGGAGTCACTCTTGATCGGCACGACGTAAATCGTGTTAGGCTCGTGGGCGTGAACGTCGATGACAAAGCCGAAATCGGTGGGCAGGTTGCCGCTGATCTCGTGCCAGGAATCGCCGCCGTCATCGCTGCGCATGACATCCCAGTGCTTTTGCATGTACAGCACGTCCGGACGCGACCGGTGCATGGCGATGCGGTGCACGCAATGGCCGACCTCGGCAGTCGGGTTGGGGATGTAGAGCGAATGCAGACCGCGGTTGATCGGCTGCCAGGTATTGCCGGCGTCGTCGGTGCGAAACGCACCCGCCGACGAGATCGCGATGAAGATACGATTCGGGTTGCGCGCATCCAGGAGGATTGTATGCAAACACATTCCGCCGGCGCCCGGCGCCCAGAATTGCCCCGAGCCGTGACCACGCAGTCCGGCCAGTTCCTGCCAGGTTTGGCCGCCGTCGTTAGAGCGGAACAGTGCGGCGTCTTCCACACCGGCGTAAACCATGTTCGGATCGGACAGGGAAGGTTCGAGATGCCAGACGCGCTTGAACTCCCACGGGTGCGCCGTACCGTCATACCACTGGTGCGTGGTCAAGGGCTTGCCGTTTTCAGGAGAGGTGTCGTAAACAAACTTGTTGCTCTCGCCCTTGGGACTTCCGTCCGGGGCGGTGGTGGGTTCGCCGGGAGGGGTTCCGGGTTGGTGCCACGTCTTACCGCCGTCATCCGAACGTTGAATGATTTGGCCGAACCAGCTGCTCGTTTGTGACGCATACAAACGATTCGGATCAACCGGAGAACCTTTGATGTGGTAAATCTCCCATCCGGCGAAATGGGGACCGCTAATATCCCATCGTTCGCGCTTGCCGTCCGCCGTCAGAATAAACGCGCCCTTGCGGGTACCAACTAGAACTCGAACTCCGCTCATAATCCGCTCCTTTGTAAATTTGACGCTAAATGGCCCCGACCCGGATTCATATCGACCGCCCGTCGAAATGTTGAACTGGAACTGTCTCCAGGTCAATTCCATCGAGGCAACGAATATTAATTGCCGCCATCCGATTGCCATTCGGATCAACACCTTCGCCAAACGGGTGAATGCCGCACGCAGGGCAGAAGCGATGTTTGATGACATGTTTGTTGAACGTGTACGTACCGATTTCGTCTTCGGCAGTGAGCAAGCGCAGCTGGGCGCGCGGCACAAACCACAGGAGCGAGCCTTTACGGCGACACATGGAGCAATTGCACGCCATCGCCCCGGTGAGTTCGCCTTCGACTTCTAGCGTTATCTTGCCGCAGTGACAGCTACCTTTGTACTTCATGGGGATCTCCATGGATTTGTGAATGATCGGCATCAAGCGCGAGTTCGTCATAGCCGCGGCCGAGAAATTGAACAAAACAGAAGCCGTGGCCAAACGGATCAACCATAAGGGCGAGCTTGCCCCACTTGTGTGCTGCCAGGGAATTTTCCAGCCGTGCGCCGGCCGAAACGGCTCTCTCAATCGCCGGTTCAATCTCATGAACGACAAAATCAAGATGGACCGGCGTCCAATGACGCTCGTAGCTCCGACGCTGCGCGGTTGTTTGCGATGCCGGCGTCCCAGTGGATTTGACAAGCAGGTATATTGGCGCAGGACCCCCAAGCATCTCGACTCCGTGGTTACCGAAGCGCCGGCCAATCCTTAGGCCAAACGCATAACTGTAAAAAGCGGTTGCTTTGTCGAGATCATCGACATCGAGGTTCACAAGAAAGTTCATATGCCGCGCTCTACTTCTTATTGGCGAAAGCGATTACTCTTCTGGCGCTCGCGGCTAGCCCAGCGGCAGTCCTGGGATCTCGATCACCGGCCGAACTTCGACGGTTCCCTTGCGCGCCATGGGAATCCGCGCGGCGACGCCGAGCGCGTCGTCGAGATCCTTGGCGTCGATCAAAAAGTAACCGCCCAACTGTTCGCGGGTCTCGGCGAACGGGCCGTCAGTGACCAACCGTTTGCCGTCACGCACCCGCACGCTGGTCGCCATCGTAGTCGGGTGCAGCGGGTTGGCGCTCAGATATTTTCCGTTTGAATGCAGCTCTTGGGCGAGCTGCGCGGACTCGGCGTAACAATCTTGACGCTCGTTTTCGCTCAGCGGGTTTTGCTCGTCCAGATAGATTAGCAACATGTATTTCATGTTCGCTCCGTTGTATTTACTTCTCAGCCGTCGCAGCCATAACGGCGGCGCGCTTTTTAAGCTCTTTGGTCGGAATATCTTCTATGTGGGTCGCCACATGCCAGACATGTCCGAAGGGATCTTCCAGGGAAGCGCTCCGGTCACCGTAAAATTGGTCTGTCACTGGACGCAGCACTTTCGCACCGGCGGCGACAGCCTTTTTCACGACCCGGTCGACGTCTTGGACGTAGAGATGAATATGCACCGACGTGCCGCCAAACGATTTCGGCCCGCGAAAGTTCATATCCGGATATTCGTCGGCGAGCATGATATGGGAGTCGTCAATCTGGATTTCCGCGTGGCCGATGGTTCCTCCCGGCGCTGGCATGCGCATGATCTCCTTGGCTGCGAAAGCTTTCTTGTAATATGCGATGGCGCTGGCAGCGCCTTTCACACTCAAATACGGTGTGACGGCATGGTAACCCCGAGGAATAGGTTTCACGGTCTTTTTCATAGACGCTTCCTTTTACGCCTGTCAAAAAACGTTGCGTAAATTGCTTCAGCCATTTTATCGATCTCGATTAACCGGCGCGGGCTATCGCCCGGCAAAGTCATTTTACAGGGCGATCATGGCATTGAACCCGCCCCAAAACATGCGCTTGCCATCAAAGGGCATGGCTTTAGGATCCATCATCTTCGCCAGGCGCGGGTCTTTCATCACTTTGGCGTTGACGCGGTCGCGCTGTGCGCGCGACTTGTAGACTATGTAAGCGAAAATCACGGTTTCGCCGGGTTTCAGCTTGACGCTCTGCGGAAATGACGTGTGTTTGCCTGGCTTCACATCGTCAGCCACGCATTCTACGTACTCAAGGGCGCCATGGTCGCGCCAGACTTTACCGGCGGTCTGGGCCATGCGCCGATAAGCTGCGAGGTTTTTCTTCGGCACGGGTAGAACGAATCCGTCGATGTAACGCATGAGGAATCTCCTTTTTTCAATTATTATTGTCGGTCGTACGCTTGCTTCAATTTGGCAATGTCGATTTTGCCCATTTGCATCATCGCGGCCATGACTCGTTTGGATTTCTCAGGGTCCGGGTCCTGTAACATCTCGACCAATACGGAGGGGACCACTTGCCACGACAATCCGAATTTGTCTTTGAGCCATCCACACTGGCTCTTTTGGCCGCCGGCGGATAACTTCTCCCATAGGTCGTCAACTTCCGCTTGAGATTTGCAGTCCACCGACAGCGAAATGGCTTCGTTAAATTTGAATATCGGGCCGCCGTTCAATGCGATGAAATCCTGACCCTCGAGTTGGAAGGCGATGGTGAGGACGGATCCCTTCGGTCCCGGACCCGCATCGCCACAGCGCAGGATTTTATTAATCTTCGAGTTCTTGAAAATAGACAGGTAGTGGTTGACCGCCTCTTCAGCGTTGTTATCGAACCACAAACACGGCGTGATTTTTTGCATAATGTCTCCCACCTTATTCTTCGGTATTATTCTCCCGGCAACCCGGAAATCTCCCGCAAAGGTCGTACTTCGACGGGGCCGATGCGCGCCCCTGGCACTCTCGCGGCGATGCTCGCCGCCTCACTGAGATCTTTGGCATCAATCAGAAAGTAGCCGGCGATCTGTTCGCGGGTCTCGATGAACGGCCCGTCGGTGACGATGGATTTGCCTTCGCGCACACGCACGATCACCGCCGTCGCCGCCGGCTGCAACGGCGAGGCGCTGAGATATTGCCCATTGGCGTGGAGCTGGTGGGTGAGCGCGATGGAGTCAGCCAGCATCTGCTGTTGCTTGTCTTTGCCGATTTGGTCAAAGGCAGCCTCATCATGATGTACCAATAACATGAATTTCATAAATCTAACTCCAGGCGTTTCGGTCTGATGTCACGTTGCTACCGTCACCATCCAGCCGACGCCGAAACGGTCGGCGACCATACCGAAGCAGGGCGACCAGAACGTCTTTGCCAGCGGCATCTGCACTTGACCGCCTTCGGCTAGCGCTGCGAACTTGCGCTTGGCATCGGCTTCATCGGCGGCTGTTAGCGACAGGGAGAATCCTTGGAAACTGGTTTGCCCGCTGCAGTGACCGTCGGAGGCCATGACGTTGGCGTCGCCAACGCGCATGCACAGATGCATGATTTTATTGTCCGAGCCGGGCGGGACCATGCCAGGCGCGGGCGGTTCCGGACTGTCTTTGAAGCGCATCAGCATCAAGACTTCGGCGCCTAGAGCTTTCTTGTAAAATTCGACCGCCTCTTCGCAGCGGCCATTGAAAAATAGATAGGGTTCGATCGCCATGCTCGTATCTCCTTTTGTTGCGCTTTGCCCGTTCTACTTGTTCCGTTAAGCAGTCCACATTTCCCGGTTTACTTATTTTCGCAGGAGTCGGGCGCCATCCCTCTGCACTTCTAATTCGCCGGGTTGACCTTCGCGGTAGATTCCTCATCGAGCGCACGGATTTCGAAGGTCGCTACGCGGATACCGGGATGCTTCGCCATCAACTCCGTGACTTGGTTTAGGTCGCTGGCATCGAGCAAGAGAATGCCGCCGATTTGCTCTTTGGTTTCCGCGAACGGTCCATCGGTGTTAGACACTTTGCCGTCTCGGTAGCGCAGCGTTTTAGCGTTCCGCGCATTGTCTAGCGCCTCCAGGCGTATGAAATGACCGTTTTTGCGAAGGATATCGTCGTACGCGGAACATGCCTTGATGAAGCCCTCGCGCTCGCTTTCAGAAAGCACCTCGAATTTCGTTTCATCCAGGTATGAAAGGCAAAGAAACTTCATGGTTGCGTTCTCCTACCGGTGATTACGACGGCGGTCAACCCGTTAGTCTATCAACCATAGTCGAACACGCATCAGCCAATTCGACATACCCGTTAGAATTCTTCGTTGCTGCGCCGCTTACCGCGAAATCGGAATCCAGATTTCCATGCCGCCCATGCCGGTATGAGGATTAAACTCTTCATTGTAACGTTCGAACCACGGCGACTCGTTGACCTTTAGCCCGGATTGGCGAATCCAGCCATTCCATATTTTGTCGATCGTAGTGCCAATGGCTGATACATGATCCGAGTGCGTTAAGACCGCATATTCTTGGCCCGGGAGACGCACGGTTGCCAACTCGGGCGGCAGTTTCGCGCCATCTGTCAGTTCGACGCCGGTGAGATAGTCGAATCCATGGCCCGGCCGATTGTTCCAGCAGACGCCATAAGCAACCTTGCCCACCTGTCCAGGAACTTTGCCGATTTGAGGTATGAAATTTTCCCACTGCATGGGAATTTTGCTCCGGTTCTCGAGAGTATAGCTTTGGTTCAATCCCGCAATCAGCATTTCCCGCCCATGTTCGAATCGAAG
>Ga0184628_10000493_pt1 | contig 21305 bp, 21 predicted proteins | sample PLM4_5_b1_FD_133149 | JGI IMG/M metagenome (GOLD analysis project Ga0184628, IMG submission 133149) | Groundwater sediment microbial communities from an aquifer in East River, Colorado, USA - PLM4_5_b1 | ecosystem: Environmental > Terrestrial > Soil > Riparian zone | place: USA: East River... | reverse complement strand
GGAAAGGAAACCCATCGGGCACGATGTCTGCAAATGCAGGATGGATAACCGCTTCATGGAAGGCCAGGCTATCGAGCTTATAAGAGGTAAATTCGGGCATCTTGATTTATTTAAAAAGGTTAAGAGGTCAGTTTACAATCAGGCGTTCTTTTGTTTGTCCCAGGAACCAATGCTTCCGGCTGTTCCGATGTTATAAGCACCACCATCAGCAGCATACCTGCTATCGCTGCCGATAACCGTTACTGTGATATCCAACGGTTTTGATGTGTCTAATGCAGAAACATCAACGGTTGTATCACTTGCATGGGCACTATCGCTGTCGCCAGGAGCCAGTATGTAACCATTGGCTGTATTACCAAACTTGTCATTCACGCGGATATGCGCTACTCCCAGCGTCACACCAGAAGGAAAGCTGGATACATCCTGAACATCAACTTCTTTAGAAGAAGCACTGTAGGTATAATTTACTGCCGGAACGAAATCTTCGGTACCGTTTGATTCCAGGTAGTTGGTCAGGTTAGTGTTATCTATTGCACCCATGGCTGTTTATTTAAATAGTTTAAAATTTTTTATTCTTTGGTATTCGGATTAATCAAATTTTCCGACCATCTCTGTCACCTTTTCATCTCCTTTTTCCTTCGTTGTATTTTTGCCGGCCTTCAGGTTGGTGATGTCCTTTTCCAAGTCTTCATTCTTTTTTACCAGATCAGCATTGGCCGTTTCTACTGCAGTTATCTTATCATTCATTCCCTTGGTAGCCGCATCAACTGCTGATGTTATGGCACCTTCCTGTCCTTCTTTTGCTTTAGCCACGGCAGCTTGAACTGCGGTATTTACAGTATCATTTATTGCTGATTCCATCTGTTCGGCAGCAGCATTGAAAGAGTTATTTACAGCTTCTCCTATTGACTGCATAAGAACAGAATGATCATTGTTTTCAGGAGCTTTTACACCCTTGATCGCATTCATTATCTGGTTTCCGAGATCCTGGAAAAACTTTTTCATTTGATCTAAATTTTGTGATGAATAATTTTCTTCGGTTGCTGGCTTTTTGACCGCTGAGTTGTAAGCATTCAGCACAGTTGTGTCTGAAAAAGGCCAGTTGTCCCTGCTGATTGATTGTGAAAAGGCTGCTTCGCCGGTAACTTTACTGATAAAGCCTTTTTCTTTGGCTGTATCGGCTGTCATCCACGTTTCTTCATTCATCATTTTGGTGATGTCTTCTTTCCGCATGCCTGTGGCCGTGGAATAGAAATCCCGGGATGCATCGTTGAATGTTCTTAGCGTTCTTGCATAACGTTCAACTTCGTTTACATCGCCGTACACAGCACCACTCACGTTGTGAACCATGAACCAGCTGTTCTTACTCATTTCCGGGTTATCGCCGGCCATAAGTATGTAAGTGGCTGCGCTCCCAATTAAGCCACGGCCTCTTGTGTTTACCGTTTTACCTTTTGCCCTGAAGTCTTTTATCAGGTCATGGATGGCCATAGCGTCGGTTACCATACCGCCGCCGCTATTTATAAACACATTGAATGTGCTTGCCTCTACGGAATTAAGCTGATCACGAAATGATTTGTATGAAGTGGAGGTTTCGTCACCGAACCAGGCTTTCAAAATGCTTTGCGTTCCAGCGTCAACAATGTCGCCGTCGATGAAGATATCAGCCTCACCATTGGCCTGTTGCTTGATCTTGTAACTGAAAACGTGGAGCGGTCTTGTCATATACGGATGTAAAAATGTCTTTATTTTACGTCCGTTTGTCGTGTTTCAATTACTGCATGTGGGAAAACTCACCACACTTTTTTATCTTGTGTGGCAAAAAAGTAACATGGCAAATAGCAATATTTACTACAAATCGAGAAAGAATTTCATTACTTCTAGTGGTAAAAGATTTTCATTTTCCGATAATATTACTGAGGTAGAATTCAGGATCCTGGCGGCAGAAGATCAAAAGTATTTCAGGAAGATGAAGGCTGGTAGTTCGCCTGTTATGTATAAGAAATCAAATACCGGCACTGCTGTTAGCATAAAGGCCGGTGAGAATCATGCCTCAATCAATACGCCAGGAACTGGATTGCCTGGTGGCATTGATATTAATATTTCCCCTTCTTTATGATTCGGAGTTCGGGCACTTACTGCAATGATATCGTGCCGTGTCATATGTGACATCCAACTTTCTTTTTATCGCTTCATAGCTGCGTTTATCGCGTCTCAATAGACATATTTTTGCAATGGTAACCGAATCCTCACCGATAAGCGCTACAAACTGGTGCCAGTTAAGCAGCGCCATTTCCTGTAGCTTCTTATCCAAGTCTGTCATAGGTTTTTTAGCCATAGAGTACGTTAAAGTGTGCCCACATTATTTTGGCGGACCTGCTTATTCTGTGCATTGGTGACAGTTCGCGTAACCTGCTGCACCTGGATCCTGTCTATCCTTCTGCTTTGTGCATCTGCCAGTTCCTTTATCATTTCCCGCTGTTCATTCAAAGCATCAACAACATCATCATTGTTGTTTGCATTTAAGATTGCAGCACTGGCTGGCTTAAATATTGGTGCTTGTAAACTTTGGCCAATAGCACCACCTGTTTCAAACTTCTTAATATTTGCCCCGGGTTTGAAATCGATACCGCCGCCGATTCTGTTGATTGCTGATGCGATCTGTTCCTGCGTTCCTTCTACTTTGAATTTCCTCCCTTTCGGGGCACCTTTGGTCCTGATGATAGCAAGTTCATCTACCTCTGCCTCAAAACGACTTCCTTTGAAATGAAATGGTGTTCCGCCATCACGATGTTGTCTTCCTTTGAATTTACCACCTCTGGTTGGAACCTCGTCTCTCTGTATGCTGGCTGGATCAATAGCCCTTCTGACGCTGCTAATAGCCCTGGACATCCGTCCTTTCATTTTGCCAGGCTGTCCACCTTTTTCAAACTTTTGCGCATTGATTTCTGCAATCCTTAATCCGTACCGACCAAATGCCAGACCTGACAACAGTGCGCCTATAATTAAACTGGCAGGGAAAGGATACTGGCTGGCCTGAACGGCTATATTTGCCAACTCTACGGCCAATGCAATCTTTGCTTCTGAACGTTTTGTTTTCTTCAATTCCTCGCCAGCCTTCCGCTGTGCATCCCGTTTCTTAGCTTCAAATTGTTTTTCGAGACTGGCGATTTCTTCCTGAGATTCTGCCCGCGCAATTACCTGCTGCTTTTCGATTTCCAGCCTTTCCAGTTGCAAATCCAGGCTGCTTTGTATTCTTTGCTGTTCTGCATCGAAGAAAGAATTCATTGCCTGTGTTGCCAGATCATAGCCTTGTGCTACCACTTCAGCGAGCACCCTGGCCTGTTCGCTGTCATCCTCAAATCCGAATGCCCGTGATAATTGTTCACTGAATAGCTGCTGCAGGCTGGTAACATTTGGCGCAGTCAGTTTTTGTTTATTTACTTCCTTTTGCGCCTTGCTTTGTTCTTCGGCTTTCTTTTCCAGTTTCAGTTTTGCATCTAAAAATTCCTGCTCTGTCTTTAATCCTTTTTTATACTGTTCTTCAATATTCTTGAATTCTTTTTGCAACTGCACCAGTTCATTACTTAGGATGGTGAAATTTTGCAGCGCCGCCAGTTTTTCCAACGCCTTCTTACGCTGGGATGCTGTCAGCCTATCATTATTTAAAATGGTATTTCGAAGCTTTACAAAATTTATTTCATACTGAGTGGATTGCCGTTCGCCGGCCCTGCGGATCTCTATCAACTGTGCATCCAGTAATTTCTTTTCATCATCAACAACATTTTGCGCTCTTACCCTGCGTTCACGCTCCCGGTCGTCCTGGTTCTTTTTGGAAACATTATTTCTATCCTTTTCCAACAGGTCCATTTGGCGGTTAAACTCAATGGTTAAGTCAAGAATCTTTTTATCAGCATCGAGTTGCGCCTGTGCCTTGTCAGGTTCTGAAACAGTTGGATCTTCTTTCACCCGGGTAACAATCTCGATGGTGTTTTTTACTTCTGTTTCCAGGTTATCCTTCAGAAGTTTTGCTCGGATCTCAAATATTTTATTATTTGTTTCCTGCTCGATCTTAATTTTCTCCAGGTTGAGTTCAGCTATTTGTTTTCTTTCTTCAGCATTGGCGCCTTTCAGGAAAGCAAGCTTTTTATCAATCGCGTTAGTATTTATCTCCAGCTGCTCCAGTAGAAACTTTTCTTCTTCGTCAATTAAAACATTCTGATGAGCTCTGGTTAATTTCAGCCTGCCATCTTCAGATTCGACCAGCAGATTGGTTTCCCTTCTTTGAAATTCACTTTTGCGCAGGAATGATTCGTTTAACCTGGCAAGTTCTTCGTCTCTGAAAGCATCAATATCCTTCAGCACATCTTTTTGTTCGCCTGAAAGTTTTGAACCCCTGGCCCGACCGCCTTTTTGTTTCTGAAGTAATTTATCAAGCTCAGCTTGCTTTTTATCTCTGTCGGCAATCAACTTATCTAAATCTTTGCCAGCACCCTTAAACTCATTTATTTTTTTGTTCAAGTCTTCCAGGTCTTGCTGAAGTTTAGGTATATCAACTTCAAAAGGAACAATCTTTGGTGTTGCACCGCCTATTTCTTCGGCCGCTTTTTTACTGTCATCGACAATATCTTTTGTTTTGTCCTTATATAATTCTTGTATTCGTTGGATAGCCTCCGTTGTTTCCTTTGCCTGCGCATCCAAACCTTTAACCACATCCCTTGCCGCTTTCAATATTTCCTTTTCTCCCGGTGGACCACCAAATGCAGATCCTGTATTAGCTAATGCCCTATCTGAAATTAACTTCAATTCTTCATCACTTAATTCCTTAAAATTCTTGGATGATATTGCAAATTCAATATCCTGTTTTGTGATTTGAATATCAGTAAGCCTGGTGGTTTCCCTGGTTGCCCTTGCCCGGATGGCTTCCAGTTCAGCAGATTTGATCAGGTTATTATTATAATTAGTTAAAGCTTCATTCAGTTTTTCGTAATTAATCTTTCCATCCACTAAAGCTTTTTGAAACACAGTATCGATATCAATCAACTTTTTCAGGTTTGCCAGCCTGGTTTCTTCGCTGATTGTAACATCTTTTACAACACCAACCAGAAGCCTTGCCTGAGCCATTTGTTCAGATGTTGCCCGCATTACTTCCCGGGTAATATCCCTTGTTAGTTGTAACTTTTTATTGTATTCAGACAACTGAGCTGATGATGTACCGAATGCTCCACCAAATGCCTTGAACGCCGTTACCAGTAGACCGGCTAATGCCAACAATACACCCAATGGGCCGGTGGCAGCTGTAGTGGTAATTCCGAACAGTCGCATTGCAGCAGTTATCAGCCGAAGCCCATTATTTACAAGGAACATTACCACTAAATAGGCCAGGTTGGCAACTCTCAGTGCGTTTATTGCAATCAGATTGAATCCTATTGCTATGTTATAAAGAATAAGTTGTGCCCGCAATCCCAACAACGCCGCATTCTGTGCAATCCAGTTCACGGTAAGTAAACCAACCAATGGAATTATCACCGGCAGAGCACCAATGATTGCGGTCAGCAGTGCTAAAATTCCTGACAGTGCTGTTTGAAATCCTTTACTGGCAAAGAAGTCTGATGCCTGTTTCGAAAGCTTATCGAAAGATCCGGCCAGGTTATTATTCTTCTTTACAAAGGCATCTTCTATGGCGCCGGTTTCCTGGATGGTATCTCCCGCTCTGGCAATGCGTTGTCTGAAGATATCGGCCTTACCACCCAATGTGCCGATGATAGTTGTAATACGCCCACTTCCCAGCTCGGAATCAGCCAATGCTTCGGAAACAGTCGTGATATCCTTTCCGCTTTTTACCAGTGCTTCACTCACGCGTATCAATGCTTCTGCAGGATTATTATTTATCAGCTGGGTGAATTCTTCATTTGTGAGCCCGGCCACTTCTGCAAACTTTTCTGTGTCAGCTGCCAATTTCGGGATGACCTTCAACAATACAGTAGATGATACTTCCGCAGATTGTTTGAATTCTTCAAAGCCGGCACCCAATCCCAAAATATCAGGTAATGTGATGCTGCTGATCTGTCGCAAACCGGCCAAACGTCCTGAAAAATCGGTCAGGAATGGAACAGATGCAACAGTTTCATTGGCCAATGAACGAATCGAGTTGCCAATCTTCAAAATGCGATCGCCGGTGATCTGGCCATCATCAAAGAAGATATTTATTAGTTTGGCAAATGTTTCAGTACCCTGCTCCACGGATCCGAAGTCTTTACCAAATGCCACTTTTGTTTTATCGATTGCTTCCGTTACTGCAGCGATATTTTCTGATGTTACTCCTGCCTTTAATGCAACATCGGCAATAGCCTGCAGGCCTGTTAGCGTTGTCCTGGTGTCCAGTTCCTTTAATGCTGTATTAAGTTTGTCGGCTGCTACCTTATCGTTGTTCAATTGTATTTCCAGATCCGTAAACTGGTCAGATGAAAGCTTTGCATCCTGGATCCCTGACTGCGCTGCTGATATTGCTGCCTGCACACCAAGATATTGAACCAACAAAGAAGATAATTGACCCTTTACCTGGCTAAACCCGCTTTTTAATGATGCATTGATTTGATTACCTACATCACCCACACCGCGCAGATCCGTTCTTAACCTGGAAAGTTCTGTGTCAAGTTTAATAACCTCGTTACGGTTATCAATCATCTGCTTTTCGATGCTGTTGGTAGCAAGTCCGGCCGCCTGCGTTTCTTTTAACTCCCGCTGCAGTTCATTGAATTCATTGTTCAGTGAATTAAGCTTATCCTGCGTCCTGGTCACCTGCCCGGCTATCAGATCATCCAATCCCATTTGCTTAAAAGCATTTACAATGCCGGTGGTATATTCACCTACTAATGTTCTGTCTGCAGCAAACTGCCGCCTGAAAGCCTGCTCTGCAGCTGTAAGCTCTTGTAGTTTTTTTATTGCAGCATCAAACTGGAATTGCTGGCCACGGAACGTAACAACGTCACCCTGATTTTGCACATTCTTTATTGCCGCCCCCAATTCCCTGATATCAGTTGTCAGTTTACCATACCAACCGGACGCATCTCTTAATCCTTTTACTCTTTCCTTTTCTGCCTGTATTGCCGCCTGCCTCGCGATGTTTTCAGCTTTTTGTTCATTCAACATCTGCTGGCGCTGGACACGCAGTTCCTGCTCTGCAATTTTTAGCTTCTGAAGTTCTTCCCTGAATTTCTTTGCGCCGTCGATATCGCCGGTATCTATTGCAGCTGTTAGTCCACCTTCGGCAGATTTCTTTGCTTTCTTTATTGCATCAAAATCTTTAGCAATTGATTTCAATTGCTTATCAACAACATCAAATCCTAATGTAGAAAGTTGATAAATTTTTGTTACTGGTGCTGCCATAATTATCTTGTTAAGACTGAAGGAACGTCGCTATATAAGCAGCGCATTTGATAATATTTTGTATCATACGGATCTGCTGGTGTAATGCCAACGGCCACAACCGATACTTTAGATGGATAAATACTATTGCTGTCTGTTTCTGTAATATCGGAATGCTTCCTTAACAGCACTCCTGTTGTTTCTTCCTTCAGTGGTTTGAAATCTTTTATTTCTATCAGCTCGCATTTCTGGCCTCTAACTCCTATATGTTCCCTGTGCAGGAAATTGGTAACATCAAGATTATTGAGCTTAAACCAGGTGTCATAATATTGGCCGTTCCGGAGGATAGCCATTCGTTGCAAAAAAAACCTTCTCAATAGACCAGGAGCTGCTACCAATCCATCCTCAGCATGCACCACGTATTCATCTGTGTAACTTAATATCGGGTCATGAGCGCCGAGTGATTCATAGTTTACAGCGAACATATACGGGAATGCGTTGCTTTCTACGCCATCCCACATCCAACCGTTGTCAATGATACCTTTATACCAGGCAAGTTTAGGAGCAAATGTATTCTGCGCTTCATCCCGGGAAGTGTTACTTACGTTTTCCGGGATCATAACAATAAGCTGCGGGACCTGGCCAATAAAACCCCACTGATCGGCCTTCCAGTGCATCACCGGTGAGAAGAATCTATTCTCATGCTCCTTTACTCCAGCTTTAAATCGATCGCCGAAAACATATTTTGATGCGCCGAGCTCTACATCATGTCGATCCTGGACCTTCTTTAAAATACCATCATTAGTATCTGGCTTAAATTTAAATCTCAGATCTCTATCGGCATCGCTGAATAAACTTACTTCTGAAACTTTTGATATATCCTGCTTGCTATCCCAATCCAGGTGATTGCCGTTGAAATAACCTCCTTCCTTCTCTCCAAAGCCCTGATCAAAGTTTAGGGCATATGGATGCATTGGCTCGATAACTACCACCTTATTGATTGGATCTGTTTGGATGGTAAGATTGAATGAATCAACTATGCCAGCAAGAAAATCAATCCATTTGTGTTTCTTAAAACTGTTGTAATTGTCGAAACTAATGGTGCCTCCCAACGGTATGGTAAAGTAATCCAATTCAAAGGCGTCAATTGATATCGTGACATTTGCATGCCCGAGGCCGCTATCAAATAAATGCAAGAATATCTTTACCGAAATAACATCATCTTCTACTACATCTACGGTTGCAAATAAATCAACTAAGCCGACAAAACTGCGGTTACCAACAGCAGGCGCGTGGAGGTTTACAAATTTCTCATTTTTAAATTCAATCCCATTTTTATACCAGTATGCTGTTAATTCCACATCACTATTTGCCGTGGCTATGGCGTCTATTGCCGCCTGCAAGTGGAATGTTGCAGATAATGGACCATAACCTAACCCCGTAACGTAGCTCCACTTCATTTCAAAATTAACAGGATCATAGACATAGACCCCGTTGTTATCAAACGCGCCGTTCGTTGTTTCGTTATCCACCAGGCAATCGATGAAATCATTCCAATCTATAGTGTTAAATACTCCGCCTTCCCTGGAGGTCTTAGCCAAAAAGTCAAGTTGATCAAGCTTTGTACCTTCTGAAAAAACGAAATTTCCCCATGTCCAGGGCATTACCAGCCTGCGGAAATAATTAGTTTCAAAGAAATCAGATTGAATCTTATATCCCTGCGATTTAAACCCCCAATACAGAATCCAGTAAACCGATAAGGATGGCTTCATGTAAAGTGGCACCATATTATAATCCGCCTTTCCTTCAAACGTTTCCATTGGCTGGCCATATCGAACCGCTGCAAATACATACGGAAGCGCTTCATCGGTGCCGTCAAAAGCCCAGCTGGCCTCAATTACTTCTTTAGTCAACGAGAATGTGATATGCTTTACAAATTCAAATAGCGGTGTTTCTTTCAGTGGAATAAGCCAATCGCCATTGTTGCCATATCCATCATACCGGTAAGCGATAGGCAGGCTGTCATGAGTCGCGTTTTTTAATAAGCACTTTCCAACCATTAACTCAGCGCCGTTGGCCTCTATTAGGAATGATTGAAAGTTTCTCTTGCTTTGATTTGGCGTCAGGTCGTCGTAACCCGGGTTGTGGAATGTATTAGCGATCTTATCGTTTACGGTTGTGGCCGGTATTTCCATATCAAAAACTTCAGATGATTTTTTTGATTGGAAGTTTTCGGGATCTTCCAGTTTATAAGAAATTGTAGCCGGAAATTCTCCCGCTGATTTCAGGTCCACTTGCTGGCCTGCTATGAGTACCTTTAAATCGTTACTTCCTGGCATTAGTTTCTAATAATAAATCTTTCATGGCTGAACTTGAATTCAATCTCTACCTGGTACACATACCGATCTTCCTGCTTTACCTTTTGATTTTTCTTATCCAAAATAAGTATGGGATTATATGTTCCTCCCTGGCCTTGTACATTCAGCAGTTCAATCCAGGCAACCGGTGAATCAAATAATTCATCGAGCCAATCCATATGTTCCTCATTGTAAACCACCGAACACGCCCGGATCGTGTCGTTGCTCTTGACGTTAAACCGGCCAACTGAATGATCGGTTTTTACTAATGGGTAGGAGGTTGGCTTTTGAAAGGTATCCGACTTTGGCTCATGCAGCTTTTCAATCATTTTAAAATCTATGCCATCTATGGCACCAAGGGCATTTAAAAAATGAATGCGAAAACAATCGTCGTCATCTTCGCAGCCGCATATCCGATTCATAGGTGTGGTTGCGATTACGGCATCACCTTCCATCACTTCCACGTAATATTCTGCTACCTGGGTAAAGTCAATTGATGGAAATAGCGCAGCAAGATTTGCCGGTCCATTAGGTATATAGTATGCTTTTACTGCCATGCTTACGGTGTTAATACGATTAAATATGCATTACCCGGGCTGTACGTGTCGGATGGTATTGTGAATGTTCCGCTTCCACTTACTGCCACAAATTGAATGGCACTTCCATTTTCCAAAAGCCTGAGTGTTCCTGTGCCGCTGACCAGCGTAACCGTTACATCGACTGTTCCGGTAAATGGTGTCACCAAGTCTCCGTTAATCGATTGTCCATTTGCCAGAGGATAGCTACCAACCTGGTTGGTCCAGATTACGGGTGTGACGTTTATGATGCTGGATCCTGGTCTTGCATTGGTGATCGTTAATGTGCCATCGCCGGCAGGTGCTGCTACTATTTCTATAACCTCAGCAAAGTTAAATGTTGGCACACCGCAATTTGAAACAGTGAATATCACATTTTCATTGCCTGTGCCCACAGGTGTGCCTGAGAATAAAATATTGCTTCCGGATGCGGTTATTGTCATCCATGCTGGCTTAATAATATCTGAAAGCGCCAGAGGTGTGGATCCAACAACAGCCAAAGAATGATTATAAACCACGCCTTCAATTGCGTCAGGCAATCCGCTGGCAATTGAAGTAAGATCGACGCAGGCCGTAACTGTTATATTTACTGTTTGTGCAGTACCCGGGAAGAATTCTCCGCCTATCAAACAAAGTGGCCTTACCGTAACTACATGCACACCTTCTGAAAGTTCCGGCAATTGGTATTCTGAAATAAAAGCTTCCTGTGGAGCTCCGCCTGATACTTCCGGTGTTGATACAAAGTATCTGTTTGGAGATCCAGATACCAGGTTCCAGCTAACAAGCCATCCTGATAAGTTGTGGAGTGCGGTTGGTGGCGATATAATGGCGTTACAGGTAGGCGTGGCACCAGCCGAAATGCTTGCTTGGCCGAATTCGGTTTGATTGCAATTCCGGTAATTCAAACGGATGTTGCTGATGGATCTGTCGCCTTGGTCCAGGATTGGAAATTGATCGCTATCAGCTGGTGCCAAGGCGTACCCATCCAGCCTATGCGATAGTGGATGAACATCCGGTACCCACGTTCCGGTTTTATAATAGCTTAAATGAGTTACCAGGTCCTGCTGGTCTTTATGCTGAAGAGTTCCGTTTACAATATAAAAAGCATTTGTTTCCAATCCTGTCCCGGGTGTGGCATCGCTACTGCTGGTTGCCTGTACCGGGATGGTACCATCCTGTTCGATAAATCCGTCATCATTAATACCTGAACAACGCATGCGGCAGAAAGCCTTGCAGATTATTTCTGTTACTTCTTCGATGGTTGATTGACCGATCGGCGCGATATATTTTTGGAGGAATTCCTGTGCGGCATCCTGGATATCAAAAGCCCATTCACTATTTCCTGATCCCAGCGAAGACCGTAGTGTTTTACTCAGTGTTTTATAGAAGATATCGTTGAAATAAATGTCACAATATACAACAGGTGGAGTATCACCGCCACCATTGTTTGCTGTTGCTGATACGCGAACGATTACTGGCCTATAGGCAGCATGAACGCTGTTTTCTGTGGGCTGTTGTATGAATGCCTGTATTGCCATTATTGATTCTGTAATTTGTTTAAATCTATTATTGCATGGCAACTTTTACACACTTTACATACCCTCTTAGTGTATGCACCTTTCGTAACCCAATCACCATAAAAATGTCCAAATGATGAACATATGCGGTATCTTATTTTCCACAATAACAATTTAGTAGTCATATTTTTTCGCTTTTTTCCTTCCGATAGTGCTCTTCAACAACAAAGTCCAGTCCAGCACTCATGTAATCATTCAACTTGCTTTCATTGCCAGCAAATGCATTCTCGATCATATTGGTCCGGCTGCCGGTAGTTGAGAATCTTTTACTTGCCTGTGTTGGCATTCCTTCCTTCATCCATTTTTTTACGGTTGCAAATGCGAACGCTGTAGCCTTTTGTTCATCATACCCACGCTGCTGGAAGTACTTAATCAAAAAAGGCACCTGCTTAAAGGTTGCGCTCGATGCCGGGAACCCATGTTCAACATACTGCGTATAATCAACAGCAAATCCTTCCATCATTTCAGCGAGCTTCTTTTTGAAAATATCCGATGTCAAGGATTCTTCCATCCTACCGGTGAGATGATGCCCCTGCGCAACCATTTCTTTCCGGATGAACTCGTTGATCAACCGCTCGGCTCCTTCGTATATGTCAGAAATTGTCGTCATTCAATTATTATTTACGGTATGATTAGTCAGTTAACTGACTTGCCTACCATTATCCATCGCTGAGTGCCCCCAATCTCACTGAGCACCAGAGTGACTGCATCAGTAGCACTGCCAGTGAAGTTGGTGTTTCCTTCCAGCTCCATCCCAATATTTGCTCCTGAGTTTGCCGTGCCGTCAGTCAGCACCGCCGTCGATGTGAATAGCAGAGTCACTACATACCCATTCTTTTTATTAGTATTTGCAATAGCTGTGATTGTATTTGTGCCTGTAATCTCAAATACATTTCCATCTGGCCCTAATGTCATTACGCCGGCTGTGCTTGCTACATCAGCTCCTTGGTTACCCTGGATCAATCCATTAAAGTATGAAGCCCCTCCAACTTTAAACTGATAGCCGGTTACCGTTGAATCTAAGACGCCTATCTTAACGTTGCCTCTCAGGTAATGCCGGAATCCATATTGATCCCAAAGGCCAAAACTTGAATCAATTCTTGCCCCCGAATTATATTGTTGGAAATCGAACCCGTATGCTTTCTTTACATTGGAGTTACCACCAAGAAAAGAATTGGTCTGATAAAATGAAAATCTTTCTAACGTATCGGCATTATTGAACCCGGCTACCAAGTACGAACTAACTCCGGATAGCCATCCATGCGTATAAATGTAATTGCTTGCAGTATTTTCTAAAACAGTATTGACTAAAACACTAGCAACGCTGTAATATGGAAGGTTTGTTGAACCGCTGCCATGTATTGAAGTGGCCTGCCTTGAAGCGCCCCTTGGGTTAAACCTATTTTCTAAAACGATCCCAATATTATAGTCACCGCCTTCAGTAACAAATACCACTGAGTCTTTCCAATTATAAGTCTGACTTAGATAATGGCCGTATGTCTTTTGTGTTTTTAAAATGTTATCGTTATAATACAAGGTTCTCCTGGCAAAAATTCCGGATAGTGGTAATGCTGAAGTTGGTGGATCGGTCATAGCTGTAACTACCGTGTCCGTGTTATTCATTTTAAAAGGCGAATAAGGATAGTCACTATGCTGCCATAGCGGGCCTGCCGTGCTTGCATCGTTTTCTCCATTTAGAGTAATTCTTTTCCAGTTCCTTGATCCAGCACCATCGTAAACTAATATCTCATCGGCTGTGCAGGTCGGACAGTTGACATAATCTTCATTGGTTGAAGTAACATAGATCCTCTCTGCCTTGCCAGAGTAAGTTTTCATGGCAGCTATTGAAACTACCGTGTGTGTTGTCTGCGGCTGTGAGTAACCTACCAGTGAAATAAAAAATGTTAGGATTAAAAATATTTTTTTCATCACGCTATTGTTTGTAGGAATAAAATCGTTGTTCCGTCATGTAGGTAAAGAGACTTATCGCCGTTATTTGTTTCGTCCGCATCAACCCTAATAAGTCTTTCTGTTGTTTCTTCTGAGATATCTGCAAATGTGTCTACCGGTTCAAAACCAAGACCCGCAAAGTTGCCGGTGCCGCCATTGCCGGAGTTAGCATCAGGAAAAACCAGCGCCCACAACGCCTCAAATTCTGTCGCATTCGTTGGAATATCCCCATCAACTGACAGCTCATTAAAATCAAGAGCCTGGCTCCCGAATAATGGAATCACCACTTTATCGCCAGTATATTGCGGGATCAACTGCTTATCCTCGTGGCTCACGAAATAAGCATCGCCGCTGTTCACGACGATCTTTCTTAATCCGCCAACCAATGTTATTGCTACCGACATTTTATAAGAATTTAATGGTTACTTGTTTTCATACTTTATCGAGAGTGTTGCTTTGCTTTTCCAGTTCAATTAAATGTGGAAGCATCACCTTCCAAACATCCAAACACCTGCCGGCACACAGATTGCAATCCAAAGAAAATGTTCCATCGATATAGTTCCTGTATATCACTGACAGATGAATCATAAATGAATCCGTGCTCTGTGCCTTTGCTTCCTGGATCATGTTTAATTCCACGATCTCTTTTCTGTATTCAGCAGGAATTTTTTCAGCTAGTTTTTGTGCGTTGCTCATTTGGTAATTACTTTACGTCAGTTTTAATTAAAATGCGACATATTACATCATAAAAATAGCCTGGTAATATTCTCCGCTTAGTTCAACCCATACCATTGTTACATCCTGCCCAGAAATGTTATATACTCCTTGGTCTACTGATATTATTCGTCCTCTTATTAGTGAAGCGTCTTGGCCCGACATAACAAAAGACCCAGAACCGGCAGAAAGCTTTTTTGAAATAAGAAAGTTTACGTTTTGTCCAGTAAGAGTAAATGATCCTGATGATGCGGATAAAATATGGCCTTTGTTAAATGTTACGTTTTGTCCAGTAAGAATAAAACTACCAGCGCCTGCAGAAAAATTCCTCTTAAAGAGAAGGTTGGCATTCTGACCGTTAAGCAAGAACGATCCGGAATTAGCCAGTAACTTTTTGCCTCGTAATAAAAAAATATCCTGACCGCTTATAGAAAAACTTCCAGCGTCAGATCGAAGAATTCTTTTATAAAGTAAGTTGACATTTTGGCCGCTCAATGTAAAACTCCCGGAGTCTGCCGCTAATCTGCGGTTAAATAATAATGATACATTTTGCCCCGAAATATTAAAACTTCCTGCATTTGCAGCCAGAACCTTGTTGAAAGGAAAGGCTATGTCCTGCCCCGTAATTATGAAGCTTCCAGCATCTGCAACTAATCTTCGTTTAAATAAAAGATTGACGTTTTCCCCGGTTAGAATGAACGTACCGGCATTTGCTGATAGCTTTCGTTGCTGAGTAAGGTTTACATTTTGTCCTGTCAGCGAAAATGATCCAGAACTTGCGGCTAAAATTTGATTGTAAGGAAAGTTTACAGATTGACCCGTTAATGAAAAGGAACCGCTGTCAGCCGCTAATTTCTTACCTACTTTTAAGTTAACGTTCTGACCCGTTAATGAGAATGAACCGGAAGCGGCCGGCATTACCCGTTTCCACAACAGGTTAACATTCTGGCCCGATACAGCAAAACTTCCCGCATCGGCCACTAAAACCGCTGCTGCTGCCACATTTCCTAAAAATAACCGATAGCTCATTATTGAGTTGTTGGTATTCCAATGATAATATCAGCCCATTCTTTTGGTGAGGTCTGATCTACACCCTGAAAAACTACGTTGTCGGCGTTCATTTCGGTACTTGATAACGTTACCTTTATTGCCCTGCCGGCCGCTGGATCAACTGCAGGCAACGTACCTAAATCATTGAAAGCACCACCGTCTTTTGATACTTTAAAGTCACCGGCCGCAATTGTTGCACTCGATTTAAAATTCCCAGGATTGGCGTAATCCTCCAACGCGATATAAAAAATAAAATCTTCATTCTTTTTCGGTGGATTATAAGGAGCTGCCATAATTTAATTTTTTTTAAATTCCTAATTTATACTTGGCTTGCGGTACAGCTAAATCAACATTAAGTCGATATGTTACGTTAACCATTAAGGTCGTGTTTAACATCAGATAAACCGGTGGGGAACCTAAATAAACCCTCGGAATTACATACAACCCAAGAATAGAATTTGCCGCCGCCGTTGCTAACGTTTCAGCGCCCCACGTCGCCCCGTCATCTTTTGAGACTTTATAATAAATATTAATTGAAGTACTGTAGGTTTCTGAGCCGTCAGATTTTCCCCCATAAAATACCCACCAATAATTAGTTTGAAGGTCAAGTGTGATTCCACATAAACCCTGATCATCAGTCCCGTTTAAAACAACTGAAGTAGTAAAAGCCGTAATTGTCGATTCTGTAACTGTCCACCCTAAAAGATCAGCGTTAGCGGTATCTACTCCGTTCCAGGCGACCAGAATAATCCTTGAATTCGTTAAATCAACTGTGGCTGAAAATTGAGGATAACCGGACGTTGCCGCCACGCTTGTCATACTTCCTGAAATTGATGTTTCAGCCCAAGTATTCGCTGAATCATCATATAATTGTCGGCTTATCTCATTTGCTGATGCGTCCCAAAATATTAAAATCATATCTTGGTTATCAGCAGCAAAACCAGGTACTAAAATACATTTATCCAATGTCGCTAAAGCCTCATTTATTGTTCTAGCCGCATCCCAGGCTCCATTAGGCACGTTGGCGTTAGGAAGTCTAAAGAAACCACCCTCAGCACCCGCGTCTATACATACCCTACAATAAACATTCCCTCCCCTTGATCTGCTTAATGAAATTGAACTACCTGCCGTTACTACGCTAACTCCTGCAAAAACTACCGTTTGAGTGCTGAGTGCATCGCTATTTTCGGTATCTATTGTTCTATAAGTTATATCAGAAGTTGTCGAATCCGAGTAAGCGCAATGAATTAAACCGGCTGCAATACCGCTCCACCTATCATACCAAATTGATAGTTGAGTTAACCCTCCCGCAAAAATAGTTGTTGGATTTGACCAGGTTAAGCCACCATCGATTGATTTTTTAAACGTTGCATCTTGTAAAGAATCGTTGTAAATAAGATATAAAACCCCCGTAGGCGTTTGGACAAGATATTGTGAGCCCGCCCCGGCGTTGAGTTGTGCAATTCCCCCAGACTGAGCCATCATTATTTCAACCCGTTTTCCCATTAAAGTAATTGATTAAGACTCTTTGGTAAATTAACCTCTATATTTATTCTGTTTAAAAATTGAGCCGTGTTTTGTATTTCAACAATAGTCGGAGCTCCGAGATATACCCTCGGCACCGGGTATATGCCGATAAGAGTATGAGCTCCGATCCCTGTCGTCGTTAAAAGCGTTTCAGCACCCCAAGTTGTACCGCTATCTCGTGAAATTTTATAATAGATATTCAAACTCGTTGTAAAAGTTTCACTTCCATCTGACTTACCGCAATAAAAAGCCCACCAATAACCCGTTTGTAAGTCAATCGTAAGGGCTGCGTAACCTTGATCGTCGGTCGAATTAGTTACTACGTCCGTTTTGGCTGTTATCGCGCTCTCAGTTACCGTCCAACAAAGTAAATCGGCATTAGCAGTGTCAACAGCGTTCCATGCTATTAAAAGGTTTTGGGAGTTTGTAATATCAACCGCCGCCGCGAAGTGCGGATAAGCTGTTGAAGGTGCTGAGTCAACCATTGAGGCATTGATACTAGTTTCTGACCACGTATTTGCACTGTCATCATATAACTGTCTTGAAACTTCATTTGCTGAAACGTCCCAAAAAATCAACATCATATCCTGATTATCGGCTGCCCAACCAGGCAAAAGGATTGCCATATCTAAAGTAGCAAGTGCCTCGTTAATAGTTCTGGCTGCATCCCAAGCGCCGTTTGGTACATTCGCATTAGGTAAGCGGAAAAAACCACCCTCGGCTCCGGCATCTATACAGGTACGACAATACACATTTCCTCCCCTTGCCCGGCAAATTGAAAGTGAACTCCCACCTATAACGGCTGAAACTCCCGCGAAAATTACTGTCTGAGTACTGAGGGCATCGCTGCTTTCTGTGTCAATAGTTCTATAAAGTGTATCGCTGTTATCCGTTTGGTTATATGCCAAATGAATAAGCCCGGCCGATATATTACTCCACCGGTCATACCAAACGGCGAAATTAGTAACCGTTCCAGTATAAATTAAAATCGGATTTCCCCATGTAAGGCCGCCATCCGTTGACTTTTTATAATACAAATCTGTAGCAATATCAATATAAACCCAATACAAAATACCGGTAGGGGTTTGCACTAAATTCATCGTTCCGCAACCGGTATTTGAGTGGGCTGTCGTTGCTCCCGGCTGAACGATAATAATATCGGCTCTTTTTGGCATTATACAAGCGTTAAAATACCAGTTGTAAAGTCCAGTGTAAATGTTTCTCCACTTGCCAGAGTGACATCACTTGCATAATCCCACCAGCCAATTAATGGATCTGCCGGAGAAGTTGGATCATCGTTATACAACACCACATATCGGAACGTCGCTACCGCTCCTGATGCAGTCAATACAAGATCATCTGCCGTCAGTGTTACCGTTCCAGTTGTGTGTTCCGCCGTAACACCCGTTATCACCCTGGAAGAAAGGTTTGTGTATGCGATTGTAGTTAGATTTGCAAGCACCGAATTTGTTGCAACCGGCGCATTCGATGAATTACATAATGCTACCGTGATTGTACTGGTAGCATCTGATGTAAAGTTGTGGACGCCCTTCATTACGTCTTCGACGAACTGCTGGAACTTGTTAAAAGAAGCCATGATATTTAGTTTTAATTATTGGTACTATTGTTTATTAAATCTGAAAGCCAACGTTACTTTTGTCACATCTGCCACGCTGTCTACGTTGAATGCCCATATATCGCCCTGCGTTACTGTTTTATTAAAAGATGCCAATGTTAAATTTTGATTCTTTTTCGCTGCCGATAATGTAGGTTTTTCTGTTCCTGCGATAGTGTCGCCAACTGTTGGCTCAAAATTTCCGTAGCTGTCTCTCCAAACATCAACAACGATATCTCCAACAACATCCGCTAATATTGTCCAGCCAAGTATTTCAGCGTTAAAACCCCATTCTATTACGCCTTTTACTCCTATGGAAATAGCTGCTCCACCTCCGTCGATAACATAATTCATTGAACCTGCTTGAACCCCCATTTCTTCAATGATCGTAATTACCTCATTCCTCACCACCACCAGGTCCGCATCAAAAGAACAATCTTCCAAATCTGGTAATACGATGATACCACCATCTATATAATCCTGGATATTACAGTTTGCAAAAACCCTTAAAATAAATTGCAGTCGAACGCCGCTTAATCTTTTAGTTCCTACAAAGCTTACAGGTTGAATAAACTTTTCTTTGTTGGATATCTGCACCGCATCCAGCATGTTAACGCTGGTATTATTATTTCCCTTCAGGACCAGCTGCAGCACCCGGATGAAATCAACAGCAGCCACCTTCATGTTTTCCCACTCTTCGATCACCGGTTTATCACTTACACCGGTCCCCGGGTTTCTCTTGGCCACCTGGTTATTGGCTGAATAGTAAGTGGTGTTTAGGAAAAACATCTGCATGGTGTATTCTTCCCATTCATCGTATTTGGCAACGAATTTTCCGGACGATCTCGGTGGCGCCCATGCGGCCGTTGGAAACTTCACATCTTTGTTGGCTTCTGTAACGAGCCTTTCGAAGTTGTCAAAGTTTAGTTCATCGCCTTCCGGCAATAATACCAGCCGGCCCTGTATCTGCTTTGATTGCAGCAGGACGGCTTTAAAGAGAGATTGTATGTATTGGTAAGAATTCAATTAGGCTTCGCCTTTTACTGGTGAAAGAATTGAATTGTTAGCGCCGGCTGGTGTTGTCGCTGTACCATGCATTGCAGCCACCTTCATCGATACTTCTTTTTCAACATCCTTTTCAACCTTGGACCGGATCTTGTTTGATTCCAGGCCATAGTATTCAACATGCTTTATTGCCTCTTCCAATGTCTTTGCATATTCTGCTTCTTCCATACCGCTCTGATCAAAACTGATAGCTTCCATTGCATTAGAATAGCAGGCGAATTCAAACAGGCTTAAATCATCAATACTTGCCTTAAATACCTGTGTGAAATCTTTCATTGATATGCGCAGGCTCAGTGGCGATACTTTGCAGATGGCTTCTTCAGCCAGCTTTTTCCATTCTTCGGATAACCTGCTTTGGGGGAACTTAATGCTCTTCAAAGCTTCATCAAACTTTTGTGCGGCCATTCCGGCTTTCATGGATATTATTTGCTGCGGGTTAATTGCTGGTGTGTCCTTTACTGCGTTCATAAAATTTATTTATTAGTGTTTGGTTTTCTGAATGGGTGAACCGGGTCCTTTGGTTTCTTATCGACGCCGTTGGTGTATTTCATGATATCGTGCCTGCGATCTTCCTTATCTTTCTTCATAGTCTTTATAAAATAAAAAAGCAGGCTGCCAGCGCCGACTATTGAAAGGACCGCCAATATTGCTTTCCAACTCATTTGCTTTTACGTTTTATCCTCGCCATTTCGTTTTCATGATCCAGCGCCTGTGCCTCGTTTAAGCTTTTTGATTCGCTGGCGAAAATCAACACATCAAACAGGTTGGCTTCCCTTGCGCATTGAATGCTGTTCTTTTGGCTGCCAGGCATATCAAAAACCTTTGTCTCTGCTATGCTTTTCAGGAAGTTGATCCATCCATACATTTCAAAATGCCGCTTTAGATGATGGCCGGCCGTCTTTGCTTTACTTTTTCTGAAAATGTCGAAGTGTTCATCCAGGAACTTAGAGTGCTGGTCAAAAAAAAACCCACCTGCATGGCTATGTTCATTGGTAGTTCATACATCATCTTCAGCCGGTCGCTATCATCAAACAAAAAAGATTCATCGTATTGCTCGCCTTTCTTGCGCAGGTAAATAGCACACAGCCTGACCATATATTCCCACTTCCCACGCCCCAGCTGCACCATATTTTGAATGATCTGCTTAGCATCGATCAGTTCGCCAAACGTCATTTTATCACCGCGCTTTACTTCTGGTGGCGATATCTGCCACTCCTGGTCCTTCCAGATAAACTCATGCTGCAGCTCCATTTTTTGCTCTTCGTCCATTAGTACATGCAGACAGCTGTAATAAATATTACTTATCTCATCAATGAACTTGCTTGCTTTTAATGCTTCGGGACTGGTTCCGGCAAAGAAGGCAAATGTCCGGTACATCTTTTCCGCATGCCACTGTATCAGCTCCAGTTCTTTAAAGTATTCATCCTTCATCTGCTGGATGCTGTCCAGCATTTCATCCAGTTGCCGGCCGTATTGGTTGTGAAATTCTATGCGCTGGCCAATGGTT
>Ga0184628_10000492_pt1 | contig 21337 bp, 19 predicted proteins | sample PLM4_5_b1_FD_133149 | JGI IMG/M metagenome (GOLD analysis project Ga0184628, IMG submission 133149) | Groundwater sediment microbial communities from an aquifer in East River, Colorado, USA - PLM4_5_b1 | ecosystem: Environmental > Terrestrial > Soil > Riparian zone | place: USA: East River... | reverse complement strand
CAATGGGGACACCTTCTTCCATGCCCAGGCGCTGCATGATGTTCGAGATTCGTTCCGCAGCAAAGATGCGCATCAGATCGTCTTCCAGCGAGACATAGAATCTGGAAGACCCGGGGTCGCCCTGGCGTCCCGAACGCCCGCGCAGCTGGTTGTCGATGCGCCGTGCTTCATGGCGTTCGGTGCCGATGATGTGCAATCCACCCGACTGGACGACTTCTTCATGTTCCTTGTCGATGGCCGGTTTAACCTGCGCAATCGCTTCCTGCCATTGCTGTGGCGTCGCCTCCGCCGGATCGATATCGCGTTTCCTCAGCACATCTCGCGCGAGGAACTCGGGATTTCCGCCAAGCAGAATGTCGGTTCCGCGCCCTGCCATGTTTGTGGCAATTGTCACGGCACTCTTGCGCCCGGCCTGGGCCACGATTTCGGCTTCCTTCTCGTGGTACTTGGCATTGAGAACCACATGCTTTATTCCCGTGCGCTTCAACATGGCTGCGAGCTTTTCGGAACGGTCGATTGAGATGGTACCGACGAGGACCGGCTGGCCTTTTTCATGGCATTTCTTGATCTCATTCACGACCGCTTCAAACTTCTCGCGTTCGGTTCGGTATATGACGTCCGGATTTTCAATTCGGCGAAGCGTACGATTTGTGGGAATCGTCATGACTTCGAGTTTGTAGATTTTAAGGAATTCTTCGGCTTCGGTTTCCGCAGTTCCCGTCATTCCGGAAAGCTTGGTGTACATGCGGAAGTAGTTCTGGAAAGTGATCGTGGCCAGCGTCTGATTTTCCTGCTGGATCTTCAGACCTTCCTTGGCTTCGACGGCCTGATGCAGACCGTCGCTCCACCGGCGGCCTGGCATGAGACGCCCGGTGAACTCATCGACGATGAGTACTTCACCTTCCTTGACGACGTATTCCACGTCGCGTTTGAACAACGTGTGCGCTTTCAATCCCTGATTGACGTGGTGAAGAATTTCCATGTTGGAAGGGTCGAAGAGATTGTCGATGCCCAGCATCGGTTCGGCCTTGGCGACGCCTTCCTCGGTCAGCGTAACGGTGCGGTGTTTCTCGTCGACCTGGTAGTCGATGTCGCGCCGCAATTTTGGGACAATTTTGTCGATGCGGTAGTACTTGTCAGTGGACTCATCGGTCGGACCGGAAATGATGAGAGGGGTGCGGGCTTCGTCGATCAGGATGGAGTCCACTTCATCGACGACTGCGAAATGGTAGCTCCGCTGCACCCGGTGTGCGACGTCGAATTTCATATTGTCGCGAAGGTAGTCGAACCCGAATTCGTTGTTTGTTCCGTAGGTAATATCGGAGTGATACGATTCCCGCCGGTTTGCCTCGTCAATGCCGTGGTGAATGACTCCGACCGACATTCCCAGGAATTTGTACAGCCGCCCCATCCACTCCGAGTCGCGCTTAGCGAGATAGTCGTTGACGGTGACGACATGTACGCCTTTGCCTTCGAGGGCATTCAAATATGTAGGCAGCGTGGCGACCAGCGTCTTTCCTTCACCAGTCTTCATTTCCGCGATTCTGCCTTTGTGAAGAGCGATACCGCCGATGAGCTGCACGTCGAAATGCCTCATATTCAAGACGCGCTTACCCGCTTCACGTACCACTGCGAAAGCTTCAGGAAGCAAGTCGTCCAGTGTCTGGCCGTTTGCGAGGCGTTGCCGGAATTCTGCGGTTTTGGATTGAAGGTCGGAATCCGAGAGCGCCGAGACGCGAGGTTCGAACGCGTTCACCTCGGCTACGAGTGGAGTTATTTTTTTGAGTTCGCGGTCGTTGCTGCTGCCAAATACCTTGCGGATGATTCCATCGAACATAGCCGAGTTTACCGGAGACCGGCGGGAATTTAAAGTTCAGAAAAAAGGGCCAGGCGTGTCATTCCCCTTTTCTGCCCGGGCAAAAATGGGGAATGACACGCCTGGCCCTTTTTTCTGTTGGCTATTCCGGACGAAGGTAGTTTCGCGGGTTCAAAGGCCTTTCGTTTAGCCGAACTTCGTAGTGGAGGTGAGGTCCCGTTGTACGGCCGGTCATACCCACCCAACCGATGAGCTGTCGTTTGGTCACCTTGTCTCCAATATGGACAGCATAGCCGCTGAGATGACCGTAACGGGTAGTCAGACCGTTGCCGTGATCGATGACGATGAGATTGCCGTAATCCGCCTCGCGTTGCGCAATCTTCACAATGCCCCCGGCAGGTGCTTTGACAGGACTGCCGACAGGCCCAACGATATCGAGTCCCATGTGCATTTCAGTGCTGCTATCAAATGGATCAAGCCGGGTCCCATATTGACTTCCAATGGCACCCCGGATCGGCCAGATATTGGGCGTCATCGCATCCACGACCAGACGCTGATTTACTACCTGATTGATGAGAGTGTATTTATTTTCCAATCCAGCTGCGTGGTTCCGCAGCTGGCTGAGGTCCGTACTCAAATCGCCGCTTCCGAGTAGCTGAGAAGTCGTCATGTCTACCCGTGATCCGCCTTCTGGCTTGACGTTCAGCTTTCTGGCTTGACTGAACACCGGGTCGTTTTCGATGACTTGTGTAAGCTTTTCCGACAGTGTTTCCAGATCGCTGATCTTTGAACTGAGTTTGGAAGTCGATACCTGGAGGTCCTTGGTCTTGATCTTCAGATCGGTGTTTTCTGCGGCGAGCTGGTCGTAATCCGACGCCTTGAACGCCATATGCGCGTAGCTGAAGCTGAGGGCGACTGCTACAAAAAATGAAAGAATGCCAAAGACGGCAAAGGCGTGAAGCGCCTTTTCAGGGATTCTGAGCTTATGAAGACGGTGACTTGCGTCCGGAACAATAATACAGGTATAGAATCGTTTGGCCATTGGGCACTCCTGAGTTAGAAGGTTCTCCGAGTGGAGCCAAAGTCCCTCAATCAGTCCAACTAATTATTTGATTATTGAGGACTTACTGGCGAAAATCTTACAGCGAAGGTTGGATCGTAACCTATGGTCATTTCGGGGGTCAAGCGTAAATTTCCCGTCGCGATTTGTCTCGCCAGCTTTGCATTAGCAACCGCTTTGACTTCCTGGGCTATGTTATTTCCTCCCAGCTGGGTCGAGACCGTCTACTCCCGTCGCTTGTTTCCTACCATTTCTCATATCGCCGGCCGGCTTGCGGATTCGGTTCCATTCAGCTGGACGGATGTATGGATCCTGGTTGTAGTCTTCACGGTCGTTTTCAGCCTGCGCCGGAGGAACTGGCGTTTGCCTCTGGGACTGGTCAGCGGTATCTACCTTTTGTTCTTTTGGGGCTGGGGGCTGAATTACCATCGTCCTCCCATCGAAGCCCGCCTGGGACTGAAAGGGGTTCCAATGCCTTCGCAGCAGGAATCCGCCCAGTTTTTGGCCACGACGACATTGGCGGTAAACCGGCTCTGGACAGCCGCTGGCGGGCGGCAACCCAGCCAGGAGAACTCAGGGACCATGGAGCGTGAGGCGTCGGCCAGAGTACGTAAGGTAATTGCGCAGATTGATGGGACGGACTGGGAGGCGGCTACCCGCATCAAGCACTCCTATCCGGCGGACCTGTGGTTTCATGCAGCGGGGATCGACGGCGTATTTAATCCACTTGCCCACGAACCGATTCTGGTCGGGGGGATTCCGACCTTCCGGCTTCCATTTCTGATGACTCACGAACTGGCGCATGTTCACGGCACAGCAGACGAAGGGGATGCAAACTTTGTCGCCTTTCTGGCTACCGTGGGATCCGATGACCCTCGATTCCAGTACAGCGCCGCATTTGAAATGTGGCTTCACCTTGGCGGTACTGCTGATGCTCTCGATCCAGGTCCGAGACGAGACTTACAAACATTTTGGGACCGTATCCAGGCACAGGAGGTTCCGCAGGTCAGCAGACTTCAATTGGCTCTCCTGGATTCGCACCTCAAGGCCAACGGAGTTCATGATGGAGTGAAAAGCTATTCAAAGTTTGTTGCTTTGGCCATTGCCACTCGCAGCCGCTGGGGGGATTTCCGTTAGGATTCAGTCCACGCCCTGCCAGCTTCACCGGCCCCTACCATCGTTTTTGAAAGTAACCGTAAAAAACGTTCCGGCCGTCTCGCAACGATTTGCCGTAGATCAGATTCAGAGAATGCGTTGGAGTTTCAAACTTCAGTCCTGCGCCGGTGTCGAAATACAGAGTTCCCTCCTTGAAGATGTCGGCGCGGTCCATAGTTTGGCCAGTGTCCAGGAAGATCTGAGCTTTCACTTCCAGATAGGGAAGATTGAGAGTGTTAAAGAGCGGGAGTATCGCAATGCGTCTCTCGATATCCATATTCGACAGCGCAAAGGTCGTCCCCATTGGCGCATTTCCATAATGTCCGTGATTGGCCGCGGGATGGGCACGTAACAGATTCCCGGCGTGCATATCCAATCCAAGTACGAAATATTCTTCGACGGGAAGTTGCCCATTGGATGTTCCGCCACGGATTGTCCAGCTGAAAACGGTATTGTTCTCTTTCGATATCAAATATCGATTATTCAGTTCGACGGTCACTGCACTGTAGTCCAGGTCTCCAGCAAGACTCTTGCGAGCGACGAATCCTTCTGCATGAAGCCGATTCTGATATCGGCCATCGGCCAGCCGGACGCTGGCCTGGTAGATCACCTTCCCGGAGTTGCTGCTGTCGGTGTATAGCTGCGGCAGACCGCCATTCGCGGCCCGATTCGTATATTCAAATCCACCGCCAAAATCGAACCTGAAATGAGGAATGTACTTGAATTCCGCCCGAACGCCGGTGGACTTGTAAAGGAAGCGGTCGTTGGTTCCGGCATCTGTTTGAAGAACCGGCGCGACATCCCACCGTTCAGAACGCCATAAACCGGTTGCCGTCAGAAAAAGAATTCCGGGCGCGGGTATCGGTGCATGAAGCTGAAGTTCGCCGCGCTTGCGGTTGTAGTCCCATCGATAGCTTGAATTCAGCGTGATGCCGGAGCCTGCAACATCCCACCAGTCCAGATAGGACGTTTGCCATGGCGCCCCTTTGACAATACCAAATGCAATGTTGGTGAGGTCATTTACTCTCTTCGTAGTGAGAACTACCGGATTGTATGTTCTGGAGGCTTGAGCGGGCTCAATCGCGATTCCCACATTCGAAAAGATGTCCGTTTCAAGCAGACGGAGCTGAGTTGTTCTCCATTGCGCGTAGGTAATCGTGTTGCCGCGTTGAAATGCATTTCCTTCCCGTACTGTCCAGTGCCCAAACGATATGTTTCTATTGTGCAGAACTTCATTCACGATCGGATGACCGGTGCGGTTCCAGTATCGGAGTGCCGTCTGGACTTCACCTTCCGACAGTTCAACGGCGGCAATCAGGTCGGCGGCCGCCACATTTCCGGGATCGATTCGGAGCGCGCGCTGCAGCGCCATGCGTGCACGATCGACGTCGCCGGCGCCCAGATAAGCATTCGCCAGCTCTGTCGATATTCGAGGATCCTCGGGGTATCGATCCGTACCTTCCTCCAGCGTATCTTCCGCCTTCTGCCAGTCGCGACTGAGACGATATGAGTTTCCCAGGTTCAGATAGGTGTCCGCGGAAGGCCGCATTGCAAGTGCTTCTGAAAGTAAAGGGATAGCGAGCAGATAATCGCCTCGATCCATGGCGGCTCGCGCTCGACGCTCCAGCGTGTCCGAGGTGGGAGGTTGGGCGTGCAGGGTGCCTGTTATCGCAAGCGTTATCAGGAGAATGATCGGAAGGGCTGGTACGATTCTATGCATTCGGCATACCCGGCTGGATTATAAGGCCTTGATTAAAACTAAACGACAGTCGTCTTCCCATCCTGCTGAGAGTTCTCAGTCGAAAATGTGAAACTTCGACTGTCGTCTCGCGAACACTTACTATCCGGCTGGCCGGCTTCTTCTCAATCCAGCCTTCCATAGCAGTCTAAAACTAATGGCGTAGTTTGAGGCTCATGGGACGTTCGGAGAGTACCAACGATCCCGAAGCTCGCGCCCAGAATCCCCGCGTCGAGCTGGTCCTCGAAGCGCCATAACGTTTGAGGGAATCAAGGCCTGGATCTGATGGAGTATGCTGTGACGGTTTTCGTAATTCTTTAAACGGAATCTGGTGGCAGATAGTCCAAAGCTACACAGTTTCAGCTCAGGAGGCCGGGTTACGACGATGACAAAGCGATGGCTGCTGGTTGTTCTGGTTTTCGGGCTGTCGCTTTCCACAATTCTTGCGCGCCAGATAACAGTGGATGTGAAGCTGGTCACCCTGGTGGCGACGGTCACCGATAGCGCCGGCCGCCATATACCCAATCTCAAACCTCAGGACTTTATCGTCGAAGAAGACGGGACTCCTCAAACAGTGACCCTCCTGGAGCAGTCCTATGATGTGCCGGTGAGCATGGGTGTTGTGCTCGACACCAGCACCAGCATGGAATTGAAGATCAATACGGCAACTTCCTCAATAGACCAGTTCCTTCAAACCCTTGAGCCGGAAGACGACATTTTCCTGATGTCCTTTGCGGGAGGAGTGAAGCTGGAACAGGATTTCACGAGCGATCGAAGGAAACTCACCAGCTCCCTGCGGCGCGTGCAGCTGAGTTCTGGAACGTCTCTGTATGACGCGGTCGAAAAAAGCCTTCGAAAAGTCCGCGAAGGTCAGCATGAAAAGAAAGCCATACTGCTGGTAACGGATGGCGTGGACACTACGAGCCTGATTTCCTTTGATGAAGCACTTCGAAGCGTGCGTGTGTCTGAAGTGCTGGTCTATAGTCTGGGTATTTCTCCTGGCGGATTCAGCAGTGTTCCGACCCGCAGTCCATCTCCGCCGGTATCCCAGCCCGGACAAGGAGGTCCGACAATTGGCATTCCCGGCGGTCCAACCGGGGGACCGACAAACGGATCGGTGATCACATTGCCGGGCGGTATACAGATTCCCCTGCCCGGCCCCTCGCGAAGGCAATTTCCGACCGGTAATCCTGGCGGCGGCGGCAGCAATCTGGATTCGGTGGACATGAAAGTCCTGAACTCCATCGCCAGCTCCAGTGGAGGGAAGGCATGGCTTATCACCAGCAATTCGGTCAACGGAACCAATCCTCAGTTGGAAAACGCGCTTGATGAAATTTCAGCAGAACTCCGCAGTCAGTACACGATCGGCTACCACCCGACACATCCGCTCAACGATGGAAAGTGGCATCGCGTCGAAGTCCGAATGAAGGATCCCCGATATACCGCGCGTTCCCGAAAGGAATATTTCGGCGGGGAAAACCCGGGCAGGTAATTCGGAGCCATCTGCACTAGCTCGCCTTCGGCCGAAAGGACACTATCCACTGCAGCAGCATTCCGGCCGCAAGCATCAAGGTCAGGTCGAATGCGGAGACGAATGTGATGGAGTATCGCGTGTCGAACCACGCCATGGTGACGAGGGGAACAAGGAAGATGATGGCGCCGAATGCCACGAGCAGACTGTAGAGCAGTAGAACTCCACGCATGAATTCGTTGAGGCGACTGCGAAAGCTCATTCCAAAGGCGAAGACTCCGGAAACAAAGTAGAGAATCATCATCCAGAGCGAGGCGGGAAAAATTCTGGCTCTGATGCGAGACCATGGAGCCGGTGGCTTGGTTCGCGGAGGCTTTCCGCTCGATTCCTCATAGAAACCCGCATAGGGAGGTAGAGTCGTGACCAGTTGCGGTGCGATGTGCGATGCGACGCGGTAAAGCTGAGCTGGACGTTTGAAGAGAAATTTGGGAATCGTCAACGTCCGAACACGATTTGTAAACTCTTTCCGGAATTCCGGATCGGTCTCCACTGGGCCGTCCGCATCATATGGCGATGTGCCAATGTAACGAATCCATTCCGGCCTTAAGTTTAACGCGAGGAGATCGGATTCCGGGTTGGGCGAGTCCGGAAGCAGAACGCTGAAGATGGCGATGTAGCTTGCCTTCATGCGTAACCATTCCGGCGTGATGGCCTGGTACGCGACAGCAAGCACCATCAATACGCAGGACACCGCCGCTGTCAACCCGTAGCGGTATTTGAACGAGACGAATCGTGTCAGGTAAATTCCAAACGGAATGAACAGCGCCGCGAACGGAACATACATTGGCTTCGCGGTTATCAACAGCCCCGCGGCGGCAAAATATCCCGCCAACGCAATAAAACCAGCCCGGCCGGCCATCAAAAGCAGTGAACAGCCGACTATAACTATTAATGCGGCCAATGCCGTGGGTTCGGAATAAAAACTGTTAAAGTAGGCCGTGTATGCTGTGTCCGTGTACATGACGAATAACGCGGCCGCAAAAAGGCATCGCCAATGGAATGCGAACTGGCGGCTGAAGATCAGGACCAGATAAATGCCCAGGAGGAAACAGATCATATAGAGAGCGGCCAGTACCCGGATGTCGAAGACCTCGGGGCTGATCAAGTGCACGTTCAACCATCTGGCGGCGCCGACAAATAGATGTGAGGAGGTATGGAAGTAGTAAATGCCAACCTCCGGCTCGGGGACGATCGCATATTTTGAATAAAGGTAATTGAAGCGTTGATCGTGATCCTCTGTGGGGATTCTTGAAAGTCCGTTGGGATAGCGCAGCCGCGCGAAGTCCCCGTTGTCCGCTATGCCAATCAGTGGTGGCACGAAGAGCTGGTAGATGCCGACGATGAGAAACAATGTCAGTACGGCAATCTCAAAACGCCCCGGTTTCATACGGGCCGAATTGTAGCACCGTAGAAAATATGGAAAGGTCCGGAAAGAAGCGAAACGGCCGGTTGGAAACATGACAGTAGACGAGAAGAAACTATCCCGTATGGATAATCAGCTGGATATGGAGTTCGAAACCGGGCTGGAAGTGTCGGTTGTGATGCCGTGCTTGAATGAAGCCGACACGATTGGTACATGCATTGAAAAAGCGCTCCGTGCGCTTCGTGAGAACAACATCAGTGGAGAAGTCATCATTGCAGACAACGGCAGCACGGATGATTCCAGCGCCATCGCAACCCGGCTCGGCGCACGAGTCGTCCCAGTGATTGAAAAAGGCTATGGCAGTGCGCTGATGGGAGGAATCGCTGCAGCGCGCGGGAAGTACATCATCATGGGCGATGCCGATGACAGTTACGACTTTCTGGAGATTCCCAGTTTCGTGAAAAGTCTGCGCAATGGATATGACCTCGTGCAGGGCTGCCGGCTGCCTGTGGGTGGGGGCACGATTGCACCTGGAGCGATGCCGTTTCTCCATCGCTGGTGGGGCAATCCAATGTTCTCCCGGATAGCGCAATGGTGGTTTGACACTCCTGTCCATGACATTTATTGCGGTATGCGGGGTTTCACGAAGCAGCTGTACGAACGCCTGGACCAGCGTTGCACGGGTATGGAGTTTGCAACCGAGATGATCATCAAATCCAGCATGTGCCGGGAGAAGATGGCCGAAGTGCCGATTACCCTGCATCCGGACGGACGCAAAGCGCATGCGCCGCATCTGCGCACATTTCGCGACGGATGGCGGACACTTCGATTCTTCCTGATGTACAGCCCGAAATGGCTGTTCTTCATGCCGGGACTGGTGCTGATTCTGCTGGGCCTCGTGGGGTATGCCGTTGCGTTGCCGGGCCTCACCGTCATCGGAGTCACGTTCGACGCGCACACGTTGCTGTTTGCGACTCTCGCCATCCTCTGCGGATACCAATCCGTGTTGTTCGCTCTCTTCTCAAAGACCTTTGCAATCAGTGAAGGCCTCATGCCGGATGACCCGCGGCTGGAACGTTTCTTTGATGTAATTGAGCTCGAACGAGGACTGCTGGCAGGCGGCGCTTTGTTAGTGGTGGGTCTTTCATTGCTGATTGTCTCGATCAACCAGTGGAGGCGCGTCGATTTCGGCCATCTCGATTACGCGCACACCATGAGACTGGTGATTCCCGGAGCGGCGCTCACGGCAATTGGTTTTCAATCGATACTTTCGATTTTTTTTCTCAGCATCTTGCGGATGCGTCGGCGGTGAATGCCTTGAATGATCCGGCGAAGCCTGAGTTTGACGCATATGCCACGGAATATGACACGGCTCTGGCCGAAGGACTATCCGTGTCCGGTGAGACGAAAGACTTTTTCGCTCAGGGCCGCGTCGACCATCTGGCGGGCCGGTTGCAGGAACTCCGATTCTGCCCCAGCTCGATTCTGGATTTTGGCTGCGGCGTCGGAACAAATGCACCATTTCTTCTCAATCTCAATGGTGTGACCTCGCTGCTCGGCGTTGACATTTCCGAATCCTCTCTGGACGTCGCGCGGCGCGCGATACCGGATAAGCGCGCCGCGTTTTCCGTGCTGGATCAATACCGGCCGGATGGTCGTTTTGATCTGGTCTTCACAAATGGTGTCTTCCATCACATCCCGCCGCTGGAACGTGCCGGTGCGATCGATTACATTTTTCGCGCATTGCGGCCGGGTGGCCTTCTGGTGTTCTGGGAGAACAATCCATGGAACCCAGGCACACGCTATGTCATGAGCCGAATTCCATTCGACCGCGATGCCATTACGCTCAGCGCCCGCCAGGCGCAGGGTTTGATTCGCACCGGCGGATTCGAAGTGTTGCGCACCGACTTCCTTTTCATTTTTCCCAAAGCGCTCGGCTTCTTCAGGAAACTCGAACCGCATCTGGCCAGCATTCCTTTCGGCGCTCAGTATCAGGTGTTGTGCCGGAAGTCAGTTGCCCGTTGATCTGTTCGCTTACCCTATAATGCCTTCATGAAAACAACTGGCCTGCTCGCGATCCTGTTCGTAATGATGTCGATTCCCGCGTTTGGCGCAGATCTGACATTGTTTGGCGGATCTCAGGATCCGGGAGTCGTCACGATCAATAGCGTACCGGATGCTGGAGATACGATTACGCAAATTGTGAAGAACCCATTGAAAGCCGGTACATTTGGAATTCGATTTGGCAGCGGCCGTGTTCTGGGGCACGAAGGGACAATCGCGTACACGAACCATTTCATCGACACGAATACCAGCGCATTCATTTTTAATTCCAACATCATGGTGACCATTCCTTTTCCTATCGTTAAACCTTACGTCACTGCAGGGCTTGGGACGTTTATCGTGTCTGGTAGCGGGACAACCGATATTGGAGCGAAATTTGCCTACAACTATGGTGGGGGTGTGAAAGTGACGCCCGGGCCCGTGGGGATTCGCGGAGACATACGAGGCTACGGTCTGACAGGAGTCAATGGGGAGACGATGAATGTCGTCGAAGTGAGCATTGGCGTACTTTTCAGTTTCTAATTCAAATCCCTCGATATGATTCGAGCTCGAAATCTGGACACAAGCCTGAACCCTTCGCGCGGAACCTCGATCCGACACATCTTCATTGCCACACTGTTTCTCGTCTCCACTATTTCGTCCGCCGCTCCTGCTGGCTCCATCGAACGAATTCATTCTCATGTGTCCTGGCTCGCCGATTCCGCGCGTCAGGGCCGTCGAGCGGGAACGCAAGGCGCTGTTGACTCAGCCAACTACATTGGCGATCAATTTCGCAGTATGGGATTCGAAGTCCAGATGCAGGAATTCGGCGGCAATCGTCGAAATGTCGTTGCCCGCCTGGGTACGTCTCCCAGTACGATCGTTGTTGGTGCTCACTACGATGGACAAGGCCCGGGTTTCCCGTCCGCGAGCGACAATGCCGCCGGAACAGCAGTACTGATCGAACTTGCGCGGAACCTGAGCAACGCGAAACTTCCGATATCCCTCGTCATGGTTGCCTTCGATGATGAAGAGCAGGGTTTGAATGGCTCACTGTATTTTGCAGACCATCCACCGCTTCCACTCGAAAATGTCCTCGCAGCCGTTGTGTTCGACGCACTTGGGCGCCACTTCATTGATTTGCGTGAGTGGACCATGATTGTGCTGGGCACCGAGTATTCGGCGGAATTGTCGTCTGTCATCCGAAAGCGCGGGAAAAAGGACATATTGAACGTTGGTGCGGATTTGATCGGTCCTCGCAGCGATTTTGCTGCGTTTGCTGGTAAGCACGTGCCATTTCTGTTTTTCAGCGACGGAACTTTTCTGGAATATCATGGCGCCGGAGATACGGCCGAACGCGTCGACTACACACGGCTGGCCGAGGAATCCGAGCTTATCAGCCAGGTAATTCGTGATGTGGCGCGACTGAAATCAAAGCCTGTTTATCGCCAGGAGCCGGTCTATCCGGAGGGGGAAATCAACGCAATGTTGAGGCTGATGCGGCGGACTTCAAGTGAGAAGAAGGACCTCCCGACTGCTTATCGTAAGGCGTTTGAAGATTTCACGACGCGGATTCCCATGGACACTTCCCGGGAATCCATCCGTATGGCCACATCTGCGCTGCTGGCTGCAGCTACACCGGCGCATGCCCGATTCTTCCTGGATTTAGAGCTCGAACCCTATTTTGAATCCATCAACAAGCCCGAAATTGCCGCCGCAATGCGAGAGGAATCCGCGCGGTCGGGCAGATAAGAGAAGGCAAGAGAAGATGAGCCGCCCGCCATTGCTCTGGCCCGGATACTACGACGTTGTGATTCTGCCGCCCCCGCCCATCCGGGATCATGCAATGGAACTCAGCGAAAAGCTCTATCGAATCGGCGGACTTTGGCGGCTCGGCAAGCGTGCTTTTCTTCCACACATTTCGCTATTTCATATTCCAGTGCGCGATGAAGATCTCGATAAGTTCCTGAATGAGTTGCAGCGCATCGTAGATACCGCGCGATGGGGAAGTCTCGAGACCACTGCTTTCGACATGCCCGTGATGATGGTGAGCAAACCGGACTGGTTAAGGAATCTGCATCACCGAGTCGTGCGTCGAACAGTCGGCTTCCTGAATCGAAAATACCAGGCAGAGAAGACCTGGAGCCTCGAACGCTTTTCGGGGAGGCGTCTCGAATTCGCAAAGAAGTATCTGCGGCAATACGGTACACCGATGGTCGGCATGAATTTCCGTCCGCACATCACGCTGAGCAGCTTCAAGGGTAAGGAGCCTGTTGATACGGAGCTCCGTGTTCATCGGATGACGTTTCATGCGGACCGGCTTCATGTCTGCGAACTCGGGCAATCGCATTCCTGTCATCGCATCATCCGCGATCTTCGGCCCAATGAAATGAGGAAATGAAGGGACAGTCCCCTCGTTCCCTCATTTTGTGAGAATATTGCCGGCAACAACAGTGCGGAGGTTCCCCATGCGTGGTCTTTCCAAAGCGCTTATGGTGTTGTGCATTTCATCGTGTTCGAACTTGGTCTTTGCGCAATCCACCGGCCGGCTCGCACCAGGGACAGGGATCGTCACGGGTACCATTCAGATTGATGGTGGCGGTTCCATGGCTGGAGTGCGGGTGGCCGTAATTTCGGTAGACGATCCAATAGGTGCGAATCTCGTCAGCCTCTCGGAGACCGATGCGTCCGGCCATTTCCGGCTTACGAATGTTCCGCAGGGTCGCTACTACGTTGTAGCCGGACGCGTGAGCAGCTTCACTTACTTCCCGGGAGGAACCGAAAGAACGGCGGCAACGGAAGTCGTCGTTGAGGCAGCGCGGACAGTGTCCAATATCAGTTTCAAGGTGCCGTCCGACAGCAGACGTCCGCCTCCGGTTCAGTCCACAAAGGTAAAAAGTGCTACTGAGTTTACCGACTACCAGCGTGCTTCCAACGAAAGCAATATTTTCACGAGGATCAAACTGCTGTTGAGCTTTGAACGGGATTTCCCTCAGTCCCAGCTGCTTCCGAGCGTTTACGAAGATCTGGTGGATCTCTATATCGCCAAAGGGGATCCGAGTCCGGCCATGAAATACGGGGATAAGCTTCTGGAACTGGAACCCGACAACGTCCGGGCCCTTGTGAAAGCCAGCCAGGCCTATGGGTTGGCGCAAATTAATTTGAGAGAGGCGCGTCGATATGCGGAAAAGGCAGTTGCCTCGGCCGCCAAATTGAAGACTCTTTCCTATTCGGCCCGGCCTTCCGAATTCCGCGACTTCACCTCGATTCAGTGGACTGGCATGGTTTCCGAACTCAATGCGAGTGCGAAGAGCAATCTGGAGTGGGTGAATCAGATTATCGCGTGGAATCAGAAAACGCTCAATGCCGCTCTTCGTTCCCGTCGGTAGAACCCGGTTTCTGATCTACAGAGTCTTCGCGGTCTTTTCAGTTGGCAGATTCCGGCGTTTCCAGTCACGCAGTCCGAAGTAACAAACCTTCCTATGGCCGGCGTTCCAAAGTGTCTGGGCAGCGCGGGAAGCCCGGCCGCCGCCCCCGCAGTAAAAGACGATCTCGCGGTCTTTTGGAAAATCATCGATGTGCAGATCCACTTGATCGACAGGAACGTGGACCGCATCCGGTACCGCGCCGGACTCCTGAATTTCCTTTGGCGTACGAACGTCAACGATCATCAATTTCTTTACGGTCTCAATCTTCTTTTCCAGGTCGGGAATAGCAATTCGCTCGGGTGCTTTGTTCACCATATGAGAACTTAAGATACCTCAACCTGGATCTTCTGGTCCGGCCCAATCTTTCCGGATGCCATCCCACCCTCTGGTCGGAACTACCCATTCGGGATGACCTCATATTACTTTCACCATGGACGGCTAAGGGCTTTCACAAAATTCGCCGATATGACGGATTGTCCCGTCGTTTTCTGGGGACCCGCCGGAGGGCCGGAGTAGCACCTTTGGCGAATTGCCAGTCACTTTAGTTCGATATCGGGATTGGTGGCTCGAACTTACGATTCTGCTGGTTGGCAACCGCACCAGGAATCTCTGTAGGCCAGCTAATTCAAGCAGAACGAGGAAGTTAAGCACATGAAGTCCAATGTCATGGGAGTTGAGACGCTTGCCAAACAAGTCGGGGTTGATGGGAATACAGACTGGATTTCGGAGGTCCAGCCTGCCGATTCATTTCAGATTCCGGGAGGCCATCAGGGCAGTGGCACTCGGCGCAACTGGGTGATGCCGTGGCTCACAATGTCGAACCCGGTCATGTACCCCTGCCATTGTGATGGGTACGAGCTAAATACGGTCTAGGAGTTCTTTTTGAAAGAAATCAGGGTCGGAGTTATTGCAGCGCTGAGGGAGACCGCAGAGTCTCTACAGATGCAGATTGCGCAAACCGGAATGGCTGCAATGGTTGTACAGAGTGAGGAAGCCTGTTCGACGGCATCGGCTATCTCGACGCGCAGGATTGTCGAAGCGAACCCCGACATCGTTATTGTCGAGATTCGCGATTCGTCGACCGGTCTGCAGACGCTGCAGGTACTCCAGGCGGCTTTGCCAAAGTCGCGGCTCCTGATTACTTCCAATGTCACGGACCCTCAGTTGATCATCGAAGCGATGAGATCGGGTGCTCGTGAGTATCTGCCTAATCCGGTTTCGCAGGCGACACTGCTCGAGGCGTTTCATCGCTACGTAGTCGAAAGAAATCGGACAACGAATCACACGTCCGCGAAGCGCGGAAAGCTTTTCTGTATTACCTCGGCTAAGCATGGATCCGGAGCGACAACGCTTGCCGTCAATCTTGCAGGCATCATTGCGGCACGCTCCAAACAATCCACGGCCTTGCTGGATCTGGATCGTCCGGTCGGCGACGCGGCGGCATATCTGAATATAAAGCCTGCCTTTACGGTAAGCGATGCACTGGCGGCCGGACCTCGCCTGGATTCGATTCTTCTGGATAGTTACATGCAGAAGAGCAACGGATTCTTTCTGCTTGCGGGGTTCCGCGAATATGCCTCCAACACGTCCATACCTGCCGAAAGGCTCGAACAGCTTCTGGAAGTCAGTCAGAACACGTTTGCGCACACGATCGTGGATCTTCCACCCACAATGACTGAAGACCAGGTGCAGGTGATTGCACGCAACAGTCAGGCGATTGTGGTTGTCCTCACGCCGGAATTGCCAGCGATCTGGAGAACCGAACGGCTGCTGACCTACCTGACTAAGCTGGACTCCACAGACAAGGTTCGCGTCATACTGAATCGATCCAGCTCCTCAGACGAGATCAGCAATATGGATATTGAGAGACTGCTACGCAATGGAATTCACTGGAGACTGCCGAATGATTACCGTGCCTGCATTAAAGCCATCAACTCCGGACATCTGCTCGATCCGGCAGGCAGCAAGAATCTGTTTCGCGCCGTGAATGCCCTGGCGACCGAACTTGCGGGCCTTCCAGAAACCGAAGGGCGGCGCGGAATATTCGATCTGTTTCTGAAACCTTCCTCCATCGGCGGATCCTCCAGTGTTTGAGACCCCTCAGCCCCAATCCAGTAACGCGGAATTGCACTTGAAAATACACGGGCAGATCATCGAAGACATCAACCTTGAAGTTATCCGTCAGCTCGAGGAACTGGTGGCTCGATTTCACGCCTATGAAGCGATTTGTATCCATCTCAATCGGGAGCGAATGCCCCTGCCGACTCTGCCTGCAAATCACGCGGGTCTCTGATTTCCAGCCTTCCATTCAATTAGATAGAACGAAAGTTCCATTGTTGGGATTCCACCCAGATTGTAAATTCTCAAACGGGATTTCGATACGTTGAGGTTCAGGAGGTTGCCGTGAAGGAGTTAGAGAAGCTGGTTGTGACCGTGTCGCAACACACCGTATTTCTGGCGGAAGCTGCCATATATCGGTGTGGATCCTGTTCCAATTTACAAGGTGTGCCGTTCGCTCAGATTCTGGAGAAGGTGGGCGGGCATGCTGCGGGAACGGCGGAATTCATCCTTCCTGTCCTGGGCTATTGTCCCTCCTGCCAGTCGGAGCTGGACGAGCAGTCGATTGTCATACCGAAAGCGGAGAGACTTCTCTGACCTGACCGTCCGTCCTTTCAGGCCGCCTTCAAATCGGCTGGAAATTCCCTTGCTCCCTTCATGCCTCCGGGTTAAACAGTAAGTGCTTACCAAGGATCGGTAAGGCATCAATGCAGGAGGCTAATGATGGTCGAAACCCCTAAGAAAATCTCAATCGTACTCGCCAGCGACTTTTCGATATTGTCGGACAGTCTGATCTCCATCTTTAAAGGCACCAAAGATCTCAAACTGGTTGGTTGTGCCAACACTGCGGAAGAATTGATGCTGCTTATCGACAAGTTCCATCCTCAGGTACTGCTTGTGGATATCGCCATTACGAGCGACAAGTTTTCTCCATTGATGACTCAGATAGCCAGTGGGGCCGCCAAAATACTCGTCATCAACCAGGATCTGACCCCTACTCAAACCATCGAAGCCCTGCGTTATGGAGCACATGGCGTGATTGGAAGAAGGACACCACCGGAACTCCTCTGCCGGTGCGTACGTGCGGTTGCATCGGGTGACATCTGGGTTGGCCGGGGAGTGACTACAGAGCTTGTCCAGTTCCTTCGAGGTCGAGCCACCCCGAACGAATCCGGCGTGTTGCGAAACACTGATTCCGAAAATCCGTCATCGCCAGCGCCATCAGGATCGTCAGAACCCCGGTACAGCCTGACAAAGCGCGAATTGCAGATTGTGGACGCACTGGTTCAGGCCCAGACAAATAAGGATATTGCGGAAACTTTTGGTATCAGCGAATACACCGTCAAACATCACCTGACCAATATTTTTGACAAGCTCGGAGTTTACAATCGAGTTGAACTTGCTCTGTTTGCAATCAATCATCAACTCTGTCCTTCAGCAATATCTCAGGGACATTACGCACAGTCCGCGGCCCCCCCTGTCCTGACATTAAACGACAAATCCAAGTGATGAATACGGAAATGCCGGCGCCTGCCGATTTCCCGACTCTTTAGAATTGGCCGCGGGTTAAGATCGCCGAAATGATTTCCCCAGACCACGACTTAATCCAGGCGTGTTTGCGTCAGGAACAAGATGGATGGAAGGAGTTAATTGGCCGTTATCAGCGACTTATCTATTCCGTAGCGCGCTCTTTCTGCCCTCTACCCGAAGACACCGCAGACATTTTTCAACAGGTCTGTCTGGAACTCCACCGGAACCTCCATCAACTGCGCGAGGAGCAAACTCTTTCGGCGTGGCTGATCACTGTAACGCGCCGGCGTGCTTACGCCTTTCTGCGAGCGCAAAAGCCTCAGGTCGCGATTGAGGAATTTGATGCCGTCGTTGATGCCCGGATTGAAGTGCTCGAGAAGGAGTTCGAAGTTGAGCGTGCATTGCTCCAGCTTCCGGAACGCTGCGTACGGCTTTTGCGCCTCCTCTACTTCGATGTCGATGAACCCAGCTACATCGACATCGCTAAGAGACTGAACATGCCCGCCGCCAGCATTGGACCGACGCGCGCGCGGTGCCTGGACAAACTGAAAAGGCTGGTCGATGTTTAGCTGGCCATGAGCCTGAGGGAAGCGTTCGATAAATTCTGGGAAGAAATTCGCCAGTCCCAGCCCTTCGCCGGACAACCACGCAGCGAGGCCTCTTCCGGCGGGGTCACGATCGCCAGGAAGGCTCTTAACCTTGCGACGGAAGCCGATAATGGGGATCTGCTTCTCGATGCCTGGCGCATGATGGCCTACAGTCTCACAGCCGACGAACAATACACGGAAGCTATTCCATACTACGCTCTGGCACTGGATGAATGTGAAATCAAAGGGAACAGCGCCCTTGCCGCAAAAGTCCGCATCGGATACGTCAGCGCTCTCACGCAGACTGGCCGATATGATCAAGGCCTGGAAATTGCGGCCTCGGCTGAGACGTGGTTGAAGGAAAGCGGCGACAGAGTCGGATATGCTCGGCTGTGCACAAATATTGCCAATCTCTATTTCAGACTCGATGAGCATGTTCGGACTTACGAGTACTATGTCAAGGCCCTGGACGTGTTCGAATCCACTGGCGATCGAGCTGCGGCCGCCCAGGTGTATGCCAACCTGGGATGCACGCTGTCGCAGATCGACCGTCTGGAGGAATGCGATGCGATGTTCGAGCGCGCAGAACAGATCAGCATTGAACTCGGTCTTGGCGAACTGCTGACAAACGTCAGGTACAATCGCGCGTATTTCTTTTTCCTTCGCGGCCGGTACAGCGACGCGCTGGCGGCTTTCGCCCATCTGAGGGACCACTTCAGGGAATCCGGAAGCGAGTGGTACCTCGCATTGTGCGACCTTGATGAGTCTCAGATTTACCTGCAACTCAATATTTCCAGAGACGCAGCAACCATTGCATGGAAAGCTGTGGAACAGTGCCAGCGCATCGGCATGAAGTATGAAGCAGCAAAGGCGCGTGCCTTCTTCGGTGCAGCTTTAGTGCAGATGCGACGGTTTGGCGAGGCTCTGGAAAGTTTTACGGTTTCCCAGAAAGGCTTCGAGGAAGAAAAAAATCAGTACTGGATTGCAGTCCTGGACTTGCACCGAGCCGAAGTGTACTTGACTCTTGAGCGATTTTGGGAGGCTCGTGCCCTGGCCGACCATGCCCGCCTGCGATTCGAAACCCTGAAGATTCCATCGCGCCGCATGCTGAGTCTGGTGCTGCTGGGCCGTATTGAGCTGGCGATGGACAACACTGCAGCGGCGCAAGCCCATGCAAACGAAGTCTCCTCCCTGATCGAAGCAGCAAATGCGCCGCTGTTGCTGTTTCCTTTTCATGTGTTGTGTGGCCAGATCGCGGAGCGCAGTCAGAATTTGAAAGGCGCGGAAGAGTCTTATCAGCTGGCGGCGCAGGATCTCGAACTTCATCACCAGCGGCTGCAGCAGGATGAACTTCGCGTCACCTTCCTTCACGGCCGCAATCAGGTTTATGAAGCTCTGGTTCGACTCAGCCTGACAAACCCGGTGGATCCGGTTCGCAAGGCATATTCATGGTGCGAACGCGCGAAATCCCGAAGCCTGGTAGAACTGCTTGCCCACCACGTCCCGTCCGTTCAACCGAGAGAAGAGACATCTTTATTGCGTCAGATCCACAGGCTGCGGGAGGAGTTGAATCTCCAGTATCTCCGATCCAAACCGGAAACACGGTCGGATTGGGCGAGTAAGGAAATGGGAACCGTCATTGCCAGGGAGCAGGAACTGGCGATAACGCTGAGAGAAGTTGGACTGAAGGATCCCGAGTACGTGTCTCTGCAGCAGGTTCATGTGCCCGAACTGGAATCGGTGCAGCAGTTCATTCCGGCGGATACGACAGTCATCGAATACTTCAGTACAAAGGAAGAAGTGCTGGCGTTCGTCATTTCGTCCAACGACGCTCAGGTCTTTCGTCGACTGGCTCCTCCCAGCCGAATTCAAACGCTTCAGCAGCGGCTTGCATTTCAACTCGAGAAGTTTCTGCTGGGCGAAGATTTCGTGGAAGCGCATTCGAGCCAGATTTACGAAGCGACACTGCACTATTTGAGTACGCTCTACGCTGCGTTGCTCGCGCCAATCGTTCCGGCCATAAAATCTTCCCGCCTCATTGTGATACCGCATGGCACGCTGCACTCCCTGCCGTTCCATGCGTTTTTCGACGGAGAGCGCTACCTGATTGACCAGTTTGAGGTGACCTATGCCCCGAGCGCTTCCGTCCTGCGGTATTGCATGGACAAGCCCGAGGTAGCCAGCCCAATCCCCTTGATTCTCGGCGTTGCCGATGAACTTGCGCCAAAAGTCGATGAGGAGGCAAGAGCCCTGGGAGAGCTGTTTCCTGGTGCAAAGGTGCTATTGGGCAGCGAGGCAACCCGGGAAAACTTCAAGGAAGCGGCACGTTCGTCCGGGTTCGTGCACATTGCTACACACGCGTCCTTCCGTCAGGATAATCCTATGTTTTCCAGCTTCAAACTTGCGGATGGATACGTCACCGCCATGGATCTGTTTTCGATGGAGTGTGGAACGAATCTGGTGACATTGAGCGGCTGCAAATCGGGCTTGAGTGAGGTCAGCGGAAGCGATGACTTGCTGGGACTGATGCGCGGGTTTCTGTATTCGGGCGCACGCTCCCTTCTGATGAGCCTTTGGAACGTCAACGACGAATCGACCGTTGACCTGATGACGGCGTTCTACGGATCGTGGCAGGGCGGAGCTCGCAAGGGAGAAGCGCTGCAGCACGCTATGCAGGAAGTACGACAGATTTATCCCAACCCGTTTCACTGGGCGCCATTTTTTATTGTAGGAAAAGTCTAGAAAAGATTTCCTGATGTATTTTAACGGGAGACCCGGCTCCCTTTACTGTTCAGAGGCACAGAATCTTGCACCTTAGTTTGGAAGCGATTATCGATCTGCTGGAAGACCGCAGCGAAGACAAGCACGCGGTTCAATGTTCAGAATGCCGTGGGCGTGTGGAGGAATGGCGGCTTTTGCATTCCCGATTGCACAAGACGCGGCTTACCGACGCTCCCGTCGCCGTGTTGAAAGCGGCATATGGAATTATGGAGCCCCGTCCGGGATTCGGGCAAATCATGGCATCGCT
>Ga0184628_10000490_pt1 | contig 21414 bp, 19 predicted proteins | sample PLM4_5_b1_FD_133149 | JGI IMG/M metagenome (GOLD analysis project Ga0184628, IMG submission 133149) | Groundwater sediment microbial communities from an aquifer in East River, Colorado, USA - PLM4_5_b1 | ecosystem: Environmental > Terrestrial > Soil > Riparian zone | place: USA: East River... | reverse complement strand
GCACGCCGCCCTCATCCAGGCCTCGAACTACGTGCAGGCGGTCGAGGAACGCCAGGGGCTGATGATTGCCTGCCTCGAAGAGATCGCGTTTCGACTGAACTACATCTCCGCGGAGCAGTTGGCCCGCCTGGCGACGGCGATGGGCAAGAGCTCGTACGGCGACTACCTTCGGCAGATTCTGGAGGAGGACGCCAAGTATGCGGTTCGTTGAGACCGGCGTGGCCGGGGTGCTCGTCGTCGAGCCCGATATCTATCGTGACGCGCGCGGCTTTTTCCTCGAGACGTTCCACGCCGGCAAATACGCAGCAGCTGGGATTCCCGCCTCGTTCGTGCAGGACAATCACTCGGCCTCCGCGCGTGGCACGCTGCGCGGCCTGCACATGCAGGTGCTCAAGCCGCAGGGAAAACTGGTGAGAGTGATCGAGGGCGAGATCTGGGATGTGGCGCTCGATGTGCGGCCCGACTCGCCGACGTTCATGCGGTGGACCGCCGAGACGCTCTCGGCCGAGAACTTCCGGCAGCTCTACATTCCGCCCGGCTGCGCGCACGGATTTTGCGTCACGAGTGACGTCGCGCAGGTGCAGTACAAGTGCACGGAGTTGTACGAGCCGGCGGACGAGATCGGCATCGCCTGGAACGATCCCACGGCCGCGATCACGTGGCCGATCTCCGATCCCCTGCTCTCGGCGCGCGATCAGGCGAACCGTTCTCTGCGTGAGGTGCTGGCCGTGCTGGCAGAACGTCGCCCGTCTGTTCAGCCTTCGACATAGGTCGCCCAAAAAGAGAAAAGGCCGGGGGCGCGACATCACTCCTAACGCATCGCGTCGACCGGATCGATCGTACTGCCCGACACCACGAGCTAGAGCCGGTCGACAGAGGCAGACTCGGCACGGTTGAAGTACGCGGCACCCGTGACGAGGATCGTCAGCGTAATGGCGACGCTGGAGACGAGTGCCCGGCCTGGAAATTCCCCAACCCCCAGCAGGCTCCATTTGTACAGTTCGACCACCCCGGTCATCGGATTCAGAGACGCGAGAAAGCGATATTTCTCCGGAATCGAAGAGTGCGCATAGATTACCGGCGTTGCGTACTGCCAGAACTGAAGGAAGTAGCGTATCGAAAGCTGTACATCCTTGTGGCGCACCTGGAACACCGAGGTCCAGAAGCCAACGGCCAGCGCAAGAAGGATTGCAAGACCAGCCGCTACCGGAGCCAGGAGCGCGAGGAACCCCAGCCTGAGATAGATAACTCCCTCGTGGTAATAGTAGTACCCGCCAACCAGCAGGGTCAGCGTGAGCATGATGCCGAATTCGATGAAGGAAGGCGCTGTCGACGCAATCGGCGCGACGAGACGTGGGAAATATACCTTCTTGATGAGGCCGCGACTCTGGTCCAGGCTGCGCGTGGCCGCAATGACCGAGCGGTCGAAGAGGCGCCAGCACGATGAGCCCGTGAGAAAGAAGAGGAAATACGGGACCCCGTCCGATTTGATACCCAACATCCGGCCAAAGATGACGGTGCTCATCACGATCGGGATGAGCGGCCTGGCAAACAGCCAGAACTTGCCGAGTGTGGTCGATTCGTATCGCTCTTTGATCCTTCGGCCGGCAAAGAACCAGAGAATCCTCCGGTAACGCCAGAACTCTCGCACTCGTGCGACCAGCCCGACCCTGACCGGTTCGATCGTCCACCTCTCGTGGCGAATTTCCCGAGCACCCGTCGCTGATACGACGCCGTCAGCTCCACTGAGGCGACTAGACGCCAATGCCGGCCTCTCTTTGGACGATCCATTCAAGCTGCGGAGCGATGAAGCCTAGCCTTTGCAGCCGTCCCGAACTCGGTGCGCCCGGGGTCTGGGTCGCGTAGGCGATGAACGAGAGGGCGTTGTAGACGACAAGCGGGTATTCCTTGGTCTCGTTGGCTCTCTTGAACGTGCAACTGATGGTCACCGCGTAGGACAGTTCGGCCAGCAGGTTTCGTGGAATCTTGGCGAGTGCCTCGTAATCACCAGGCTCCGGCAGCTCACGAACGTGTTCATCGGTCGCTCTGAAGATCAGTTGCCCCTTTGCGCTGAGATCCATCGCACAGCGCAGCAGCAACTTGGAATTCCTGGTTCGGATGCGCACCTTGACGAACACGTCCTCCGATGAAGGTGCGCCGCCAAGGTCCTTCCCCGTACCCGACACCAGCCGGACCGACAAAATTTCTGCAAATCTGTTTGAGCGCCGGCCACGCTCGGACGAACCGATGTCGGCCTGACTCCAGACGGCATTCTGGTAGTCATCCACGACTTCTTCCGGGTCGCCTTCGCGCCGGACGCTTCCTTTGTGCAGCCACATCACGCGGTTGCAAATCCGCAGTATCGCGTCCATGTCGTGCGAGACAAAGAGAACCGTGAGGCCCTCTTTCGCCAGCTCAGCCACCTTCTGCTGGCAACGTTCCTGGAACACCGCATCTCCGACCGCCAGAATTTCGTCGGCCAGGAGAATCCGTGGGTTCATGTTGATAACCACCGAGAACGCCAAGCGCAAGTACATGCCGCTCGAATAGTGCTTCAAGGGGGTGGCCACGAACTGTTCGACTTCAGCAAAGGCCAGGATTTCAGGAATGCGCCGCTGCGCCTCGGCCCGGGTCACTCCGAGAATCGCAGCGTTCATCAGGATGTTCTCGCGCGCCGACAAATCCGGATCGAAGCCCGCGCCAAGTTCGAGGAGGGACACCACTCGGCCTTCGCCGACCACTCGACCGGTCGTCGGTGTGATCACTCGGGCGAGAATCTGCAAGAGTGTCGACTTGCCGGCGCCGTTCGGGCCGATGACGCCGAGAACGGTCCCCGGTTCGACCCGGAAGGAGGCATCTCGCAATGCCCAGAACTCGCGGTCGCCTTCCACGTTGGCACGACCGTCAAAAGGCGACCTCAGCCGTTGCCACAGCGAGCGCTGGACGGTCTGTTCAGACTCGCCGACAAGGCTGTAGCACTTCCCTAGACCTTCAACAACCAGACTGTCCATTTGGATCGGAGCGCGGGACTATGTTGACACATCCGGGGGCGAAAACGGCAGAGGTCGTGCGATGATGTACTGCGCCTTCCGGGTCTGGCAGGCGCCGTGCATGGAGCACCTTCCGTGCCGCCAGTTCACCGGCGGCTTGTGTGTTTCAGTCTCGACATACGGTCAGTTCGCAACGACGGGCGGGCGGATGGATATTTCAGTTATCGGACTGGGAAAACTTGGCGCCCCTCTGGCGGCGGTCGTCGCGAGCAAGGGCTTTCGTGTCGTTGGGACCGACGCGAGTCCGGCCGTCGTGGCGTCGATCAATGCGGGCCTTTCACCAGTGGACGAACCTGGTCTGCAATCTCTCCTGGACATCAGCCAGGGAAGACTGGTCGCCACGAACGACACGCCGGCAGCCGTCGCCCAGACCGACGTGACGTTTATCGTCGTTCCGACGCCGAGTGACTCCTCTGGCAGATTCAGTAACGAGCGAGTCATCGAGGCAATGGAGGCGGTCGGACAGGGACTTCGGCGGAAGAATTCCTATCACCTCGTGGTCCTGACGAGCACCGTCATGCCAGGTTCGACAGGTGGAGCATTGCTCGAGGTGCTCGAAAGGGCCTCTTGCCGTACTGTCGGTCAGTCTGTCGGGCTCTGTTACAGCCCGGAATTCATCGCGCTCGGCAGCGTCGTTCGCGACATGCTGAGGCCGGAACTACTGCTGATTGGTGAATCCGACACCCGAGCTGGTGAGCTCCTTCAGGGCATTTATGCCCGCATCTGTGACAGCCAGCCAGTGGTTCGGCGGATGAATTTCGTGAACGCGGAACTGGCGAAGATTGCCGTCAATACCTTTGTGACGACCAAGATTTCGTACGCGAATATGCTCGGCGACGTATGTGGCCGCATCGAGGGCGCTGACGTCGACGTCGTAACTGAAGCCATTGGTTCGGATTCGCGTATCGGCGGTAAGTACTTGCGTGGCGCGATCGGATACGGTGGCCCATGCTTCCCCCGCGACAACGTGGCGTTCGCGGCCTTTGCGCGCAAGCTGGGAGCGCGCGCGGATCTTGCCGAAGCCACCGACGCTATCAACCACTACCAGGTCGACCGCGTTCTCGAGGCCGTCGTTTCGCGCCAGGGTGCCCCCAGTGCAATTGGTGTGCTGGGCCTGTCCTACAAACCTGATACACCCGTCGTCGAACAGAGCCAGGGCCTGTTACTCGTCGAGCGCCTTGTCAGCAGGGGATATGACGTTGTCGCGTACGATCCAAAGGCGATGGCGACCGCGCGAGACTGCACTCGTGTCCAATTCGAGGCCATGCCCTCGGCCGAGAGCTGCGTCCAAGCGGCGTCGCTCGTGGTGATCATGACACCATGGCCGCAGTTTGCCGACATCGCCGTTACCGCATTCAGCCGGACCGGCAAACGTCTTACGGTCATCGATTGTTGGCGTATCGCGACGGGGCCGGTGGAGGCGGTCGCAGACCTGGTATACCTGGGACGCGGCGCCGTTGGGACTACTACGCCTTTGACGGTGTGACAGTCGTTCCCCAGAAGGGAAAACTCATGGACAAGGTCGGACTCGTCCTCGTGACCGGAGCGGGCGGCTTCATTGGCGGACACCTTGTGTCTGAGCTGCGCAGGCGAGGCCATACTCGCATTCGCGCCGTGGACATCAAGCCGGTCGAAGAATGGTACCAGCCGTTCGGCGACACGGAATGCCGATCAATGGATCTGCGCCGACCCGATGAATGCGAGGAGGCTGCCCGCGGGGCGCGATATGTCTTCAACCTTGCCGCCGACATGGGGGGCATGGGCTTCATCGAGCAGAACAAGACCGCGTGCATGCTCTCGGTGCTGATCAACACGCACATGCTGATGGCAGCACGGCGGCAAGGCGTCGAGCGCTTCTTCTATTCTTCGTCCGCCTGCGTTTACGCGGCTGAAAAGCAGACCTCGGCGAGGGTCCAGCCATTGCGTGAGGAGGATGCCTACCCAGCCATGCCGGAAGACGGTTACGGGTGGGAGAAACTCTTCAGCGAACGGATGTGCCGCCACTTCACGGAGGACTTCGGTCTGGCGACGCGTGTTGCCCGTTATCACAACGTCTATGGCCCACAGGGCACCTACAGCGGTGGCCGCGAAAAGGCGCCGGCGGCCATCTGTCGCAAGGTCGTTGAGGCGCTCGGCTCCGGTTCTGGTGAAATTGAAATCTGGGGTGACGGCGAACAGACGCGGAGTTTTACCTACATCGACGACTGCGTCGAAGGAACGCTCCGCCTGATGGCCAGCGATGTGACTGAACCAGTCAACCTCGGCAGCGACGAACTGGTCAGCATCAACCAACTCGTAGATATCGTCGAGCGAATCGCGGGGGTCAATCTGAGGCGCCGCTACAAGCCGGACGCTCCGCGCGGTGTGCGCGGCAGGAACAGCGACAATACGCTCATTGCCGCGCGTCTAGGCTGGGCACCGTCAATCAGACTGGAAGATGGGATGCGCCAGACGTACGGGTGGGTTCAGAGCCAGATGCTGGCGACTGTCTGATGAAGGACAGGGCAGGATCCGCGCGCAGCCGCACATCCTAGAATCGAGCTCGCTCGCGCCACCCTGCGATGGCTTCACAGCCTCTTTCCGGTCTGCGTCTCGCCGTGACGCTGCCCCCCGCGCATTTCTTTTCCGGCTGCGATCTCGCCATTGCCCGCGACCATGTGTTTGCCCTCCGTCAGCTCGGAGCTGTCGTCTACGAGTTCGATACGACGCATGCGTACATGGGCTCGAAGAGTGAGCTGCGGACACAACTGGATGATCTCCGAAGTTTTCAGCCGGACGCGGCGATAGGCGCCCCGCACGCAGGCTACGCGGTTCAGCCGTTTGTCGCCCGTCGAAGAGATCAAGGCGGGGACACGGCTCTGGGGCACCTGTTCCTCGACGAGCTCGACTTGCCGACCCTTCTTTACTGGGATCACGCACTCCTTCAACTCCCGAAATATCTCGTGTCACCGTGGCCGGGCGGTCCCGGCAAATCGAGGAAAGGCGTCCTTGCCCGATTGGGGAGTCTCTTCAGACATCCCCGGGCGATTCATTTCTTTCCCGACAGTGGGCACATCCCCGAATTGCATGCTCTGGGTATCGCGGAGTTCCCCCCTGACTCGTGCTACATCCCCGGGATTTCCCATCAGTATGTGGAATACGGAGAAAGTGACCGTGATCCCAGTGAACAGGGCCGGGAAGTGGCGTTTTTCGGGAATATCTACATTGCCGCGGCTCGAAAGATTACCTACGCGGACGAAACTCTACTGGCAGTCCGGCGACAAGCGTTTGAACGGCTGAAGGCCGACTGGGACTGCGCGCCCTACGACGCGTATCGGGAGGAAATCGAGTGCTTGAGTGCCGCACAGCGCTCAGAGCTTCGCCTCCGTCCCGACGAGTCGTTCTACTGGCGGTTCCTCTTTGATGAGCTTTCGGTCGTTGCCAACGGCGAGCGCCGGCTGCAGGTAGCGCTCGAGTGCGGTCGGCCGCTGACGTATTTCGGTGGTTTCGCTGATCCGGAAACCAGAGCGATCGTGAGCAGCGCAGGCTGCACCCTCGCCGAAGAGTACCTGCCATACGGGCGCCCGCTCGCGGCCGCCTACGAGCGTCAGGCCTTGTCCATCGACGTGGCAAACGCCCCTTACATCAACGGCTTCTCCACTAAATTGTTCTCATGCTTCGCGGCTGGCGGGTTCATGCTGACGAGCCGCAAAGCCGATTTGGCGGGAGCCCTGGGAGACCTTGCCGAAGCCATCACGTTCTCGAGTGCTGAGGAGCTTTCAGCAAAAGCGAGCCACTTCCTTGATGCAGATCACGAACGCAGGGACCTGACGCTGCAGATTCAGGCGGTGATTCGGGAGAAGTTCACGGCGTCTGCTCTTTACGCCAGAACGGTTCCAAAGGCTCTGAGTGCCCTCAAAGGGCGCGAGCAGCCACGGGCGTCGAAGGACGCGCCGTCGCAATGCCCTTGAGTCCCACCATCGGTGGAACGGCGGACCATGAGAACTCCAACCGCCAACAACGGTGGGAGAGCTGCCGTGCCGGCGCAAGGGCGAGTCCCCACGTAGGCGGATTGTCGTAGACGACCGCGAGCGCAGGCCAGCGCCTGTCGCCATAGGGAGCCTCGTCCTCACGCCCCGCGTACAACCGGCGGCTGAGGCGGTAACTCCCGGTGTGACTGATGTGGTAGACGGGGCCTCCAATGTCCTCAATCGGCACACCGATCGAATGGGCCTTCACAAGAAAATTGGCATCCAGGCCGAATCTCGTCAGGCGGTACACCTCGTTGAAGCCCTGGAGCCGAAGATAGGTCAGGCGATCTGCCAGGATGAAGTCCCCGGCACCACCTGCCATGAGGGGAAGCGTCAAGCGCCCAACGCGACCATCGACGTTCCTGAGGTCTTCCAGGACGTCCCAGGACAGGTCCCCATAATCTGCGCCAAGCTTCAAGTCGAGGCGAACAGCCCGGTAAATTGTGCCCTCGCCAAGCTCCGCTTTGGCGAGCCGTTCGAGCACCTCGCGGCCCAGGAAGACATCGCAGTTGCTGGTCAGGATGAAACGTCCCCTGGCGCGCCGAATGCCGACGTTCTTGGCCGCAAACTCCATGTATTCCAGTCGAGGGTTGAGCGAGAGTGCCGATTGATATGCGGGATCCACGACGAACCAGGAGCAGACGTCCGGATCGAGTTCAGGCAGTTCGCCCAACACGACCTCCGCCAGTAGCGGTACGCCGCTGCGGGGTGCCCATTCTATGAAGACGAACTCATGCGGCACACCCCGTTCTCTGAGGTGTTGGTGATTGAAGCGCAGGGTGCGGATGAAGCGTCCGACGAAATCCCCGCCATGGCCATCATTCCGGCCGGTGAGTACCACGCTGACGAGCGGCGCCTCTGCTGACTCTGGCAAGTGCACCCTTTCAGCCGGACGTTGGGATGACGTGCCGCCGCGTGCGAAGGTCGAGGACATTGGCAGCGCCCTCGAGGATGTCGAGCTTGGCTTCGATGGCCATCAGGTGATCCCGTGCCATCGACAATTCTCGATCCGTTCCCGGGAGCGCTCGCCGCAGGTGATCGACATCTTCGAGTCGTCCCTGCAGCACCTTCAATGCCCGGTCGCCCTTGGCATTCGCTTGCTCGAGCCGCCGCGTGTCCTTGTTCGCTGACTTGAGGCCCACTTGCGCCGACTTGAGGCGCACTTGCAACGTCTCGGAATGCTGACGCGCGCGCTTCTCCAAGGCCTTCGACGCTTCTTTCGCCTGCGAGTACTTCTTCGACACTGCCTCAAACTCTCGTGCCAGGCGTTCATGCCGCCTGGCACTTACCAAGCCGAACAAGCGAAGAACGCGGTGAACGAGACGACGTATCATATCGGTGCAGCCTATGCTTGGTCGGCAGGCAATCAAGCGAATCGACCCGCCAATGCCTACGGGACGACCAGTGGAATCGCCGCTATTTTAGCCGGGCACCGGCCAGGGAGCAACGGTCGTGAGTGACGACGAAAGCTCGCGGCGTCTGCTGCGACTCGAGCAGATCCTCGCAGCTGACTTCGTGGCTGGGAGTACCAGAACCGGTCGGACCGGCCCATCCAATACGGCATTAGATCGAATCGTTCGGTTGACGGGCCAGTTGCAGGGGCGCGTCGGCCTTGAGCAGGACGCTGTAGACCTCCTCAACATCCGCCTGCTCCTGAACGAATATGTGTCGGTACTCGCAGACCTGCGGGCGCTGGCCGCCTCCGCTGAGGAGCACCTCGAGAAAGCGCTGAGTTCCCTGAAAGACGAGCGTTGCTCTCGCGCGAGACGCCTGCTGGCAGGGGCGCGATTTCTCCCAGGCCCGAAATGAACAGGAACTTCCGGGACACTTCAATCGATCGGGTTCGAGACTACTGGAACGGGCGCCCCTGTAACGTCCGACATTCTCCGGCGCCTCCGGGTACTCGGGGTTACTTTGACCAGGTCGAAGAACGCAAGTACCTGGTGGAGCCGCACATCGGACGGTTTGCGCAGTTCGACCGCTGGAGCGGGAAGCGCGTGCTTGAAATCGGTTGCGGCATCGGAACCGACACCATGAACTTCGCACGTGCCGGAGCGTCGGTGACGGCCGTGGACTTGTCGGGGCGCTCGCTTGATCTGGCGCGAACGCGAGCCGAGGTGTACGGTCTTGCGGACAGGATTGAGTTCGTTGAAGCCGATGCGGAGCGGTTGTCGCAGTTCCTGCCACCCGCGCATTACGATCTCGTCTATTCTTTCGGTGTCATCCATCACTCCCCGTACCCCGAGCACATCCTGAGAGAGATCCGGTCCCACTTCTCTGGCCCGGACACGGTGCTCAAGATCATGGTCTATCACTGGCGCTCGTGGAAGGTCGGAACCATTCTGCTGAGCGAGGCCGGTGGCAGATGGTGGCGCCTGCGGGAGGCCGTTGCAACCCACTCCGAGGCACAGTCGGGGTGTCCAGTGACACACTGTTACACCCGGCGAGAAGGACGGTCGCTGTTAGCAGATGCGGGATTTGCGGTGACCGACTCGAGCGTTGAGCATATTTTTCCTTACGTGGTCGACGAATACGTCAAATATCGGTACGTACGAGCGCGGCCATTCACCTGGATGCCGCCGACTCTGTTCTCGGCGCTCGAGCGCCGGCTTGGCTGGCACCTCTGTCTGACGGCCCGCCCGGCCATCGTGGCATCTCGTTCGTGAGGCCACACGACTCCGAACCGTTCCTGACGATTGTCATCGTCGGACGAAACGACGATCTCGGCGGCGATTTCAGTGGCCGCTTCTTTCGAGCTCTTCGGTTCAATTGCGAACAGCTCAGGATGGGCGGCGTCACATTCGAGATCGTGTTCGTTGAATGGAGGCCGGTTGCCGGCAAGCCGCTATTATCGACGCTACTTGTGGAGGCGTTTGCCGACTTGGCGCCCCAGGACTTGCGCGCCTACGTCGTCGATTCGGCGTTCCACGATGCGCTGAGTCTCAATTCCCATCTGCAGTTCCAGGAGTTCATCGCCAAGAACGTCGGCATTCGCCGCGCGCGTGGCCGGTATGTATTGGCGACAAATGCAGACGTCTATCTTGGACGGGAGGTCCTGAAAACCTTGGCAGGCGGTGAACTGCAACCAGGAACTCTCTATCGTGCGTGCCGCGTTGATGTGACCTCATTTGAGAACGAGGGCCTTCCAACGTTCGCCAGGTTCGAGGACCCTCTGAACCATCTGGTCGTCAATCACATCCGCCCGCCGTACTTTACGAATGCATCAGGCGATTTTCTGTTACTGGATCGCCAGACCTGGCATCGGCTTCGTGGTTTCAACGAAGTCTACCGTTTGGCCAAGGTCCACATCGACAAGAATTTCTGTTACAAGTGCCATGGGGCGGGCCTGCGTCTCGTCGATTTGGGCGGGCCCATCTATCACATGGGTACTGGCACGCTGCACGCCGGGCGCGAGAAGTTCAGTGCGCGTCCTGACCTGGCTCCCTGGGGAAACATTCGATGGAACAGCAAAGTGCTCTACGACAATCCCGCCGGTTGGGGGCTCGGGAGCGCTGCCGAAAGGGTTGATGGGCCACATGTCGTGCACCTGACGTTTGCCTGGTCCGCAGTGCCTCCTCTGGTAGATCTTCGTCGTATCGTGTCTCCTGTCGCGCGACTGGGCAGGTTGGACTGACGAGCATTGGATCGGCCTTTCTGGAGAACTCGAAAAGCACGCGCTCGAATGCGCGCAGACGATCCTGGTCGCGCGACTCTCGATTCATCGGTTGAATCATCTCCCGCAAGGACTCACCATGTCGTGCCCGGCGCACGCAGGCCTGCGACGCACAGCCCGGCGGCTCTCTCACAGGAGGAGATCGGGCCCGTCGCCGATCTCGTGCACCCTGGCCTTGGCGCTCTCGTCGGGCGCCCCCGCAACGGTCTCTAAGCACGCACATTGGCATGAACAAGAAGGATCGTGTCGCTGTTACCGGCGCCCGTGGTTTCATCGGGGGACACGCTGATTGCCGACCTTCGTGGCCAAGGCTATTCGCGTCTGCGCGCGGCGATATCAAGCCGCTTGACGAGTGGTACCATGGGCGGCATGGGCTTCATCGAGCTGAACAAGGCGCTTCGAGGCCTGCGACGCGCGCTGCGCGTGCCCTCCGTCGAATCCAGCGTACCGGAGGGGGGCGAGTCCCGCCTCGTTGTCAACTCGAAGAAAGACCCGACAGACAAAACCAGCGCTCCACCTGCCCCGGCTGCGATGGCAGTACACCGTGCCTCGCCGGTTGGTGCTTCAACTCCGGCGACATCGCACGATGCGCCGCGGACGCTACCGCAACTGCTGTCAAAACGCTTCCGCGAGCTCGAACCGTTGCGGGTCTTCAATGTCCCGGGCGACGCGCCGCGTGTCAGCCTCGTCACCGACAGCATCAGTGCGAGCAGCCTGTTCAGTGGCGTCGGCACGGCGGTGGTCATCGCGGCGCTGCTCGCCCGCCATCTCGGCGCGCGGCTACGAGTGATCACGCTGACGGAGCCGCCGGAACCGGGCAACGTCGGTGCCGTGCTCACCACCAACCGGATCCACTGGGGCGGCGACATCGAGTTCGTCCAAGTGGGGCCTGGGCGCAAGGAGGAGGTGCCGGTCGGCGATCACGAGCTGTTCCTCACGACCTCCTGGTGGAGTACGCGTCGCGTACTCCCGATCGTTCATCCGCAACGGCTGGTCTGTCTCCTGCAGGAAGACGAGCGCATGTTCCATGCGTGGGGCGATGACCGGCTACGTTGCGTGGAGACACTGTCGGAGCCCAACATCCGGTTCGTCGTCAACAGACAGCTGCTGTTCGACCATCTGACGCAGGGGCCGGACGCGCTGCCCAATATCCTCGCCAATGGTGTGTGGTTCGAGCCGGTGTTCCCGGCGTTCGACCGCGAGCTCGCTGAGGTGGATCCGGTCGGAGGAGGGCGGCACTTCTTCTTCCCGGTGCGGCCGAACAATCTGCGCAGCCTCTATTGGCGTGGATTGGAGGCCATCGGCACGGCGCTCGAGGAAAATGTACTCGACCCTTCAGAGTGGACGTTTCACCTGGCCGGCGGCGACGCCGTGCGAGTCGAGCTGCCGCGAATCGAGCTGCCGCGAGGCGTGCGGCCTCACATCGTTCAGAAGCTGCCGTGGCCGGAATATGTCAAGCTTGTCCGCCGCATGGATGTCGTCTTGTACCTCATGGACGCCCCGTACGCGACCTATCCTCCGCTCGATCTCGCGGCCTCGCGTGCTGTAGTGGTGACCAACCAGCACGCCAGGAAGACCATGTTCGCGAGCGACGCCAACCTGATCATCCGCGACGACTCGAGCATCGAAGGCCTGAGGCGCGGGATTGCCGAGGCGGCGACCCGCACCGCTGATCGAGATCGCCGTCATTCGGACGCGGAGCGCGATCACATCGACCGGGACTGGGAAGCGGCGCTTGCGCCTGTGCTGGCACGCCTCTACCCACATCGCACGTTGGGCTAGGAATGTTTCAGGCCGCTGTTCGCCCGCCGATCGCATTCGAGGGGTTCGCGACTACGACATTCGACGAACGCCTTGCTGCGCTGACGTCGCGTCGCTGCCGCATTGCGTACTACTACGACAAGCCAGACACGTGTACGTTCCGCTACCGTGTGCTCAACATGGTTCAGGCGCTTGCCGCCTGGCCGGAGGGCGGCATCTCCGCCTCGTGGTTCTGCCGCGCCGATCTCGGCGAGATGCACCGCTTCATTGACCGCGCCGACGCGCTGGTCATCTGCCGTGCCCTGTATACGCCCGCGATCGAGCAGCTGGTGATTCGAGCGAAGGTGCGCCAGATTCCCGTCGTCTATGACTGCGATGATCTGGTGTTTGATCCCGACTACGTTCCGCTCGTGATGAAGAGCCTGGATTTGAATCTCAATCAGATCGAGAACCTTCAGGACTGGTACGCCCGGGTGGCCATGCACGGCGCGGTCATGCGCCGGTGCGACCGCGTCATCGCCACCAATCCGTTTCTCGCAGCAAGGATGGCATCCTGTGCGGGACATGCTCGATCCCAGGTGATCCCCAATTTCCTCCACGATGTCCAACAGGCTGTTTCTGCGGAGCTCTACGAGGCGAAGCGTGACTCCGGTTTCCGGTCAGACGGTACGATCACCATTGGCTACTTCAGCGGGTCGCCGACGCACAACAGGGATTTCGCGGTCGCTGCCCCGGCGGTGGCACGGCTGATGGATCAAGACCCCAGAATCAGATTACGTGTCGTCGGCCTCGTAGGACTCCAAGGCCTGTCGGCGGAATTACAAAGCCTGTTAGCGAAGGTCAGTTCTCGCGTTGAGTTCTATCCTTTGCAAGACCCGATGAACCTGCAGCGTCTGATTGCCGAAGTAGAGATCAATCTCGCGCCGCTGCAGAACAATCTGTTTACGAATTGCAAGTCCGAACTGAAGTATTTCGAGGCGGCGATCGCCGGCACGATTACTATCGCAACGCCCACCTACTCGTTCTCCCGCGCAATTGTCGACGGCGAGAACGGTTTCCTTGCCAACGCCTTCGATTGGGAAGACCGGCTGCGGACCGTCTGTGACCTCGTCGATGATCCGGCGCGCTATTCGGCCATGGCGGCGCGGGCGTTTGAGATGGCGGAACGAGATTATGGCTGGAATCGCCATGCCGCCCTGATCGCAGCCGCCGTGCTCGATCCAGATTCGACTGCTCCGTCGGAGCGTTCAACAGCCACGCGGCAGCCGGCCGCCGAAGCAGTGTCTACGCCGAGCCTCGCGAACTGAACCCGCGTTTCGCCATCAGGGCCTCGACTCGCTGCTGGCAACCCGCGCGCTGCGGCCGATGCTGCTGTACCGTACCGCGGGTGCGGCCGCGGACGACGTGCTGCTGCTCGATCGCTTCAGTCGGTGCCAGTTGCGCGGCTTCAACGAGATCTATCGCGTCGGCACCGGAAAGCTCGGCGCCAACTTCTGCGCCATGCGCGTGCCGCCGGGATCCGGCCGGTCGATTATCCAGCCTGCCGTGCGTCGCCTGAGTCAGGGGGATGACGATTTCGCCGCCGCCGTGGCGGGGGCCACCGGCTGGCCGCACCGGCTGTCGTATCGCAACCCGGCCAACTGGGGGAACGGCGGTACCGCGGAAGTACAGCGCGGCCCCGGTGAATTCTCCCTGGAGTTCGCCGCGACGGCGTTACCCCCGCTGGTCGCGCTCGGCGCGATCACCGTCGGCGAGCGTTGACCTGCCCGTCGCGACGGCGATTCGGCCGAGCCCGACTTCGCTTCCCGGGGTAACATATCGGGCGTTGTCCGGGGCGCGTTCAACGAGGCGCCGGAGATGACGTCTCCTTCGACCAACGGCAACAGGATGAGAACCGATTGTCGCTGCGCAATGTGAACGAGGCACTCCTGCGGTCGCTCTGCTTGTCCAGGCATCGCGCGGGGACGTTGACCCGCGAACCGGCACGCCATCAGAACTGATGTCTCGATCTGCATTCCCTCCAGTCGAGCGTCCTCGGGCGTCGATCATCCTGATCGCCTGGAAGCGGATCGACCTGTTGCTCGCCTGCTTGCGCTCGCTGTTCGAGACTCTCGGTCGGGGCGTCACATACGAGGTGATCGTCGTCTCCAACGACGCCCCCCAGCCGTTCAAGGATGCGTTGCGGAGCCAGGTTGATGGCGTTCGGCTGATCGAAGCGCACACGAATCACGGCTTCGGTGGCGGCTGTAACCTCGGCGCCAGCGTTGCCAGGGGTGAGTACCTGGTCTTCCTGAATGACGATTGCATCGTTGCGCCGGGATGGCTGGACTGGCTGGTCGCGACCGCTGACGCCAATCCGCTGGCCGGTGCGGTTGGAAGCGTCGTGTTGTTTCCCGACGGGCACATTCAGGAAGCCGGCTCGGTTATCTGGGCTGACGGCTCGACCATGCCGGTAGCCCGTGGCGCGGCGGGTGACTCGATGGAGTGGCAGTTCGTGCGCCAGGTCGATTACTCCTCCGCCTGCTCGCTGCTCGTGACTCGCCGGGCATGGAACCTGGTTGGTGGATTCGACAACGATTACTTCCCGGCCTATTACGAGGATGTGGACCTGTGCCTCGCCCTCCGCGAAGGGGGTTATCGAGTGCTCGTTGAGCCACGCTCACGTGCGTGGCATCACGAGTCGGCCAGCTCAGACAGGATGTTCAAGTCCTTCCTGTTCAAGCGCAACCAGAAACGGCTGCAGGAGAAGTGGGCCACGACCCTTCAACGGCAGGTGCCTGCCGAGCCGACCTCGCCGGCGGCGTTGCGACGCGCCGCATGGCGGGCACGCGGCGCTCCGACGCGTGTGCTGATTATCGATGAACGAGTGCCGGACCCGTCGCTCGGCGCGGGGTATGGCCGGATGTTCACGGCCGCCCTGGAGCTCGCGGCAGGTGGCTATGCTGTCGCCATTTACCCAACAGGCGGTGTCAACGGCGCTCCGCCGGACGCCTTGATATCCGCCGGCGTCGCGATCGTGTCCGGTGATCTCCAGAGCCATCTGTCGTGCGCCTGGATCAACTACGACGTCGTGATTGTCAGCCGGCCTCACAACTTCGAGCACTGCAGCAAGGTCGTGCGCGCCTGTCAGCCGAACGCTTTGCTCATCTACGATTGCGAGGCGTTGTTCTGGCGGCGCCTGGCGACGCAGGCGATACTGGTGACCGACGACAATGAGCGGCAGGACCTTCAGCGTGCCGCCGCCGAGATGCGAGCCCTCGAGGAGCGGATCGTCGTCGAGAGTGACGCTGCGGTCACGGTATCGAAGCAGGAGGCAGAGCTGCTGGCGGCAGTCGAGGGCTGTTGCCCGATCACTCCGCTGCTCCCGGCAGAGACCGCGGTGGCATTTGGCCGGCAAACCTTCGAGGAGCGATTCGGAGTGGCCTACGTGGCCGGCTGGCTGGCCGGAACAGGGTCCCCGAATGCCGACGGGCTTCGCTGGTTCGTGGCCAACGCGCTGCCGCTGGTGCGGCAGACCATTCCCTGGGTGCGCGTGCATGTCACCGGCGCGAATCCGCCGCGGGACCTGCTCGAACTGTCGGACCCGAACCTGCTGTTCGTGGGGCACGTCGCCGACATGGCGGCGTTCTACGGCAGGACACGGGTGGTGATTTCACCGATCCGCTTCGGTGCCGGTGTCAAGGTCAAGACCGTGCAGGCGCTGCAACACGGAGTCCCAGTCGTCTCGACCTCATGCGGCGCGGAGGGTATCGACACGTATGGAACGGACGCGATCGCCGTGGCCGACGACGCGACGGACTTCGCGCGTGTGCTAGTAACGTTGCTGACCGACAAGGTTCAATGGGAAGCACGTCGCACTGCCATCGCCGAGGTGACCAGACGCTGGGATCACGACACCGACTCCGCATCATGGCCCGCCGTGATTGCCGAAGGACTAGCAAGGAGAGATCGTGGCAGGCTCGCGCTACCCGCAGAGAGTTGATCTCGAGAACTGGAACACGTCTCAAGCCCTGGCGGTGATGTCGGTCCTGCCTGGCAGCCGAGTGCTGGACCTCGGAACGGCCGACGGGTCGATCGCCCGCGCGCTGAAAGACAGGGGCTGCACGGTCTGGGGCATCGAGTGCGATAAACAGGCCGCGGACGCCGCGTCACAGGTCTGCGATCGCGTCATCGTTGCCGATCTCGAAACGCCCGAGGCGTTCGACACACTCGACGGCGAGACTTTCGACGTCGTCCTCGCGCTCGACGTGCTCGAACACTTGCGCGACCCGACGCCGGTCCTGCGGCGTGCGGCAACGCATCTCACGGCCAAAGGCGTGGCGATTGTTTCGATCCCCAATGTCGCGCACGGTGCGCTGCGCGTGAGCCTGCTCGAGGGTCGGTTCAACTATACCGAACAAGGCCTCCTCGATCGGACGCATCTGCGGTTCTTCGACCGGCGCAGCGCCGAGCGGCTGATGGGTGAGGCCGGCCTGACGATCGAGCAGAACCTTCGAGTCAGGCGGGAGCTGGACGAGACAGAAATCGCCGTCAGCCGGGAGGGCCTTTCGCCCGAGCTTCTCAACAGCCTCGCACGCGACCCGGATGCGACAACCTATCAGTTCGTGTTCGTCGCGGGACGAAAGGACCGCCTGGCCACGTCACCTCCGGGCGGCATGCTGTCGGAACGGCTCATCGCCGAGAACGATTCGCTCCTTGGGCAGTACCGGGAGCTGCAGGCGTATGTGAAGAGCCTGGAAGCCGATCGAGTGGCCAGAATGGAGGTCACCGGCCGCGAACTCCAGCTTCAGCGCGAGCGCGATGAGTTGCGTCAGGAGCTCGAGCGACGGACTGAAGAAGCTCACCGCCTTCACATGGACTTCAAACAGAGCAAGGCGGAGGTTGTCCTCAAGGACACCTACATCTCCGAGCTTCGTCAGCAAGTAGATCTCTTGTCGGCGGAAGTCCGGCAGCTATCCAAGAAGCGCAAGGATCTATCAGCCAGTCCCGACCGGTTGACCGCTGAGCGGGAGCAGTTGCTGGCGCGGCAGGACAGCCTAGAGACGACGGTGCGCGAACTGCGAGCCAGACGCGATCAGTTGGCTGCTGAGCGGGAGCAGCTGCTGGCGCGGCAGGACGGCCTGGAGACGACCGTGCGCGAACTGCGCGCATACGCCAACTCCGCTGGGTTTCGGATTGTCGAGGCCCTGATCAGGCGCCTGAGGTCGTTCCCGGCTGTATTCAAGACTGCCAGAGCGATGGCTCGTAGAATCGCCAGGCGGGTGGCCACGGTTGATTGAGCGTCGCTGGCCAGTGTGAGGGGGCCGGAGCGTTGAAACTGCCACCAGACACTGACGAAGCTCCGATATGTACGCCTCCTTGAGGACAACTTCCGCGTTGCTCTGCCTGAAGTCCGTGTGAAGGCGGTGGGCTTCCTGAATGCGTCGTCGGCAACGGCGATCGCGTCCATTCCGTACGTGTCAATGCCCTCCGCGCCGCATGACGTAGCGACGACCGGGACTCCATGTTGCAGCTCCTGCAGAGGATAAGCAACATTAGAGGGGGTCGAGGTTGACCGAATGCCCATTATGCGACTTGGACCGGATGGCCCGAGGCTTCCCTCCCCCCTTCGGACAGACCTCATTTCTTGGGAGGATGGGGTCTATGGGGCGTCCGAGTCGGTTTCGCCGGAGGTGCGTGAGCACGCCATTCGGCTGGTGATGAAGCAGCGCTCGGCGCATCCATCGGAGTGGGCCGCGCTGCAAGCCGTGGCAACGAAGCTCGGCACCACGGCCGAGACGCTGCGGAAGTGGGTGCGACAGGCTGAGCGCGACACCGGCCAGCGCCCGGGCCTGCCGACGAGCGAGCGCGAGCGGCTGGCGGCGCTGGAGCGCGAGAATCGCGAGCTGAAGCGGACCAACGAGATTCTCAAGACGGCGTCCGCGTATTCGCCCAGACGGCGCTCGACCGCCGGAGCAGATAGCCGCGATGGTGTCGTACATCGACGCCCATCGGGACCGGTTCGGGGTCGAGTCGATCTGCCGCGTGCTGCCGATCGCCCCCGTCGACGTAACACCGCCACCGGCAGCACCGGGCTGATCCGGCCCGTCGCTCGGCGCGGGCGCAACGCGATGACATGCTGCGCGTCGAGATTCAGCGCGTCTACGACGAGCACCACGACATGTACGGGCCCCGCAAGGTCTGGAAGCAGCTCCGGCGCGAAGGGATCCGCGCGGCGCGCTGCACCGTCGGGCGCCTGATGCGGGCGATGGGCCTGGCCGGCGCCGTCCGCGGACGCGCGTGGGTCATCACGACACGTGCCGCCGCCGCGGGCCGGCCTGCGGATCTCGTGGAGCGGCAGTTTGTGGCGACGCGGCCGAATCAGCTCTGGGTGTCGGACTTTACGTACGTGGCGACCTGGAGTGGGTTCGTCTACGTGGCGTTCGTCATCGACGTGTTCGCGCGGCGGATCGTCGGCTGGCGCGTATCGGCATCGATGCGCACAGACTTCGTGCTCGACGCGATGGAGCAAGCCATCTACGCTCGGCGTGGCGACGGACGGGACCGTGGCGTTCGCTCGAGGCCTTGGAGTTCGCCACGCTCGCGTGGGTGGACTGGTTCAATATGCGGCGGCTGCTGGGACCGATCGGGGACATCCCACCGGCCGAGTTCGAAGCCCAGTACTATGCCCAGGCCGCGGTGGCCTGATTCGACAAATTCGGTCTCCGACGTTCCCGGTACACTTCAGGCACGCGACCCGGATGCGACGACCTATCAGTTCGTGTTCGTGGCGGGACTGAAGGACGGCCTGCTTGCGTCACCGCCGGGCGGGGTACTGGCGGAACGGCTCATCGCCGAGAACGACTCGCTCCTTGCGCAGTACAGGGAGCTGCAGACCTATGTGAAGAGCCTGGAAGCCGACCGACGGCCCGAGCGGAGGCAGCGGCCGCGAACACCAGCTTCAGCGCGAGCGCGATGAACTACGTCAGGAACTCGAGCGACGTGTTCACGAAGCCCACCGTCTTCACGTGGACTTCTGACAGAGTAAAGCGGATGTTGTCCTCAAGGACGCCTACATATCCGATCTTCGTCAGCAAGTAGATTCGCTCGTGGCTCAGCGGGATCAGTTATCGGCGGAGCGCCGGCAGTTGTCGGCGAAGCACAAGGATCTATCAGCCAGGCGCGATCGACTGGCCGCTGAGCGGGAGCAGGTGTTGGCGCGGCAGGACAGCCTGGAGACGACGGTGCGCGAACTGCGAACGTACGTCAACTCTGCCGGGTTTCGGATTGTCGAGGCCGTGATCAGGCGCTTGAGGTCGTTTCCTGTAGTATTCAAGACCATAGAGCCATGACTCGCAGAATCGCCGGGCGGGGTGCCACGGTCGACTGAACGTGCCGCGGGTGGACGGCGTTCTCAACGGAACCAGACATGTCAACCGTTTTTTCAGCCAGTGAGCTTTTGCTGCGGCCGATGGTGTTCACGCGGCCGATACGATTGGTCGAACCCACCAGCTGGGTACCCCACATTCCATTCGCATTCTGGCTCATCGACGCGTTGCGTCCGCGCACCGTCGTCGAGCTCGGCACGCACTCAGGCAATAGCTTCTCGGCGTTCGCTCAGGCGGTGCAAATCCTGGGGCTGGAATCCGCGTGCTACGCGGTCGACACGTGGAAAGGCGACCCGCATACCAGCTCTTACGGGGAAGAAGTGTTCCAGGAATGGTCGACATTTCACGACCCGCATTTCGGGACGTTCTCACGTCTGGTCCGTGCGACATTTGATGATGCACTGACGAAGTTCGAGGACGGCACTATCGACTTGCTGCACATCGACGGGTATCACACATACGAAGCCGTTCGGCACGACTTCGAGTCGTGGCTGCCGAAGCTGAGTGCCAGCGCCGTCGTCCTGCTGCACGACACCAACGTTCGTGAGATGGACTTTGGCGTGTGGAAGTTCTGGCAGGAGCTGTCACGTGACTACCCGTGCTTTGCCTTCCTGCACGGGCACGGCCTGGGTGTCGTGGGTGTGGGACGCAGCCTTCCCCCGGACGTGCGCCTGCTGGTGGAGCACGGGCCTCACCAGACTCAGGACGCGTTCACCATCCGCCAGTTCTTCGGGACTCTGGGCGAGGCTCTGCTCCGCCAGCCGCGCGAGGCCACGCAGGCACGGATCGAGACCGAACTGCGATCCGAGCTCAGCAAGCACATGGAAGTGCTGGTCTCGGAACGGGAGCGTTTCACAGGATGGCTGACCGAGCGAGATCAGCAGCTCGACGTGGCCCACACGGAGCTCGGCAAGATCAGGGAAGTGCTGACTTCGGAACGGGAGCGTTTCACCGGATGGTTGACCGAGCGAGATCAGCAGCTCGACGCGGCCCACACGGAGCTCAGCAAGATCAGGGAAGTGCTGACCTCGGAGCGGGAACGTTTCACCGGATGGCTGGCCGAGCGAGACCAGGCGCTCGAAGCGGCGCGCATCGAAATCTCGCAGCTCTCCGGAGCCAACGAGGAAACCAGGCGTATCCTTTCGGAGACGTCAAACGCACGTGAGGACTCACGCAGCCTGGCACTCGAGAGACAGCACCTCCAGGAGCGGCTCGAGCTGCGTGAGGCAACGATCAAGGTTCAGGAAGCGGAGCTGACACGGCTCGGTGCCGAGTACAGCCGCCTGGAGGAAGCGCTCGAGGGCCGGGAGGACGAGCTGACACGGCTCGGTGCCGAGTACAGCCGCCTGGAGGAAGCGCTCGAGGGCCGGGAGGACGAGCTGACACGGCTTGGTACCGAGCGCAGCCGCCTGGAGGGAGCGCTCCGGAGCCGGGAGGAGGAGCTGCGCCTCGAGAGACAGCAGCTCCAGGGCCGTGTCAGGTTGTCTGAGGCAACGATCAGGGGCCAGGAAGCGGAGCTGGCACGCCTGGGTGCCGGGCGTCGCCGCCTGGAG